>Ga0224501_10003667_pt1 | contig 12120 bp, 11 predicted proteins | sample SF_Oct11_sed_USG_4_FD_169105 | JGI IMG/M metagenome (GOLD analysis project Ga0224501, IMG submission 169105) | Sediment microbial communities from San Francisco Bay, California, United States - SF_Oct11_sed_USGS_8_1 | ecosystem: Environmental > Aquatic > Marine > Sediment | place: USA... | reverse complement strand
AATCTTTGTAACAACACCAAAATTTAAAATTTTCACAGGCTCATAGGCCGCTAAAACTAATTCACCACGGTAATCTCGCGCAATCACTGTTCCCGATTTTCCGGCCAGGGCCAGCTGTATTGGCTCAGCATAACCACTACCAATATCAATTAATTTTTTACCTCCATTTTTTTCTTCAACATCATTAAAGCGACGGGGTAATAAAAAAATAATTTTATTACCTTCTTTTTTCGCAAAAACAAATTCACCACTTTTTCCGAAGCCTTTACTCTCAAGATGTGCATCTCTGATCTGGCGGAGTGTCGCCTCATCTGCCCCACCTAAAACGTCTATTGCGCTAAATTGTTTGTCGAAACGTGCAACTGCGGCTATTAACTTTGCCTGGGATTGTGTGGTTGTAATTAATTGCGCACGCTGCTGTTCAAATGCCACGTTATATAAATTAAAAAGCGTTAACGCGGTAACAATAAAAACAATTGCCGTCAGGATAATAATTAATAGTAAATAATGTTTGCTTACTCTCATGTCCGTTCCTGTCGCAAAAATACTTATACCTTATGGCAACTTCTACCATAGCTTTAAAATTTACTTTTCTTCACCTTTACAACATAAAAATGAAATTTTTATTACTTAATTTTTTTACTCACAAGTTTCCCCATCACCAGGCCTTTGAGTACCTCAAAAGGAAACGGTTTTTCCAGCAACAATACATCTGCAGGTAACCCGCCCCTGGATTCAATCTCATCTGCATCAAGAGAAGTAATCACAATTACCTGGGTTTCACTTACTTCCTGGTGACTCTTTATCGAACGTATCATGCGAAATCCATCCATATCCGGCATCATCAAATCACTGACAATAAGATCAGGTTTAACCTGGCCAACCTGTAACAAACCTTCAAAACCATCCCCCGCTGTAAACACCTGGCAATTAAAACCCCAGGAATTAATATGAACCTGGTAAAGCTGTAATAATTCAGGTTCATCCTCGACCAGAAGAATTTTTAAACTCTCAGAGTGTGATTCTTCTTCAATATCTGATTGATATTGTTTAAGTAATTTATCAACCGAACCTTGCGAGATACGACGATGCCCTCCCTGTGTTTTCCATGCCTTAAGTGCTCCACTCTCCACCCATAATTGAATTGTTCGAAGAGACACGCCTAGCATCACGGCTGCTTCCCGTGTAGTCACAAAATTATCCTTATCCTTAATCTCTCTTACTTGACTCATGGCCTATAAATTCCTCACATTGGTATACCAAAAGTATCATATTTATCATTTTTACCAATATTTTCACTTACAAGTTCACGATTTTTTACAAAATCTTGAGGCGTGGCCTTATAAATACATAAAAAACAGTGAGCAATGGAAAAAGCCTGGCATATTACAGGGCTATAAAAGATGAATATCAACCTGGCAAGGACGCTGAAAGCAATTAATATGTTGAAATTTTATTGCGGCAAAAAAAAAGCCCGCTGTTTCCAGCGAGCTTTTTAAACCTCGAAGAGGCTTAGGGATTTTGCGTCAGAGCAAGGCGGTTAAATAACCCGTAGCGCAACTTACGTTAAAGTAAGTGAGCAACGGAAGTATTTAACCAACGCCGCAGACGCTCAAATCCGACATTTTCGGGCTGGCATTTACATCATGCCGCCCATTCCGCCCATACCACCCATATCAGGTGCTGCTGCAGTCGCGGCATCAACAGGCAGATCTGCAACCATGGCTTCTGTTGTAATCATTAAACCAGACACAGAGGCCGCATTTTGTAATGCTGAACGCGTTACTTTAGTTGGATCAAGAATACCCATTTCAATCATGTCACCGTATTCGCCATTACCTGCGTTGTAACCAAAGTTACCTTTACCTTCCTCAACCTTGTTTACAATAACAGACGCTTCATCACCAGCATTACTTGCAATCTGGCGCATGGGTTCTTCCATTGCACGACGTGCGATGTTGATACCAATATCCTGGTCATGATTATCACCTTTCAGGTTCTCAATCGCAGCACGAACACGAATCAGGGCAACACCACCACCGGGGACGACACCTTCTTCAACCGCAGCACGTGTTGCATGTAAAGCATCATCAACACGATCTTTCTTTTCTTTCATTTCAACTTCTGTTGCTGCGCCAACTTTAATAACGGCAACACCGCCAGCTAATTTAGCCAGACGTTCCTGAAGTTTTTCTTTATCGTAATCAGAAGATGTTTCTTCCATTTGTGTACGAATTTGATTAACACGCGTTTCAATATCACTTCCTTCGCCTGCGCCATCAATGATGGTGGTTTCTTCTTTTGTTACAACAATTTTTTTCGCTGAACCTAAATCTTCAACTGTTGCTTTTTCTAAAGATAAACCCACTTCTTCAGAGATAACCGTTCCGCCTGTTAAGATCGCTAAATCCTGCAACATCGCTTTACGACGGTCACCGAAACCCGGTGCTTTAACTGCAGCAACTTTTACGATACCGCGCATATTATTGATAACCAGTGTTGCTAATGCTTCACCATCAACATCTTCTGCAATAATGAGTAATGGTTTACCCGCTTTTGCAACACCTTCCAGGATAGGTAACAAGTCACGAATGTTCGAGATTTTCTTGTCATGCATCAGGATAAATGGTGAATCCATTTCTGCTGTCATGTTTTGCTGGTTGTTTACGAAGTAAGGTGAGAGGTAACCACGATCAAATTGCATACCTTCAACCACATCCAGTTCATTAGCAAAACCTGAACCTTCTTCAACGGTAATAACACCCTCTTTACCTACTTTTTCCATTGCTTCAGCAATGATGTCACCAATTTCTTTGTCAGAGTTTGCAGAGATAGTGCCAACCTGGGCAATCGCTTTTTGATCTTCACATGGTTTTGACATTTTTTTCAGTTCTTCAACTGCAGCTATAACCGCTTTGTCGATACCACGTTTTAAATCCATAGGGTTCATACCAGCAGCAACCGCTTTCATACCTTCAGTCAGGATAGATTGCGCCAGAACTGTCGCTGTCGTAGTACCATCACCAGCAGTATCAGAAGTTTGAGAAGAAACTTCTTTAACCATTTGTGCACCCATGTTTTCAAACTTGTCTTCCAGCTCGATTTCTTTTGCAACTGAAACACCATCTTTGGTGATAGTTGGTGCACCAAAACTTTTATCTAAAACAACATTACGACCTTTAGGACCGAGTGTTACTTTAACTGCGTTTGCCAGGGTATTTACACCTGCGAGCATGCGATGACGTGCGTCATCACCAAACTTTACTTCTTTTGCACTCATTATTTCTTCCTCTTAAATTCTTTAAATAACTATTCTTTATTTTTCAATGACAGCGACGATATCTTCTTCACGCATCACCAACAGTTCTTCACCATCGACTTTTACTTCAGTGCCTGCGAATTTACCGAACATCACCTGGTCACCTACTTTCACGTCTAAAGCGCGTACGCCGTTGTCTGTGATTTGGCCGTTACCCACAGCAACAATTTCACCTTGAGCCGGTTTTTCAGCGGCTGAACCAGGAAGGACAATGCCACCAGCAGAAGTAGTTTCTTCTTCCATGCGACGAACGACCACACGGTCATGTAAAGGACGGATCTTCATTTTTGTTTTCTCCTAAGGAAAAATCTAATAAATTCATTAAGTTAGGCCAGACTAAGTTTTAAAAACTGGCTTATTATATGTGCGCTTGGTTTAGCACTCGCACTCAAAGAGTGCTAATTATGGTCATATTGGGGAGACTGTCAACCGAATTCAAGGGGCGACAAAAAGATAATTGTAGAATTTACTCAGTCTTTATCGGTGCGATCTTCGTACTCACCCTCGATCACGTTGGGTTGTTGAGAGTGGGACTGTCTTCTTTCATCTTTACGCGGACTGCCTTGTGTAAAGGTGGTTGAGTGCATACTGCTGGCCATAAACATGCCTCGACGTAGCAAGGCTGCTGCCAGCATTTGCCGTACCGGGGGTACCAGGAAAAGAAAACCGATGCCATCGGTGAAAAATCCCGGGGTCAGTAAAAAGGCACCCGCCAGTAGTAAAAAGATCCCTTCCACCAGTACGGTTGGGGGCAGTTGCCCCTCGGCAATTTTCTGGTTTAAGCGGGTCCAGGTGGATAGCCCCTGTTGGCGCAACAGGCTCGCCCCGAGAATGGCCGTGCCGATCACGATGAGTATGGTCCAGCCGGCACCAATGACACCGCCAACCTGGAATAACAGGTAAATTTCTAAAATCGGTACCGCCAAAAAAGCGATCAATAAAATCTGGAACACAAAATCTTCCTCTGCAAAATGCGATAACTCAAACCTTGGGGCTATTATACCGTTTGCAAGCTCTAAAGATGCTGATATTGTATCGGGATGGCTGAAAAAAGCATGGATAACTATATATTAGTGTTGAACACCTGCAATTCTGCTGAAATTGCATCAAAAATCGCAGAAACATTGGTCAGCAAAAAACTCGCTGCCTGTGTCAACATCGTAAACGGCGTGGAATCCGTTTACCAGTGGCAGGAAAAAATAGAACACGATAAAGAACTGTTATTAATAATAAAAACCCGTCAATCTCTGTTTTCGCAACTTGAACACGAGATCCAGGAACTGCATGACTATGAACTTCCTGAAATCATCGCTGTCCCTATCGAAGCAGGTGAAAAGAATTATTTAAACTGGATTAAGTCCGCTACTAACGCTACGGAAATATAATAATGAGAATAAACATCGCAATAAAATCGTTACTACTCTTACTTTCGTTGTTCCTGTCATTCAATACAACGATGGTTTCAGCCGAAGGTGGTGGTGTATTAAGCGATCTTGGCCTGGGTGGCGGTAATGATGATGAAATACTCGACCCCGATGTTGCCTTTAAACTCACTGCCAATGTTAAAGATGGCAATAACATTGTTGCTAACTGGCAAATCGCGGATAAGCACTACCTCTACCGTAACAAGTTTAAATTTATTATAAAGGAAGGTGAAGGTATAGCGCTGGGCAACGTAACCCTGCCTCCAGGTAAAACCAAGAACGATGAGTTTTTTGGCAAAATCAATGTGTTTTATAATGGCACTGAAGCCCTTATTCCACTTAATCGAACCAATACCAATGCAACCAGTATTAAGATTCAATTCACTTACCAGGGCTGTGCAGAAGAAACGGGGATTTGTTATCCCCCTATCCGTAAAACTATTAATTTTGATCTCCCTGCTGGCAGCGCCTCTGCAAGTGGTTTCGGTAACCAAAGTGCTGTTGTAAACACAACGGCATCAACTTCAGTTGCAACTGATAACACCTTTGTTTCAGAACAAGACAGATCACTACAGGTTTTAAAATCTGGCGACATGATAGAAATTCTTATTTACTTTTTCCTCGGTGGTTTAGCGCTGGCCTTTACTGCCTGCATGTACCCCATGATTCCCATTTTATCTTCGATTATCGTTGGCCATGGTGAAAATATCAGCCATAGCAAGGCCTTCGCGATTTCAATGGCCTATGTTCAAAGTATGGCTGTCACTTTCGGTATCATGGGTGCAGCCGTTGCCTTGTTTGCGGGCGGTGTTAATTTACAGGCTTACTTCCAAAGTCCCTGGATCCTGATCCCCTTCTCTTTATTATTTGTTGCCCTGGCTTTTTCCATGTTTGGTTTTTATACCATTCAAATGCCCGCTTCAGTGCAAAGCTGGTTAAGCAACTTCAGTAATAAGCAAGAGGGTGGCTCGTTACACGGTGCTATTTTCATGGGTGCGGCTTCGGCACTAATCATTGGCCCGTGTGCGGGCCCGGTTATCATTGGTGCACTGGCTTATGTTGCCGCGGAAAGTGATCCCCTGGTAGGTTTCCTTGCCATGTTTATTTTAGGTAATGGTTTAGGATTACCGTTACTGGCCGTGGGTACAGTGGGTGGCCACGTGTTACCTAAAGCAGGCACCTGGATGGATACGGTTAAAGCCGCTGCCGGTGTTGTCTTACTGGCTATCGCAATTTTATTCCTCGAACGCATCAGCTTTATCTCTTCCATGTTTATCATGATGTTATGGGCAACTTTCTTTATCGTGGTAGGTGTTTACCTTGGTGCACTTGAAGCCATTAAAGAAAACGCTTCTGGCTGGTTCAAACTCTGGAAAGGCCTGGGTGTCGTCTTTATTGTTTACGGTGTTATCGTGATGCTCGGAGGTATTACCGGTGCACGTAATTTTAATGACCCCTTACATGGTTCAAGCTTAACCATGGGTGGCAGTGCAACTGAAAAACAACATTTGGCATTCAAGCGAATAAAAACCGCGCAGGATTTAAAAGATGAAATTGCGGCAGCCAAAGCCGCGGGCAAATATATCATGCTCGACTTTTATGCTGACTGGTGTACTTACTGTAAACAATTTGAAGATTATGTTTTTACTAACAAAGAAGTACAGGCGTTATTAAAAGACTTTGTTTTACTGCAAGCCGATGTCACCGCTAATGATGAGCAGGACCAGGCCTTGAATAAATTTACTTCCGTGCAGGCACCTCCTGCCATATTATTCTTTGCTAAAGATGGCAAGGAGATTCGGAATTACCGTATCGTGGGGAACATGGATGCGAAAACATTCATCAGCCACGTAAACCAGATACTGAATAAATAACGCGAATAAAAACAATGTCAAAACTCAACTCCGCATTACTAATGGTTGCAATGGCGGTAGCCGGGCTCATGTCCGGATACTTCTATAACAACTGGCAAAAACAACAAAAACTTAACCAGGTTAACCTTTCTTCGACAAAACAGCTGCCTCTCGCCACAGTCCGCCCCGCGTTTCAACTTAAAGATCTTGAAGGCAATACCCGCGATGTAAAAGAATGGGATGGCAAGGTATTGATGATTAACTTCTGGGCTACCTGGTGTCCGCCCTGCCGTAAGGAAATCCCGGCTTTTATAGAGCTACAGGAAAAATACAAAGATAAGGGCTTTATCATCGTGGGCATTGCCCTGGATGAAAAACAGGCGGTCATTGATTTTACCGATCCGATGGGAGTGAATTACCCGGTGTTGATGGCTGAAGAGGAAGGTATCCAGTTGTCAAAAGCTTATGGTAACCATCTTGGCGTCTTACCTTTTACGGTTATCGTTGACCGTAAAGGCAATATTGTTCAGCGCCAACGTACTGAACTGACTTTTGAGCACGTTGAAAACATGATTAAACCTTTGCTTTAAATATTTAAGCCACAAAATTCACCAGTAATAAGAAATTTTTCAAGATTTAACCGGGGGTCATAAGGGAAGAAATAAAAAAACATTGAGTATCTTCCTCTTTGCACCCGTGTCCCCCCTGTAATTTTTTGATTTTTTCTGCTGTTCTTAGTGGCTAGCCCCTCTTTTTCTCTAAATTTTAATCTGTGAACCGGTTGGCATCCTAATTTCCGCTAAATTTGCTAAGATATGTAGCGAAATTCGCGAAATTTCTAAAAATTGGACAAATTCCTGCTGTTAAGGCACAATACTCGAAAATTAGCGCTCAGGAAGAGCTTTAAAAGCATCAATCATGTTGCGATTGTGATTACATTTGCACAGATATTGCATGAAATAACTAACATTTTTATTGGCACTTTTTGAAATGGCAAATATCCTGGTATTACATGGCCCAAACCTTAACCTGCTCGGAACACGTGAGCCGCAAATTTATGGTGCCACTACCCTGGCGGATATCAATGCAGCACTCATAGAGCAAGCTAAAAGGGCCGGCCACTCACTTTCGACATTACAAAGTAATGCTGAAGATGAACTGGTCAGCGCTATCCAGGCTGCGCTCAATCCTGATGTTTCTAAAAAAGTTGATTACATCATTATTAATCCCGCCGCGTTCACCCACACCAGTGTGGCTATGCGCGACGCCCTGGCCGCGGTAAATATCCCGTTTATCGAGGTCCACTTATCAAATGTCCACGCACGCGAAGATTTTCGTCGTCATTCCTATTTTTCGGATTTGGCACAAGGCGTCATCAGCGGGCTGGGCGCAAACGGTTACTCGCTGGCATTAAATGCGGCAATGCAATCGTTTGAATAAAAAACGAATCACTATTAACCCTTAAGGTGAAAAAATTATGGATATAAGAAAAGTTAAAAAACTCATCGAATTACTGGAAGAATCCGGTATTGCTGAAATCGAAATTCATGAAGGTGAAGAGTCTGTTCGTATCAGCCGAAGTTCAGGTGTTGCTGCTGCACCTGTTGCCATGGCTGCACCTGCCGCACCTGCTCCTGCTGCAGCACCCGCGCCAGCACCTGCCGCCGCGGCACCGGTTGCTGAAGAAACCATTGAAGGTCATGTTCTGAATTCTCCCATGGTTGGTAGTTTCTACCGTGCTCCTTCTCCGGGCGCTTCAGCTTTTGTTGAAGTCGGTTCAAAAGTGAACGTGGGTGACACGCTTTGCATTATTGAAGCCATGAAATTACTTAACCAGATTGAAGCTGATAAAGCAGGCACCATTAAAGCTATCCTGGTAGAAAATGGACAGCCGGTTGAATATAACCAGCCTTTATTCATCATCGAATAAGAGACCGTTACACCATGTTGTGAAGTGAGAACACTCTATTCTCGCTATACATGCAAAGGCCTCTAGTGATTTTTTGATAATGCCTAATAGATTTAGGCTATAAAAAAACGAGTTTATTATGTTAGAAAAAGTACTCATTGCTAACCGTGGCGAAATTGCTCTACGCATATTACGCGCCTGTAAAGAGTTAGGTATTCGCACGGTTGCGCTTCACTCTGAAGCGGATCGCGATTTAAAACATGTTCGCCTTGCCGATGAATCAGTCTGTATTGGTCCTGCTTCATCGATGGAAAGTTACCTGAATATTCCTGCCGTTATCAGTGCAGCTGAAGTTACTGATTCTGTCGGTATCCACCCAGGTTATGGTTTCCTTTCGGAAAATGCTGACTTTGCTGAACGCGTCCAGGAAAGTGGCTTTGTTTTTATCGGCCCAAAACCTGAAACCATCCGTATCATGGGTGACAAGGTTGCCGCGATTGAAGCCATGAAAAAAGCCGGTGTTCCGACTGTTCCTGGCTCAGATGGCCCGCTCGATGACAACGCTGAAAAAAATCTTGAGCATGCCCGTCGCATTGGTTACCCGATTATTATTAAAGCTGCCGGTGGTGGTGGTGGTCGTGGCATGCGCGTAGTTCATGCTGAAGGTTCACTCCTCTCTTCAATCGCGTTAACAAAAGCTGAAGCCGGTGCGGCCTTTAATAATGATGTGGTTTACATGGAAAAATTCCTCGGTAACCCACGTCATATTGAAATCCAGGTCCTGGCTGATAACCATGGCAACGCCATTCATTTAGGTGAACGTGACTGCTCGATGCAACGTCGTCATCAAAAAGTTATCGAAGAGGCCCCGGGCCCGGGTATTACACCTGAGCAACGCAAATTCATTGGTGAACGTTGTGCCCAGGCCTGTATTGATATTGGTTACAGTGGTGCAGGTACCTTTGAATTCCTTTATGAAGACGGTGAATTCTACTTTATAGAAATGAATACCCGTGTTCAGGTTGAACATCCCGTAACTGAAATGATTACCGGTGTCGACATCGTACGTGAGCAACTGCGTATTGCCAGTGATTTACCACTGGCTTATAAACAGGAAGACATCAAGATTAATGGCCATGCGATGGAATGTCGTATTAATGCTGAAGATCCGGATAACTTTATGCCATCACCGGGTACGATCACGGCTTACCATGCACCAGGGGGACCGGGTATTCGTGTTGATACGCATATCTATAATGGTTACCGTGTTCCACCTTATTACGATTCAATGATTGGGAAACTCATCTCACACGGTGAAACCCGTGAGGTCGCCATGGCACGGATGCGTACCGCGTTAAATGAAATGGTGGTTGAAGGTATTAAGGTCAACGTGCCTCTGCACCAGGAGTTATTTAATGATGCAGGTTTCCAGGCAGGTAGTACCAATATTCATTATCTTGAAAAGAAACTTGAAGAAAAAGCACAGGCTAAAAAAGCAAAATAGCCTGAATTTAATCTAAAATAAAAGCGGGTGTTATCACCCGCTTTTTTCTTTGTGTTAGATTTTAATAAAGAGCCACTTAAGCCATTATGACCTGGTTACAACTCATCATACCGACTGATGAAAATTCAGCGGATCAACTCTCCGATGCACTGATGGATCATGGTGCCGTTTCGGTAACATTGCAGGATATGCAAGACCAACCCGTGCTTGAACCCACACCCGGTACCACGCCAATGTGGTCACAAACACGTGTTATCGGATTATTTGATGCCAGCACGGACTTAAAAACTATTATCAGGCAAGTGGAACAACACTTAAGAAAAAAGATACCTGACTGGAAAGGTGAACAGCTCGAAGATAAGGACTGGGTCCGGGCCTGGATGGATGAATTCAAGCCAATGCAGTTTGGTAATAAACTCTGGGTGGTACCCAGTACTTTTGAACCACCACATCCCGATGCGGCAAATATCTTACTTGATCCCGGCCTGGCTTTTGGTACGGGGACGCACCCTACTACATCAATGTGTCTTGAATGGCTTGATGCAAATCCACCTGTAGGAAAAAATATTATCGATTTTGGCTGTGGCTCAGGCATTCTTGCAATTGGTGCTATCCTGCTTGGGGCAAATCATGCCGAGGCAATCGATCTTGATCCCCAGGCATTAATCGCAACACGTGATAATGCCGAGAAGAATAAGGTCGCCGATAAAATTAAAACTTATTTACCTGGAGAATTCAGCAAGATAGCCAGCCCTCTTGTACTGGCTAATATCCTGGCTTCGCCATTGATTGAACTGGCCAGTTACTTTGCTGAACTAAGCGAGTCCAACGGACAGGTTGTTTTATCCGGTATCCTTGCTGAACAAGCTGAAACCGTTCTGGCTGCCTACCAGCCACATTTTGATATTAAAATATGGAAGCAACAAGATGACTGGGTTTGCCTCGCGGGTACACGAAAATAAGCACTATTTCATATATATAAAGAGTTATGCGTATAATTAGCCTATGTATACCCGTTGTCCAAAATGTGAAACTTGCTTTCGAGTAACTGAGCGCCACCTTGCGATTGCGAAGGGCAAGGTACGTTGTGGCAAGTGCCAACTTGTCTTTAATGCACTGGATAATGCCATTGATGACTTACCCGGAAATTCAGCGGCAACACAGACTACAGCCAAAACGGGCTCAACTTTTTCCACACCACCTCAAAGCAGCATTCAGCAACCACAAAAAGCAGACATAAAACACGCTGCAGCGCCTGTTGACGATAAGGCCGTGGCCAACAAAACTACTGCCACAAAACAACAAGTTACGGCAAAACCAACTAAAGTAAAACAGGAAAAAAAATCACCTGTTCCTCCTCCAAAGGTTGCGCCGCCATTATATAAAACCGATACCGGGCAAACTGATGCTAAGGTGACGAGTAACCTTGATAAGAAGATTAATGAGATAAAAACGGAGCAGACGAAAACTACCTCAGCCAATACACTCCAGGATCACCACGATGCCTTTCACGTAGATGATGACTCCTTCGACGATAATTTTGATTTTGATGCCGCGATTGATGAGCTTGCCCATGCCGCTGAAGAAGTGACCTATGACTATGACAGCACAGCCATTATTGAAGAACCAACAAGCTTAAAAACAACCGCCACGAAAGCAACAAAACAAGAACAAGTTAATGAATCAAAAAGTGATAATATCTTTTCAACCGATGCATATGACTCAACCAATGCCTCAAGTGTTGCCGATATTATTAATGAAATGGAAGGCCAGTTATCACTTGATATAGATATACCTGCTCCAAAACAAACTGTAAAAGATAACTATGATGCAGATAATGAATTCCAGTTTACAGGATTAGACGAAGAACCTGCTAAAGCCAGTGAAGATAAGCAAGATCAAGTAGAAGAAAGCGACGATGATTTTATAAAAAATAATTTTGATCTCGATGAAATTGATCTTGTTGATGAGCTAGACGAACTTGATGATGAATTTGATCATGAACAAGCAGTCGTAGAAAGCATCACAGAAAACATTGAAGAAAGTGCCGAGGATTTTGTTAAGCAGTTTGAAGCCCTCGAGCCCCCGGTTAACCAGCTGAAAGAAGAAAT
>Ga0224501_10003666_pt1 | contig 12121 bp, 13 predicted proteins | sample SF_Oct11_sed_USG_4_FD_169105 | JGI IMG/M metagenome (GOLD analysis project Ga0224501, IMG submission 169105) | Sediment microbial communities from San Francisco Bay, California, United States - SF_Oct11_sed_USGS_8_1 | ecosystem: Environmental > Aquatic > Marine > Sediment | place: USA... | reverse complement strand
AGCCATGAAATACGCTTTCCCTACTGTGCTAACGGTGATAGCCAACTGATTGCAAAGTCTCAGCCAGACTGCAGAACCAGCTTCTCATTTTCCTAATTTGGTAAAGGTTTTCTGTGTTCACTCAGTTACTCGATAGAAATGGTATCACAACACTACGTTTCGTACTTAGAGAATGAACCTTGTCTCGTTGCAGTCAAACAAGGTATCGTCCATATACTTAGTTTCTTTCTGACAGCTAGAGTTGTTTGCTCGACTGTCAACAAATCTTCTTTCTGTGTCCCAATCATTTTACACAACAGCGATATTTATTCACACGGTTTCCACCTTTGTGATTCATTGCCAGAGCTATCCAGCTTGGGGTACCCGAAGTATTTGTTGACAGAGCCTTCCTCCGGCCACTACTAACGTAGCATTGCTACTAGGTGTGTCAATATTGTCATTTAGGTTGTCCTGTATGTTTGGTTCGTTTTGGTTCCGGCCTTAAAACCAGTAAGGGGGTTGCTCATTCATTCTCACTGCCACCTTGCACCACGCCAAGTTCCCTGCATGGCTCTTAGCATTGTGCAGCTTCTAGACTCAATATAATGAAATTTCCTCCGACTTATCCACTAGTATGTTCATGTATAGGGAAGCTATGTCAATATCCGGTATGTTGTTGTACCTGCTTGTTTTGCGTGATCTGTAGCCAGTAGTAGTTTTTGTGTCCACTAAGAGTGGAATCACTGATATATAGACATGTTGTAGTGTGTTAGCACTCCTCCCACCCCCATGGCCTGACTCTAATAACTGACTGTTTTTGTCAGGTAAAGCTTCAATATCTCAACTACCTGCACTCACTGATCCTTCAGATGGAGCTGTCAGAATTTATAAATAATACAGACACTCGATCGGCATTGTCTAAAATTATCACCTGGGTAAATGAGCCCAAGAACCCGGACATTCGCCGAGCATCTCAATCTGTCATTGTCTCTATGTTCAACCTCAACCCTCCAGAGTTATCAGCAACAATCACCAGTCTTCAAAAAGTGTTCCAGGTATTCCGGTGACACAACACATATTACACAATTCATTGTTGTCCCCCCCAAATAGATGAATACCTCCCCGAACCAACATTCTATTCTCTTCTAAATTTAGTCATCGCTCCTTGCTTTCATAACCTGCTTATCTAGATGACCAAAATCCGCAAACACATCTACGCTTCTTTTATTCCAAATTGTCTTGGGTTTTGTTGCATTACCCTGATATAACTTTATTGTTCTGGATGAAAATCGATCTCGACGATACAATATTCCAATGTTATAAACTTTCAGTCCCTAATATACCTGACCCTTTGTTAATTATGTACAGTATAATGGGAGGCGTGATTGAGACACGCATATTGGAGCATAGCTAGATCAATTGTTGAGCTTTCAGCCCGAGCCTTGGGCACAGCCGTGTTTGGCCGTGCTAACATCAAGGGTTGCCTTGCACAGACGTAGCACGGGTCTCCCTTTGGTAATGTTGTCCATTTGGGAAAAAACTTCTCCTAAATCTAGGCTCAGCGTAGAGCCGGGGCCATAAGCATGGCCATTCGAAACCAGCATATGTTTACCTGGATGAAACCAGCATGTTTACCTTGATGAAACCAGCATATGTTTACCCGGTGAAACCAGCAGCATTCCCTGGTAGCGCATTCTTTTACATCATCCGTTTTTCCAGGATACAGCTCATAAGGTTCTCTCTAACCATATGGCTGGCATCGCGGATACGGTGGAAACGCCACCAAACCCGCTCAAGCAGATGGCATCTATAGGCAGGAAACACTCGGCCTCGACTCCGCATCGGTCGTCACCGCGGCTGCGATATAACTCTGGTAGTGGTAGTGTTACATCCCCGGACAATCTGAGCGCCACGCCCAGACGCAAGGCCATGAACCCCGAGGAGATTGCCATGGGAATCCGTCAAACAACTGCTGACATTCAGAATCTTAGTATTAACAGGTAAACGCTGCCACCAGTCCATACACTGCTCTGCTGTCTAGGCATCTCGGCATAGACTGCGTCGAGTTCTCACTTAGACTGGCCACTGCAGGGTCAGCAATGACATGTCTTTTTTTATAGTAAAATGGAAACTGAGGACATGTCTAAGGAGAGGGACAGCACATCACAGGACAGCGGTATTCAGAGCTCTATGCCAGACGTTCGATCAGATTCACCGGATGGAGCGCGCAGGACGTATAGACCATCCAACTACACCACACCTCCCCACACTAAAACGGTAAGTGCATATTAACATAGACCACACCTTCCTCACCGAAATGATGCGTGCTCCTTACTACCACACTACACCGCCCCACACTAAAATGGTGGGTGCTCCTCATGACTACGCTACACCACCCTACAATAAAAATGATGAGCATTCAATTCCGCACCACACAAATTGCAACCCAGAAGTCTCATGCGCCAAGACTTTGATCCACAAAATACATATAATATTTACATAGTCATCTCTCTGTTGCAGAATGGGTTTGACCTTAACCGGATCACCATGCCTAGACTGGGAGCAGGGCTACTCGATGAGGAGGAGGATTCGGATCGTGAAGACATGCCACTCGACCCCTCCGATCCCCTCTCATCTATACTCTCTATTCTCTCCAGCCATGATGAAAAGTAAGTTCACATACCCACCAGACACGCCACAGTTTCACCCCACCTCCACTTCCAGGGGGCAATAAAACCACCCTATCAAATCGGATTAGCAACTGCTTCCTGTCATAGCAGTCCTGAAATACTCTCTGGGTACAAGATCCCACCTAGAGCATAGACGAGTCATTTGTTATCAGGCATGAGGAGAGAAAGCACGCAATGGACGAGCTGATAAAGATGGCAAGAGCCGGTGGAAATGGAGCTCGCTGGGATGAACACTTCAAGACTCTTCTCTTACTGCTGCTAGAGACGCTCGGCGATCAAGATGTATGTGCAATCGGTTACCATCTGAGGGGGGAAGGGGTGGTTAATTCACATAGGCTCATCTGGTTGTTCAGTCAGTGTAGTGAACACTGTTTATGGTCATAAAGAAGGGGGAGGGGTGGGGGTTGTGCCACGGATAGTGGTGCAAGATCCAGATTTCTCATAGCCACAACGATTTCATTTGGCAGCAAACATTCAAGTCATTTTTATGCTTGCTGCCGTCAGCGATAGTTATCAAGCATTGCATATTCTGGAGAAAGGAATGCGTTGTTTGTTGCAGACGGCAACTGGTCGGGTTCGTATATGATAGTCCAGTGGATTCTTACTTTTCAGCCTACTTGATTCAGCTCTTTATCATGCTAGTGCTGCTCGGTCCATTTGGTTTCATCTCGCCCCAGTATTCTGGGTATAGATAGATACACATGCACATTATCCACCGTTCCTGTGATTAGCACACAATTTTGTGTCAGCCACAATGCGTAAATTTCCGGCAAGTATTCAGGTCTGCAATAATCTTCCACTCTGAATAGACAAAGACAAATAGGCCACTATCGCAGTGCTGACTATCACAGTGCTGACTATCGCAGTGCTGACTATCGCAGTGCTGACTTGATACCTTGATCCTTTTTAGTGTCACATACGAGCCCAGGCTCTTCAGGTGCTTAGAGAACTGGTCAAGTGGGAAAAGTCCAGATTCGACCACTATGCTGAGCTTACCATTCTCAAAGTAATGGAGGCTCACAAAGATACCAACAAGGATGTGAGTAAACCCCCTTACAGTCACCAACCTCTTTTATTATCTATCTATCGATTGGTCACGATATAAAGATCAGCACTGGAAGGTTGAGGGAGCGTCCCTGTATGTGGAACCATTGTCAGCAACTGGTGATATACTGGATTCCTCCTAAGACACTATTAGTTTGATTCAGGAAATCTACTTCAATAATACATCATAAATTTGCATGTTGAGCGGTTTCCTACTTCTGTTGAAAATAAAACATCTACCCACCAATGAATAACCCCCTGATACTGTATATGTCCAGGTTGCCAAGGCCGCTGAAGAATGTGCATCAATGATAGCTAAATCAATCGCTCCGGAGCACTCAATCGTCGTATTGGCCAAGCTGACTGACACAATGGCCTACCCGGTGAATGTGGCAGCCATTAAGACTGAAACGCAGGTCATTGAGATGATGAGTGGAGACAGCCTCGCTCCCATTATGAGGCGGATTGTGCCAGGCCTCATAAAGGTGAGTGTCCAACCACGTGTTAGCTGGATATTCTGAGTGTTACAAGGCTTCCTGACCGGCGTATACACTACCGGCGTACAGTATGTGTATAAATGGTCTCCCGGAAGAGGGCATTGCTTCATCAGTGGCATTAGTGTACAGCGAAGTCTGAATTTACCCAGATAGGAAAGATCCAAGCGAACATAGCACATCCGGCTCGGCTCGTATTGTGGCGCTATCTAAGCCTATGAGTGATTGATGAACAGAACATAAATGGTTATATATGGATATGTGAAATTTTACCTGACTTATACATGACATTGAATCGTCGACATTGGATTCCTTTCTGCAGGGATATGAAGACGCAGAGAGCAGCTGCAGAAAAGCTAGCGTCTTCGCGCTTGTTGCTCTTTATATGAAAACGGGAGACACGCTTATGCCCTATTTATCACAGCTTAATGGCAGCAAGGTAATAAACCCAGAAATGTAGGTTGAATTCTTTTAGGTTTTTAGCAACATTATATTGTGGATCCTCACCTTCTATCTGTCTTAGCCCTGAAACCAATGACAACTTCTCTATACTTAACTTAGTCACCGCTTCGAAGGAAACGTAACGTAGTTAGTTTCTGAGAAGGGGTCTAGTTCTACAGGGGTGCCAAAACCAGCCCATGCCAAGCCTTTCGCAAGACGTACCTGGCTACAGCGGCGCGTGCCCCAATGTCCGATGTGTGGAGTGGCTGGGAAAACGGATTACGCTACACCTGGGGCTGCACGCGAGCGGGTAGATTCCGCGCATCGCGGCGTTAAGTTGGTGTGCCGTTAGTGCCTGCTTGCTCGAAGTAGGTCCAACACCGGTGTGAGCCAGTCAGCGGTTGTTGCGAAGTTCGCGTAAAAAATTCTTCGCGAGCGCTGAATTTGCAAATTCAGTCAGCGGCCTTCTCCGCTAGAGGTCATTGATAGCTGTAGGAACGCAGCACCGTTGCTACTGACAGCCGGTGGTAACAACAGTCGGAGTTAGAGGTCAAGGACTAGAACCTATTAGCTAAAGCCCGCGGGCTCAAGCAAAGGCTGCGCGTGGGCCGTTTGGCATTTCCGACTGTTCACTTTCATAGCGTTTCGCTTTGCGTGTTTGTGCTGGCCCCGTGGTTTCCTTCGAAAGGGTGCTCTCTTGCCATACACTGCCAATGGTGCCCACTGTTCGTTGAGGGGTAGTTGCTTGCGATAGGCATTGCTGGCATGGCTGATTTATAAACATGATGTCTTCAATGATCAGTCCTTTTTATCATTATTTCACAGACCCTGATTATGAAATGGGCATCGGTCCTGTGTTTCTAACCCTCATGCTCTCTGTTGCAGCTAAAGCTACTAAATCTATACATTAAAAGAGCCGAGAGTCAAAGAGCCGCATCCTAATAAGTTTTTATTCATCCCGCATGCGCGGGATATAATAAGTGACTTTTACCACATTCTCAGTCCAGGGTCTACTACATTTGTCAGCTTTTTTGGACTTTGTTCCGACCTTTTCCATGTAGAGTAAAGAGATAATGCGCATGTTTCACCATAGGACTAGAACTCCAATGGGGGCTACTTGCCATGTAGCCAGATTTGCTTTCCATTTTGAACTGATTTATTTTCTCTGCTGATTACAGAGAGGTGTATAGTACTGAGTTTGTTATTAAACAGCTGGTAAATTTATTTGTTTATCATGTGAACTAGAATAAAACTGCTTTGTATAAAAAAACCCGTTTGGTGACACTGCTTTAGTTAGGCGCAACTTAGCCGGCTTGTTTCCCTCCAACAAATCCACATTTTTAGTTGTAGATTTGATTTTGAAGACATTTCAACAAAGCTATGTTTCAATTTGTGAGTCTGTAGAATTGTAGATATCAATTTTCAGATGTACCTACAAATACCTACATTGTTTATAGATTTGTAGATTTCAAATGGAAATGATATCAAAAAACTAAAGTCAGAAATGTAGTTTTCTAGAAAGACAGGGAACGAATGCGTTTTTAGAGTGTGGAGCTCTCCACTCTTATTCTTATCTGCTGAACGACATAATAATTATGTATATTTCGATGATGACTTATAAGAATTTATTGTTCCCTCAAAGCATAGACGGGACATGTGCCTATCAAACACCAGGTATCTATCTACATAGTGAGGCTTCTCTAGCGCATCATTATCTGTATGGCAGCCTTTAAAACCAGTATGCCTCATTCTTTGGTAATCATTTGCTGAAGCTGTTCCTGATACTGGGCTGCCCTCTGTCTGAGTTGGGCAACACTAGTAGATACAGTAACTTCAGCTACAATACAACAAGTTGTGTACTATGACATACACTATACTATGACATACACTATACTATGACATGCACTATACTATGACATACACTATACTATGACATGCACTATACTATGACATACACTATACTATGACATACACTATATATTATCCATAGAATGTGCTATGACCGGTACACATAAATCAGGTATAGTTTTGGATCGATTCCCCATGGCCGTAGCTTACACATGCTCAAATCAATTATATCGCATTAATCAAATGTATACCAAACTTAATTGCATTTTTTTTATTGAGATGATTCCATTACCCTTATAGGCTATAAATACCAGTCTGTATGTGGAAAGGGGGGGGGCTTCTTCGCACAGTCAGTAATCACCACAATCCTGATATATCTGTATACTCCAGCATTTGGTAGTTCTATAACCCACCATCCCCCCCCCATTCATCTTCATATCTTTATGTCAAAACACATGTCAGTAGTGGTGCAGAAATCGGTCTACTTAGCCTTAATTCAGCGTTTCCCAGGGGGGTCATTAGGAGACCTTTTACTCACACCCTGTAGAGAAGGTGGCGTTATTCACTACGCCACTGCTTCACCCTACCCCTTTAATACTTTATACTCGAATACTTTATAGCTACAGATCCGAACTCACTTGGGAGAGGTTTTTCTTTCTGTTCACTTTGTGTTTTCTTGCCAGCTACTCTCCGAGTTTTTCTGATTTTAGCTCTCCTGTTCTGATACCAAACTTGCACTCGAGCTTCTGATAGACCAATCCTGGCTGCCAATTCTTCTCTGGTGCAGATATCTGGATATTGGGTGGCTTCGAATGACGCCTCCAATTCCATAAGCTATGTAAATATTGTAACAGTCAGCCAAAAATAATTGATGAAGTTCATTGCATTGGTCCCAAAAATTGTGGTACAATACCAGGGCATTCGTTCTAGTGTAACTAAATTACACGTAACAAACAGATAACTGCACTTGTACAGCATTTTTTATACAACTATCTGTAGCTACTCTGGTCAGAAACCAATCTTCAATCATGTTTCCGGCCTCTATCTCTCATTGTACAACATCTCGCAACTTCATCACATCAGAGAAGATTAAACACGGAAATTGCAGAAATCTAATGCAAAACATCCGTGATCCTGAAGCTTCTTATCCCATTTTGTCAGAAATGCCCATATTATTTTACCGATAATGAGCTAGTGGGGGGACACCCAGGAGGGGTGTACGCAATTGAGGCATTAAAATTTATTTGGGATGATTGTAGGATCACCTTAGAAACATGACATCTCACCCATCATTCTACAGATATGCATGTATAATGAAATGGATTAACAGTCTATAGTTTGTCCTAACACGCTGCCGAAAAGTGAGTCAAAACCTATCCTACAAATACTCAACATCTCATTTCCGAGAAATATCGGGTTGCGTTTTGACGGCATTCTCGATTTGTTGCAGAGGGCCCATTTTATAGTGCCTTTAGAATGTACGCCGATTACTGTTGTATGTGTATTATTCTTGGAGGGCCCTGCATGCATGGTGATCCTCTTAAATGCATTGCCAAGAATCAAGCTAAATCTGAGCGGGAAGCTATCCGATCATTATACATACCTGATAGCTTGTAAATGTGGTACGATTTCTGCGTTGTTTCCTTTTACTTACAGACCCCAATACCGGCTGTGGTATAGCAGGAAATACCGATCTAGAGGTAGAACCTAAAACCAGATCTCAATCCCAGCTGCATCACACATTCACCAATAAGACTTGTAGGGGAGCATGGACCCAAACTTGGCAGAGCGGTTTCATCATGGCACCATAGGATAACTAAAGCTGTCGATATCTAATGGCGCATAGCACCATTCCAGGAAAATCTTGACCTATAATCGATTACATGCAGTGTAGGGCAAGCAACTCTCCATTTAGCAAGCCCCGCCAATACGATCGGATGAACTTGTTGCAATGCACTTCTGGACTGACATGACTTTTTTGCTTGGCATGGCCAGATATGGCCATACATGTCTACAGAAAGCAGTGTTTCTGATTTAGATGTATGGTTGGAACACAGTTCATCTTCACTATGCGCCAATGCAAAATCAATGCTACTAGAGAGTATCTCGCCTATCATATTCCGAGTGCCACGCATGGCATCTATAGAAGAATTGAGAGGTTACCGTCCAGTTAGAATATTCAACCATATAAATGATCAACTAGTAGTACTATCATTGTAACACACATCCCCCACATGTTAAACGCGACTCAGGCGTTACTTACTGCACTCTTGTTTCCACAGAGAATATCGACTAGTGTATGCGACCGGACAAAACATCATAGCAACCTCCAAGTGCAAGTTTCTGCAAATCGGAATCATCCTTTTTGCGGAGAATCAGTGGACAGTTTTTTGCTCTGGACAGAAGCCATGCTCATAACCGGACGTACAAAAGTTCGCATCGAACATCATCACAATACAGATACTATAGTCAGCCACAGACCAGCATTGTGTTCCTCTGATTAGTAACATACCTGACCAAGGCAGAGTTAGGGATCCTAAAAGCGAGCTGATCGAAGAAACAAAATCGGAGCAAACTGTTTCTGCCTAAATGATTGTTAGAACTAATTATTTCAACCACCAATTCCTCTTTATTCACATTGATCGAAAAATAAGTTGATGCAGTAATGGTAACATGCTCAGAGACCGCAACCATACAAAACAATCACATATGTTCATTTTATTATATTACATTTATTGGATGTTGATACAATCATGTATACATAGATGAAAATCTAATACAGAAATTGTGATGAGCCACAGTTAACAGAACATTACAGTATTTACATCCACTGTGACCGGAAAAATAGGTCATCTCGGCTCTCTACATCATGTGATCCAGAAGGAAACATTAAAAAAATGACACACTTTACGGTATAGTCTTTTATGAGAGGTGTTTCAGTAACCCCTAACAGCAGGGAGCCAGGTTCACGACGTTTGAGAGAGAAATATAGACAAACACATTGACAGTTACTGTACTGAGTATAGCGAAGCTTACCAACCTTAGTGGTGTAGAGCAATAGTTCACATCATACCAGGACACTCACCATCTACAATACAACCCATTGAGGTCAGAGTAGGCAACTTTCAAGATTCAAACCGTTAAAAAGATGAACCAGAATTCAATTGAGACTAGATTTCATTACATATTAGCTAGATAAACAAGATCAGAGAGACAAGGCAATATCTTAATAATTTTGTTCTCACAGATCGAGTAAAAGGTTGCAGTAAAATCGTCCATAGTTTGATCTTGGTGGGTTATTGTAATGCATATGCGTGCAGTTGACGACTTGTCTAGACAAAATACCTGTGTTATGTTTTATATCGCTCTGCAGTATAGCTGACCACGGCGATGTGTGTCAAGTGTCTGTCCTAGCTAGCCAGTCACAGCCAGCCTCAGCCACGGTGAGCGCGTACATACATAAGGTAAGACCATTGCTACTATGACACAAACTTGCGATGTAAATTATGCACGCTGCCTAAATCAGAAATCGTAGCAGTCAGATCACTCAAGACGTTTGGAAATAGGCAAGCGCTTGATGGATCTGAGAGTAATTAGTGAAATTTACTAACCTGGCCTCTACAAAAGAAGTACTGTATGATTAGCATTCTAGACAGCGGGTGCTCACTCACCGTTGTTCAGAGTAAGTATACCGTTCGGTAAGCTGGAACTAGTCTGACTTTCCATTCGTCTCGGCCCGCTCAGTCTCATTGGTGTCCATGTCTGTAGCTGCATCTCCCACCGGCTTAAACTTAGGCTTCTCGGGTTCTATAACACACGACGTGACACACGTAGAAACATCAATGGGTGAAGGTTGGTGGAACCACAAAAATTCACCTTGGATCCTGCCTGACTACAAAATTATGAAGATTTGAAAGCATAATTGCAATTAGTTGGTGGTGAATATCCTCCTTACCTTCAGTTTCTTTCTCAACAGACCGTCCATTCCTCTCGAAAGATTCCCTCTCGGTTGACTGAGATTGCTTTCTATCCCTCGAACGTGTACGTCGACGTGAATCCTGACCACGGGATCGGCTCCTAAAATACGGTGAGACGTCATCAGTAGATTAGAGGTGACACTGAGTCTGTTTATCTCCCTGTGTGTAAGTGCCGATATTGGACTGAAACATTGGGTAAAGAACCGGCCATAAAAATGTCTAACTACTTCAGAAGGAAATATTAGGCAACTGTAAGAACCAATTCCATTTTTATTTTCTGAAACGACCAGCAATCCTAGTACTGTTCAGACAGCTAAAATGATCCCCTTTTGTAACGGATGGTACCTGGGAGGAAGATAAGCACCCATGTATAAGATTTCAGCCCATTACAAACCTGCGCATGTCTCGGGATCGGCTCCTTGTCCTGCGACGTTCCTTTGAGTTCCGCCTCGACTGATCACGCGATCGGCTGCGGCGCCGCTCTGTTGATTTGGAACGTCGCACTCGGTCGCGGGATCTTGTTCTGCGACGCGGCGGCCGGTCTCGGCTTCGCGATCGTCGTACCGGCCTTCTGTCACGGTACCCGCCACGATCACCGCGGCGGTCTCGACTTCTGGATCTGCGCCTGTCCCTGCTCCGAGATCTGCGTCGATCTCGGCTTCGGGACCTGCGGCGGTCACGACTGCGGGAGCGTCGGCGACTGTCACGCCTATCTCGATGTCGTTCCTCGTCCCGGCGACGTCTCTCCTCCCGCTGCTTCCTTTCTTCCTCTCGAGCTCGTTCCGCCTCTTCCTTCTCGGCCGCTATCCGCTGCTGTTTTCGCTCATTATATTCATTCACAGTTGTTCTCATCTGTAATTAAGTTATAAAATGCAATGTGACGCCCTTAGCAACTATCGTTGTATAATGGCGTGATTTCATTTGTTGTATTAGAGCGTGATGACCCTGAGAGTGACTTACCTGAGCATAACCCATGTGCAGTTTTCCCATAAGATGTTCTCTCTGTCTGGACTCAGCATCGCCGGCTATCAGAAATGCGCCACAGATGGGACAAACCTCCATGCGCTTCACTGCTGGGATCTGAAAGGAGGTCTGCGAGAATGATGCGGCGTCCGAACCATTGAACCTCCCCAACTATCCCAGCAATGACATTGCGCATCAACAGCATTACAGTAGAATATATGTCTTTTTACACATGTACTGCCTAAGATATTTCAGGTGTTGTTCATCGGGCAGATAATTAAACAGACGCACCAAGGAACGGTATAACGCCTGGTGGACAGACTTATATTCGGAGCGCAGTAACTCACATGGATACCATTTTCTGGCTCCGGTCTTTCCAGAGCTGACCTCTCCTTACGCAGCTGATCACACAGTTTCATTACCCCCTGGGCCTCCTCCACCTTGCCCTCACATCCCAACTTCTCCGCTTGATCCACCAAATCATCTAAAGCAGATTACCGGTATGACTTGAGATGATACAACTTGTTGCAGTACCTGTGAGACATCCTTGACACCACAAGTGGGACTAGACAACAGCGTAATATAACCAATGGAACTACCTCCATAACTCTATTAGGCAAAGCAAAACTCAACAGGGATGGATTGACAGTTATGATTAGCCAATGCCAGTACATAAGGACAGTCA
>Ga0224501_10003665_pt1 | contig 12121 bp, 5 predicted proteins | sample SF_Oct11_sed_USG_4_FD_169105 | JGI IMG/M metagenome (GOLD analysis project Ga0224501, IMG submission 169105) | Sediment microbial communities from San Francisco Bay, California, United States - SF_Oct11_sed_USGS_8_1 | ecosystem: Environmental > Aquatic > Marine > Sediment | place: USA... | reverse complement strand
TGCGCGCCCTCTGTGTCTTTTTTGAGTTGACGGATCACCCCGGCGCGCATTGGCCGATTTCGCTTATGACGAGTGAGACGATTGAGGGCCACATTCGCTCAATGGAAAACCCATTTGATTTGTTGCTGAATGCCGAGGTCGCATCGGTGTTGGATCTTGGCGCCGGCGACCTATCGTTTGCCGCTGAGTTGGCGGAATTATACGTCCCCAAATTACACCAGCAGAATCGTCAGCTCATCCTGCACGCCCTGGACCGACTCGACCCCCGATCGAAACTGGGAGGACCGCTTCATCCGAGCCATGATCGAGTACGGTCGTTACGGGATATGGCCGGGTTGCGCTATGCCTTTTGGGGGAATCAGGATATGTGCGATCTTCATCATTTGGACGCCACCGGCGCACTGATTTCAAAGTATACGATTGCCACATGCTGGGCCCCGGGCACCCCGGCGTTTGCCTATGAACCGACAAGGCTGTCTCACGCGATGATTGCGGAGGAACTCCACAAAACCAAGGGAGTTTCTCGGAATATCCGATTCCATGGCGAACCGGCATTAGAAGTGCTTCATGGTGATCGTGCGTTGTTATTTCCTCCGTGGAAATTTGAAGTCGTCGGTCCCGTTGCCCTTCTCAATGTTCTTGCGGAGCGGGGCTTGCTGTGCATTCTGGGAGCGGTCGACAATCAAGTGTTTTGGGAGATTCTGGCGCAATTACTCGAAGCGCCGCGGTATCGCCCACAAGAACGGCTGTTTACTCGGGACGCTCTTCCGGAAATTTTTGGTGACGTCTATCAGGCGCTTCATCACTTGCAGGTAGGTGAGACAGTCAATTTGGCTGACATAGGAGCGGTTCGAGGTCCGTTTCTTTTCGGAGCATCCACCACATCCTCGCCGTCCCAACATCCCGATCGTGGGTTCCGGTATGTGCGGATCAGTCGGGGAGCAACGTTCCCCGGGATTCCGGCAAGCAGCACAGCCAGAATGTTCCCGATGATGGCAGAAGAAGCCATGCCATGGTTCCTCACCCTCGTGCCATTCTAAGTTGTTGATAATACATATCTTGATGCGATAGTCATCACAGGTGCCCCCCGCAAAATTGACACCCTCGGACCCTTTGTTAGACTTCACTGGTGCCTTGTAGCAGATGTAGGTGTGTTCCAGTGCAAGCCTTGACCTCATGACCAATCCAACCGAGGCGATTCAGTCGATTCAGGAAAATATCTCACGCGTGATTAAGGGGAAACCCCTCGTCATTGAGATGACGGTTGTTGCCTTGCTGGCGCGGGGGCATCTCCTTCTGGAAGATGTGCCAGGAGTAGGGAAAACCACACTGGCACATAGTTTGGCCCGATCACTGGATTGCTCATTCAAGCGCATTCAGTTTACCAGTGACTTGCTGCCGTCGGATATTGTCGGGGTATCGATTTTTAACCGCCAGAAGCAAGCCTTCGAATTCATGCCGGGGCCGATTTTTGCCAACGTGGTTCTGGCTGACGAGATTAATCGGACGACGCCGAAGACTCAAAGCAGTCTGCTGGAGGCGATGAGCGAAGCGCAGATTTCCGTCGACAGTCAGACCTATCCACTCAGTCAGCCCTTTATGGTCATTGCGACTCAGAACCCTGCTGAGTATCACGGGACATTCCCGCTTCCGGAATCACAACTTGACAGATTTTTAATGCGACTTCGCATCGGCTACCCCTCACCGGAGGAGGAACGGAAGGTATTGGGTCGATCTCCGTCACTCCATCCGGCGGAAGATCTTCAGCCGATGCTTGCCGGCCAAGACGTTCTTGACCTTCAGGCACAGGTGGACCAGGTTTTTATGGACGACAGCTTGACCGAATACCTCCTTTCGATCATCCAGGCCACGCGACAGTCCGAATTGCTCTCGCTGGGTGTCAGTACGCGAGGGGCCTTGGCGCTCAACCGTGCGTCCAAATCCCTGGCGCTTGTGCGAGGACGAACCTATTGCGTGCCGGACGATATCAAGGAGCTTGCCTCTACGGTCCTTTCTCACCGCGTCATGGTTGCCTCCACGCAGGGTATTCGCCAGCGAAGTTTTGAGCAGGCTGAGCGCATCATTCAGGATATTGTGGACTCCGTTCCTGTCCCCGTCTAACTGTTGTTCGACCGTATTGGTTTCGCATGATCTAGGCGATACATGCTGCTATCTCTTCGTACGATGGTTCGGCGACTCACCCGGCGCCGTTCGACCCGCTTCACATCCGAAGGCATCCATTTTTTACTGTTTACCTGTGCGATCGGAATTGCCGCGATCAACACCGGCAATAATCTGTTCTACCTGTTACTGGCTATGATGCTGAGCATCATTTTGCTCTCGGGCATTGTCGCCGAATATTGTTTGCGTCAGTTGGAGTTCCACCGATGCCTTCCTGACATGCTGTTTGCCAACGAGCCGGGGACGGCAACGCTGATGGTCAAGAACAGGAAATCCAGATGGCCCAGTTTTTCGTTGAGGCTCTTCGATGTCTCAGATGGGCGTGATGTTGATCGGGGGTTGGCCATTGGGCAGCTCTTGCCAGGCGCCGGTCGCCTCTTATCGTACCCGATTGTATGCGCCAAGCGTGGATGGTTACATCTGGAGGGAGTACGGGTGGCAACGGCGTTTCCCTTTGGACTGTTTCTCAAGAAAGCCTATTACCCCGTCAAAGGGGTTGCCTGTGTTGCTCCTGCGATCAAATCTCTGTCTGATGGAATGTTGCGGGATTTTGTGACGGCTGGGCAGGAGTCCAGCGCGCATCGAAAGGGTTCCGGGAGTGACTTATATAATCTTCGTCTGTACCAGGCCGGAGACGACTCACGAGCGATCCATTGGGTCAGTACTGCGAGAACGTCGAAACTCATTGTTCGGGAAACCGAAGCGGAAGATCAGCGTCGGGTTGCCCTGTACCTGTCGCTTCTGGCTCCGGATACTCACGACACACTATTCGAAGACGCAGTGGCCTTGACGGCATCTCTGCTCCATGACTTCACCGCCAGAGGTTATCGTGTCAAATTGACTGTGGGATCATTTCAGTCTTCTTTTGGTCAAGGCGAAATCCACCTCCTTGATCTTCTTCGTGTTTTGGCCCTCTGTGAACGATGCGTACCGAGCGCCCATTCCTCGTCTCAACAAACGGTGTCTCAGGATTCTGAAATCGACGGTTCCGGTGGTCGGATTATTATCAAGCCATGGGATGGGGCCGTGATTTCCGGTCTTGATGACACGGCATTCATTATCAACGAAGAGATGTTGATCGGAGCCTCCCATGGCCGTTGACCAAGCGCTCCGGCTGCTCTCTGTCCTGCTTGCATCGGTTTCATTTATCGGGCTGGTATTGGCGGCAAGCTTGCCCGCCTGGCTGACAGTGGTGACAGCATCGGCTCTGATGATCGCGCTCATCCGAACATCAGGATTGCCGGTCGCTCATCGCGTGGCAGCCCAGATTACGCTCTCAACCACCACCTGGAATATTTTCGTCCTTTTGGGCTTTCTTGTGTTTTGGGTCGATAGCCTGTGGGTTTCCAGAGACCTTCTACATGCAGGAATCCACTTTCTCCTGATTCTCATGGTTATTAAGCTCGGTAATCTTCAGCTCCACCGCGACTATCAGCATCTCTACGCCATCAGTCTTGTGGCCGTGTTGGCAGCGGCGTCGTTGACCACGGATCTCTGGTATTTCCCCGTCTTTCTCGCCTACGTCGTATTTGGAGTGTGGGCGCTGCTTCTTTTTCAGGTAGCAAAACGGTCGGAAGAGATCCACGCCTCCGCACTCAAAGGTCAGCCGATGCGGGAGGGACCGGAAAAACATACGGATGTGACTCCGCAATTGCTCTGGATGGGGAACGGACTTGCCCTTGCGACTATCGGCGTCACGATTCTGATGTTTTTCATGATCCCGCGTGTCGGTGCCGGCTTCTATCAGAAGGGCATCGGAGAGAATATTCGCATGTCCGGATTTTCCAATACCGTAGATTTGGGGGCCATCGGAACCATGAAGCGAGACCCCAGTGTCGTCATGAGAGTGGAGCTGCCGGACGGTTCCGAACGGCAAGGGGGACAGCTGTATCTACGAGGCAGTGTGTTTGACCAATACAACGGGCGATCCTGGACGAATCTCCTGAGTCATCGACATGCGGTGACCGAAAACAGCCCGGGAACCTTTGTCGTGGAGCGGAGGGGGGCACGAGAGAGTGCGCAATTGGGGCCGCCTCTGCGCCAACATATCTTGTTAGAGCCACTCGACACGACGGTGCTCTTTGCGGCGCCGTTTGCCGAAATCATCACCGGCAAGCTGCCCGCGGTTCAAGCCGATGTATCCGGCGGACTCTACCTTCCGTTCGCAAGTTCCACACGCATTGAGTATTCGGTCGTGTCCCGATCTCACCCTGTCCTGCCGGCTGATCGGCAAGCCGAACCGGTCTCCTATCGGGAATCGGTATTCGGGCCGTTCATGCAAGTGCCTGATCTGTCGGAACGCCTTATGGGATTGACGGAAGAGATTGTCCGAGGCAAGCGCAATGCGTATGACAAGGCCGTCGCCATTAAAAGCCATCTTTTACAGAATTATCAGTACAGTCTCGATGTCGCTCACCGAGAACACGAAGACCCTCTTGAGGATTTTCTCTTCAGCCGAAAAACCGGGTATTGCGAGCACTACGCGACAACCATGGCGGTCATGTTGCGGACGCAAGGGATTCCAGCCCGTCTGATCACGGGTTTTTTGGCAACAGAATGGAATGAGTATGGGAACTATTTTGTTGTCAGGCAACAAGATGCTCATGCCTGGGTCGAAGTATTTCTGCCCCATTCCGGATGGGTGATTATGGATCCAACACCGGAGTCAGGCGATAGTTTCGGCGGAGCACCTGCGGCGTGGCAGACATTCGGGCGGATGCTGGATAGTGTGCGCCTACGGTGGAGTCGCATGGTTGTCCAGTACAGCACGGTAGACCAACTCGCGATGGTGAAAGGAATACAAACCGGCAGTGTGACGGCTAAGAATAGGGCAAGGGAATCCCTGGCCTCAATATTTGATCCCATCGCGGCGATGGTGGGTGCCGTCATCAGTGGATTGGATGGTGATGATCTTGTGCCGATCGCGGGAGGTGGTCTCGTGCTTACCGCGATCTGTCTGTTCCTGTGGTTCAGTCGAAAAAAGGTATGGGGATGGAGCCGAGGAGGATGTGATGCGAAAGCCATGGACCTCGAAGAGCCTATCATGGGGCTCTATAAGCGAATGCTCACGCAATTGTCGAGGAAAGGCCTACTGAAACCGGCGGCAATGGGGCCCCTTGAATTCGTCCGAATGACACGAGAGCACTGGGCAGAGGCTGTGGTCGCAGTGGCAACGGTCACAGAGCTTTATTGCCGGGGTCGATTCGGGAGGGTTCCCATCACGCAAGAAGAGTATCGATCAGCTGAAGGCCACCTTCAACAACTGATCGGGCTGGAACGGCATGCAACCGGTTGTTTAAACGAAGGTGTAGGAGCAGAAGCAATTGGAGCGGGAAAAGGGATTTGAACCCTCGACCCTCGCCTTGGCAAGGCGATGCTCTACCACTGAGCTATTCCCGCTCTGATCTGTATCGTCGGTATCTTAGGGGCGGGTGAATTCTACTGGGCACGTCATGGACTGTCAAGTCACTGTTATCAACGGACCCTGGCTAAATTGAATAATCGCCCTCACAGGGTGGGGCAGGGGAAGATGTAAAATTTATCCACCTCCCCAGGAGACGGCGGAGGATCTTAATACATCAAATTCGCGTTTCCTGCATTTCGCCTTGCGCGAGACATATTCAATTCAGAGATCTCATCTGTGCTCCCCGTGGCGGTATGCAGATAGAGCCCGTTGCCTAAGGAAGAGAGGGCGATAGGAAAACACAACAGAATGGAAGCTACTCGGGACACATTTCATCCTGCAACGTAACAACGACCTAACTCGTTACCATTTCGTAACCACTATATCGTGCAAGGGCGTAACATCATAACTTGTTGTTTTATTAGGCGACTATGTCGCAAAGTCCGCACTAGCCCATATTTTGCGCTACGTTTGTTACTCAATGTAGCTTCACGGGGAATAGAGGCTCGCCATCACAGACTCGTGCGTAAAGCGTTGTAATCTAAACAGCTTATGGGGTTGCTATCCCATGGCCTCCGTTGTCGCGATTTGGGCGTGATTATTGCGTGTGTTCAGGGTGATTACGTGAATGGCTCATTAGTAATGTCTTGAGAATTCACGATTGTAAGTAGTAAGTTGGGCGATTGTGAGACTCGTATATTTGATGATTTTGAAATAGCCGTCGTAGATTTGGGTTATGACGCGTTGGTTTGGTTATAGGAATTAAGCCAACGTGTGTCGGATTCAGAAGTTCTCAACCTGTTAGGAGGTAGCCACAATGTTTTTGTCACGTAGGCAATTCTTGAAGGTCTCCGCGGGAACGGTCGCCGCTGTGGCGGTGGCCGACAAAGTCCTTGCATTGACCGCGCTGCAGCCGGTCATTGAGGTGGGAAACCCGCTTGGTGATTACCCGGATCGTTCATGGGAGCGTGTCTATCACGATCAATATCGGTACGATTCGTCTTTTACCTGGGTCTGTTCTCCGAACGACACGCATGCTTGCCGCATCCGTGCGTTTGTCCGCAACGGCGTCGTCATGCGCGTTGAGCAGAACTATGATCACCAGACATACGAAGACCTCTACGGCAATCGTGGCACCTTTGCGCATAATCCCCGTATGTGTTTGAAGGGGTTCACCTTCCATCGCCGCGTGTACGGGCCATATCGCTTGAAAGGGCCCTTGATGCGAAAGGGCTGGAAGCAGTGGATGGATGATGGGTCACCGGAGCTGACGCCGGAAACGAAGCGAAAGTACAAGTTTGATAGCCGATTCTTGGACGATATGCTTCGCGTATCCTGGGATACGGCATTTACGTACGCCGCCAAGGCCATGGTGATCATTGCCACACGCTATAGTGGCGAGGCCGGTGCACGCCGTCTGCGTGAGCAGGGATATGCCCCTGAGATGATCGAAATGATGAAGGGTGCCGGTACGAGATGCTTTAAGCATCGTGCAGGAATGCCGGTTCTTGGAATCATCGGGAAAATGGGCAACACGCGTATGAACGGCGGAATCAATGCGTTGCTCGATACATGGATTCGCAAGGTCAAGCCGGATCAGGCGCAAGGTGGACGGTATTGGTCGAACTACACCTGGCACGGAGACCAGAATCCGGCGCATCCGTTTTGGTCCGGTGTGCAAGGTTCAGACATCGACCTTTCCGACATGCGGTTCTCCAAGCTCAACACGAGTTGGGGAAAGAACTTCGTTGAAAATAAAATGCCAGAGGCGCACTGGAAGCTCGAGTGTATCGAGCGTGGCGCTCGTGTGGTCGTGATTACGCCGGAATACAATCCTACGGCGTATCGAGCCGACTATTGGATGCCTCTTCGTCCGGAGTCTGACGGCGCATTGTTTTTGGGTGCGATGAAGATCATCATCGACGAAAACATGCACGACATGGACTTCCTGAAGTCCTTTACTGACGCGCCTATCCTCGTTCGTACGGATACGCTGCAGTACCTTGACCCGCGCGATGTCATCAAGGATTACCAATTTCCTGACTTCTCCAAGAGCTATTCAGGAAGAATTCAATCGCTGAAGCCGGAACATATTCAGCGACTCGGCGGCATGATGGTGTGGGATTTGAATAAAAAACAGGTGATCCCCCTTCATCGTGAGCAAGTCGGATGGCACTATACCAACAGTGGTATTGATGCCGCACTCACCGGCACCTATCGGGTAAAACTGCTCAACGGACGTGAAATCGATGCCATGCCTGTGTGGCAGATGTACATGGTCCACTTCCAAGACTACGATCTCGATACCGTCCATCAAATTACCCGGACGCCCAAAGATCTTATTGTGCGATGGGCGCGTGATTCAGGCACGATTAAGCCGGCGGCCATTCACAACGGGGAAGGCACCTGTCACTATTTCCATCAAACCGCCAATGCGCGTGGGGCGGCTATGGTGCTGATCATTACCGGAAACGTCGGAAAATTCGGAACCGGGCAGCATACCTGGGCAGGTAACTACAAGGCAGGAACATGGGCGGCAACCCCATGGTCCGGAGCCGGATTGTCCGTGCATACCGGAGAAGATCCTTTCAATATCACGACGGACCCCAATGCACACGGGAAAGAAATCAAGACCCGGTCCTACTACTACGGTGAAGAGGTCGGGTATTGGAACCACGGTGATACGGCGCTTATCGTGAATACCCCTAAATATGGAAGAAAGGTATTTACCGGTAAAACCCACATGCCGACTCCAAGCAAATTCCGCTGGGTCGTCAACGTGAACGTCGTGAACAATGCTAAGCACCACTACGACATGGTCCGTAACGTCGACCCCAATATCGAATGTCTGATTACCCAAGACATCGAAATGACGTCCGACATCAACCATGCCGATATTGCGTTTGCTTGTAACTCTTGGATGGAGTTTACCTACCCGGAAATGACGGTGACGGTCTCTAATCCCTGGGTACAGGTGTGGAAGGGTGGTATTCGTCCTCTCTACGACACGCGTAACGATATCGATACCTTTGCGGGTGTTGCCGCGAAGCTCTCCGAATTGACCGGGGACAAGCGGATGAAGGACTACTTCGCAATGGTCTACGCGAACCGCGTCGATGTCTATGTACAGCGCATGCTCGATGCGTCCTCCACCTTCTACGGTTACTCAGCCGACGTCATGCTGAAATCTGAGAAGGGTTGGATGGTCATGGTGAGGACCTATCCTCGGCATCCATTCTGGGAGGAGACCAACGAATCAAAGCCGATGTGGACGCGAAGCGGGCGGTACGAGAACTATCGTATCGAGCCGGAAGCAATTGAATACGGAGAAAACTTTATCTCGCACCGTGAAGGGCCGGAAGCAACGCCATATTTGCCGAACGCCATTTTCACCACCAATCCGTATGTGCGTCCTGATGACTACGGTATTCCCATCACCGCACAGCACCACGATGATAAAACAGTCAGAAACATCAAGTTGTCGTGGCATGAGATTAAGAGACACAGCAACCCGCTGTGGGAAAAGGGTTATCAGTTCTACTGTGTGACTCCGAAGACCCGTCACCGAGTCCATAGCCAATGGTCCGTCAATGACTGGGTCCAGATCTATGAGTCGAACTTCGGCGATCCCTATCGAATGGATAAGAGAACGCCGGGGGTTGGTGAACACCAAATTCACATCAACCCGCAAGCGGCAAAGGATCGCGGAATCAACGACGGTGACTATGTCTACGTCGATGGAAACCCCGTTGATCGGCCGTATCGTGGATGGAAACCGAGCGATCCGTATTACAAGGTGGCCCGGTTGATGATTCGGGCAAAGTACAATCCTGCCTATCCGTACCACGTGACGATGGCCAAACATGCTCCGTTTGTCGCGACACCGAAATCGGTGAAGGGACACGAAACACGACCGGACGGTCGAGCGATTGCGATCGATACAGGATATCAATCGAACTTCCGATACGGAGCGCAACAGTCCTTTACGCGCAATTGGCTGATGCCGATGCACCAAATGGACTCACTCCCTGGAAAGCATGCGGTTGCTTGGAAGTTCAAGTGGGGCTACCAAGTGGACCACCACGCCATCAATACCGTGCCGAAGGAATGTCTGATCCGTATCACAAAGGCGGAAGACGGCGGTATCGGAGCGCGCGGCCCATGGGAACCGGTCAGAACCGGATTCACACCAGGCCAAGAGAACGAATTTATGATCAAGTGGCTGAAAGGTGAACACATTAAGATAAAAGTCTAGAACAGAGGTCGAGCAGAGTGATGAACGCGGAGCACCGGTCAGGTACCGGGCTCCGCGTCAGAAAAGCAGACCTTCATGACCTTACAAGAGACCTAGGTACGCAAGGAGGACACAATGCCCGAAGTTTATAATTGGCAACTGGGACGGAAGATGCTGTATCCGTACGAAGAGCGGCATCCAAAGTGGCAGTTTGCCTTTGTGTTTAATATCAATCGTTGCTTGGCTTGCCAAACCTGTTCCATGGCGGACAAGTCGACTTGGCTTTTCTCGAAAGGCCAAGAGTACATGTGGTGGAATAACGTCGAAACCAAGCCATACGGTGGGTATCCGCAATTCTACGACGTAAAAATTACTCAGTTGATCGAACAGGTTAATCCAGGCGGACAAGTATGGAATGTTCGTGTGGGAAGAAAGCACCACGCCCCTTACGGTGTGTTCGAAGGCATGACGATTTTTGATGCAGGCGCAAAAGTCGGACAGGCTGCAATCGGCTATATTCCAACGGACCAAGAGTGGCGGTTCGTCAATATCTATGAAGATACCGCGACGTCCATGCGAGCTCTTGTTGAGGGAGTCGATAAGACCGGATTCTCCCGGGATGAACCGTGGAAGATGACAGGGAGCTCACTCCCCGAGCATGAAACGTTCTTTTTCTATCTTCAGAGAATTTGTAATCACTGCACCTACCCTGGCTGCCTCGCAGCCTGTCCACGGAAAGCTATTTATAAGCGACCAGAAGACGGGATTGTTCTGATCGATCAAAACCGTTGCCGTGGATATAAAAAGTGTGTGGAACAATGTCCATTCAAGAAACCTATGTACCGCGGTACGACTCGTGTTTCTGAAAAATGCATCGCGTGCTACCCACGTATCGAAGGGAAAGATCCGCTGACAGGCGGTGAACCCATGGAAACACGCTGTATGGCTGCGTGCGTAGGTAAGATCCGTATGCAGAGCCTTGTTCGGATCGGAGAGAATGGATTATGGGCGGAAGACAGGTGGCATCCCCTCTATTACGCGATCAGAGTGGAGCAGGTCGCCTTGCCGCTGTATCCGCAATGGGGAACGGAGCCCAATGGATTCTATATCCCTCCGCGTCATAGCCCGCGTGGTTATGCACGGCAAATGTTCGGCCCGGGAGTGGACAACGCGATTGAAAAATATCTGGTTCCCAGCAGGGAACTTCTGGCCGTTCTTCAGCTGTGGAGAGCCAGTCAGCAGATTGTTTTCCGATATGACGTCATCCCCGGACCGAAAGTGTTTGAAACCCAAATCCACGGGAAGCGGTTTGAAATGTACAACGATACCGTCCTTGGGTTTAATAAGTCCGGTAAGGAAGTCGCACGTGTGCAGGTCGAAGAGCCAATCTACATCCGGCCGGCTGAACGCGTGACCTGGCTCTAACGCCTAGGGAAGGAACATTCATCCCCGGCTCGAAAGCTTAGCTCGAGTTTTCGAGCGGGGGTGAGATAGCATGGGGCATAATCCTTATAGGGATTATGCCCCTTTGTTTTTCACGCCAAACGGCCTATATGAGTACGCGACTTCTGGTCCCTTGACGGAATAACAATTCTTAAGTACAGTCGATGACAGTTCATTTTGTTCTACTATATGGAGTAATTCCGTCGTGAGTTCTCCAACGCAGACCTCGGTCCCATTCGCTGCCCAAGCGATACCTTTCGATAAGTTTCTGGCTGAAGGAAAACTTCCAGACGGATATCTTGCTACGGATTACGTGTCCGAGCAATTCGTCGAACGCCTTGTCCACTATATTCTCAGTGTCCCCTCCGGTAGCTATACCATGGCTCAATTGAGCCAGCTGTTGGAGCAATTAGAGCCGCGAAGCCAGGTGTTTTTCTTTAAACGTCTCAAAGAAACCAGCCCGGAATGCCTGAAGGACTTTGCTCCTCTCTATTATGGCTTTATGAACGAATTTCAGTCACTCCTCTTTACGTAAAGATCGAAAATTCTACTTGTCGTCGCACCAATCTCATGTATAATTAAAAAATATTCGTACAACCAAAGGACAACTAACATGCATTCCTTACAACGGGCAGTCACTAGCTTTTACAACCTCATTTATGAGGCTCAAACCTTTGCCACCGCTATGGCGCGAATCGATACGGCTGAGCAAGAACATTATGCAGGGCGAATTGAAGGGCTTAATTGGGTCTTGGATCGTTGTCAAGAATTGGAAGATATGGATTCCAATTTTACGCCATCATCTCTTCAACGAATTCTCGGTGAAGTAAAGTCAGACCTTGAGCATGAATTATCCGTTC
>Ga0224501_10003664_pt1 | contig 12124 bp, 10 predicted proteins | sample SF_Oct11_sed_USG_4_FD_169105 | JGI IMG/M metagenome (GOLD analysis project Ga0224501, IMG submission 169105) | Sediment microbial communities from San Francisco Bay, California, United States - SF_Oct11_sed_USGS_8_1 | ecosystem: Environmental > Aquatic > Marine > Sediment | place: USA... | reverse complement strand
CCACGGCGCACAGCCAGCAACGCCGCCTCGTTGATGATGTTCGCCAAATCGGCTCCGGAGAACCCGGGGGTCATCGCTGCGATGTTTTCGAGATCGGCATCGGGACCAAGCGCGACCTGTTTGGCATGCACACGAAGAATGGCGAGGCGACCGATCTTGTCCGGACGGTCCACCACCACATGTCGATCGAACCGGCCGGCCCGCAGCAACGCAGGATCAAGAATCTCGGGGCGATTGGTCGCTGCCATGAGAATGACCCCGATACGAGGATCGAAGCCATCCATCTCGACCAGCAACTGATTGAGCGTCTGTTCCCGTTCCTCATGCCCCATGGGCCCCGCGCCACGCGCTTTTCCGAGCGCATCCAACTCATCGATGAAAATAATGCAGGGGGCTTTGAGCTTTGCCTGATCGAAGAGATCACGGACCCGGGCGGCCCCGACCCCGACGAACATTTCGACAAATTCAGATCCGCTGATGCTGAAGAACGTCACGCCGGCCTCACCGGCCACAGCACGGGCCAGCAACGTCTTGCCGGTCCCCGGAGGTCCGACGAGCAGGATCCCCTTGGGAATCTTGCCGCCGAGTTTGGTGAACTTCTCCGGCGTCTTCAGGAACTCAATCACCTCCTGCAATTCTTCCTTCGCCTCGTCCACACCGGCGACATCCGCGAACGTTACCTTAATGTCCTTCTCCACGTAGATCTTGGCTTTGGATTGCCCGACCTGCATGAAGCCGCCCTGAGCCTGTCCCAATCGTCGAAAGATAAAGAACCAGATACCAACGAACAGCGCGACCGGGATGATCCAGGATAGAAGATCACGCCAAAACGTGGATTCAATGACGCCGGTAAAGGTGACCCCGTGTTGATTGAGTTCACGCACGAGATCAGGGTCTTCGACCCGTACAGTCGCAAAGGCTTTGGGTTCTTTCGAATCCCCCTCAGGCTTCAATGTTCCGGTCAATACGTGGCTGGTCACGGAGACTTCTGCGACCTTGCCCTCCGTTACCAATCGCTTGAATTCACTGTAGGGAAGCTCTTCGACCTGGTTCAGAGCCCGAATAAAGTCATGCACCAGCACCACCGCCATCATGGCCAGAAGAATGTACCAAATGGAAAAGGAGACTTTTTTATTCATCGCTCGCGATCCTCTATGAGGAATACTAGGCTCTCGACCTGAGCACCGTTAAAACATGAAATAGGCCCCTAGACCGATCGATTCGATCTTCTGGTTGATCGCAAACAGGCCATAGGGGTTAAATCCATGGAAGTAGTTTGCTAGGATTCGAAAGCGCCGGAGCGAGCCCGTTCGGGACCATTCGAACCCGCCGAGCACATTGGTGTCGATAATCCACTCATGTGCCTGTATCGACTTGAAATCCGCCGATAGCACCGGTGTCACAACGAGCCGGTCGAGGAACGGCACCAAGATCCTTGTACGCATGGATGGAGCCCGTGCTTCGAACCCCCACTGCACCTTCCCACGGTCGAATGTGGCCGGTTCTCGATGCACCAGATACCCGCCTCCTCCATAGACACGCAGCCATCTGTAGTCGTAGGAAAGAATCGCGTCCACTTCCTCAAGGATAAACGTAATCGGCTTGAATCCTGGATTGGCCCCCAAAAACTCATCGCCGATGTGGCTGCTTTGGTGGTAATAGCGCAATCGTGCAGACCAATTGCCTGAGCGCCATGTAATCGGTATGCCGACATTGAAGTCCGTGTTGACCAGTTGGGCATTCTTTTCATCTAAGTCGAATTGGGCAAAAATGCCGGTGAGTAGGCTTATCTGCCACCCATTACACCCCTCCCGTCTCGTGTAAAAGCCAAAGCTTTCTCCGATCGCCACGGACCCGATATTGGAGGTTGTACGATCTGTGCGTGATCGCGTCGATCGCCAATTTGCAAAGAACTGCGGCTGTTTTGGATCCGCCAACAGCGGACGGAAAACGTCGTCGGAAGGAAACGCCTCTCCATCGGCTTGGCCATCGGTTTTCTCATAGGCTTGTCCATACCGACAATCGAGCGGGACCTTTACGTTCGTCCCATCCGAATTCTTGTCGCTTATCTCGTCGGCATACGCGTGTCCCGCTAACAAGGCAGAAAGAGACAATATTCCGACCATCCATCGAATACAAGACAGCACCCTCCGGCCCATACCTTTCCTCCCCTGTAGCGTTTTTACATGACGTGAACTGGGCACCCTTCATAGGGCCCCTTCGATAGCATATTGTGGGAGGAAATTCATAGATATTCAAAGGCATCGCTGACTAGAACCACGATCTCATGCGGACTAAGTTATCCTCGCCATGGGCGGTTCGCTGTTTATCCGTGCTTCCTTTGCACAGATTTCTTGCTCAAGTCCCACTTCCATTGGCTGATGTCCGGCATATCTTCCCCATGCTCTGCGATATATTGCTTGTGTTCGATGCGCTTATCACGGAGGGCCTGCTTGGCATAGTCGGCCTGAGAGCCATGAAGCGGTATCCGATCGATAACATCTGCGACCAGATGAAAACGATCGATATCGTTCATCACTGTGATGTCGAAGGGAGTGGTTGTTGTTCCCTCTTCCTTATACCCACGCACATGCAAATTTTTGTGATTGGTCCGCCGGTAGGTGAGCCGATGGATGAGCCAGGGATAGCCGTGAAAGACAAAGATGATCGGCTTAGTCGTCGTGAACAAGGCATCGAAATCCCTATCCGACAATCCGTTTGGATGCTCGGCCTGCGGCTGCAGTTTCATCAGATCGACCACGTTGATGACGCGAACCCTGACATCTGGCAGATAGGTCCGCATCAAAGACACGGCCGCCAGCGTTTCCATGGTGGGGACATCGCCGCAACAGGCCATCACCACATCCGGTTCGCTGTCCTTGTCATTACTGGCCCATTCCCAGATGCCGATGCCGGCTGTGCAATGCTTGACCGCCGCATCCATATCGAGCCATTGGAGTGCCCGCTGCTTACCCGCCACGATAACGTTCACGTGGTTGCGACTGCGGAGACAATGGTCGGTGACGGACAGGAGCGTATTGGCGTCGGGCGGTAGATAGACACGGATCACCTCAGCTTTCTTGTTGACTACGTGATCGATAAAACCGGGATCTTGATGACTAAAGCCATTGTGATCCTGCCGCCAGACGTGGGAGGACAACAAATAATTCAGCGAGGCGATCGGTCGTCGCCAGGGAATATGGTTGCAGACCTTGAGCCATTTGGCATGTTGATTGAACATCGAGTCGATGATGTGAATGAAAGCCTCGTAGCAGGAAAAGAAGCCATGCCGGCCGGTCAGGAGATACCCCTCCAGCCACCCCTGACATTGGTGCTCACTGAGCATCTCCATCACCCTTCCGTCCGGCGCCAGATGATCGTCATACTGAAGGCGGTCCGCCATCCAAGCCCGGTTGGTAACTTCCAAGACATCTTGCCAGCGATTGGAGTTGTTTTCGTCCGGACTGAAGAGGCGGAAATTCCGACTCCTCAAGTTTAGCTTCATCGTATCCCGCAAGAAGGCTCCCATCACACGCGTGGATTCCGCTTCGACGACCCCGGGTCCGGGAATCTTGACGGCATACTCGCGGAAATCAGGCAGACGCAGATCTTTGAGCAGTAGACCGCCGTTCGCGTGAGGATTCGCACTCATACGACGGTTTCCTCTGGGCGCCAGCTCCGCCAGTTCAGACTGAAGAGCCCCTGACTTGTCGAACAACTCGTGGGGTTTGTAGCTCTTCATCCATCGTTCAAGGATCTTAATGTGTGCGGCGTTGTCCATGTCCCCCATCGGCACTTGATGGGATCGCCAGTAATCTTCGGTCCGCTTCCCGTCGATCTGTGGCGGGCAGGTCCAGCCTTTGGGCGTCCTGAGCAGGATCATCGGCCACAGCGGCCGCTCCATAGAGCCATCTTGGCGCGCAGCGGTCTTGATACGCTCGATATCTTTCACGACGGAATCAAGTGTGTCCGCCATGAGTTGATGCATCTCCCAAGGATCGCTACCTTCGACCCAATGAGGGATATACCCATAGCCTCGCATCAGATGATCCAGCTCGTCGTGACTAATCCGGGCCAGCACGGTCGGATTCGCAATCTTGTAACCGTTCAGGTGGAGAATGGGTAGGACGACACCGTCGGTGACCGGATTGAGAAACTTGTTGGAGTGCCAGCTTGTCGCGAGCGGGCCAGTTTCCGCTTCGCCATCGCCGATCACACAGGCCGCAATGAGATCCGGATTGTCGAAGACGGCTCCGTAGGCATGGGAGAGCGCATACCCCAATTCGCCCCCTTCGTGAATGGACCCCGGCGTCTCAGGCGCCACGTGACTGGGAATACCGCCGGGAAAGGAAAATTGCTTGAAGAGCTGCTTCATGCCGCGCTCGTCCTGAGAGACGTTCGTGTACACTTCGCTGTACGTGCCTTCAAGATAGGCATTGGCCACAACTCCCGGCCCCCCGTGACCAGGCCCGGCAATATAGATCATGTTGAAGTTGCGTTCCTTGATGATGCGGTTCAGATGTACATAGATGAAGTTCAACCCCGGCGTCGTGCCCCAATGGCCAAGCAGGCGTGGCTTGATGTGAGCCCGCGTGAGCGGTTTCTTCAGTAACGGGTTGTCGTAGAGATAGATCTGACCGACAGACAGATAGTTGGCCGCTCGCCAATAGGCGTCCAATTTCTTGAGTTGGTCCTGATTCAACGTCTTCGGCTTTGTTTGTTGCATAGTCTCCTCGTATGGCTTCGTCACGACTCAGCTTCTATCACCTCCACCACAGATCGAGCGATTTCACTTTCTTCGTCCGTATGAATGACCCATACGGTTACGCTGCTGCTTTCCTTGGAAATTACGGCCTCGCTGGCCTCGTTGCGCGCGGGATCGATGATGATGCCGAGAAATTCCAGGCCCTCGCAGATTCTCGAGCGGATGACCGGTGAATGTTCCCCAATGCCGGCGCTGAACACCAATGTGTCCAACCCGCCCAAGGCCGCAGCCAGCGAACCAATAGCTTTTTTTGCATGATAACAAAACAGCGCGACCGCCTCGGCTGCTCTCACATCATTCCGTTCCTCCTTGAGGAGATCGCGCATATCGGAACTGGTCTCCGAGACCCCGAGCAAACCCGACTCGGCGTTGACCATCTGATGAAACCGATCCACGCTCATGCCTTCCGTCCGAGCCAGATAAGACACAAGGCCGGGATCGAGATCCCCCGATCGGCGGCTCATCGGCAGACCGGAGGTCGGCGTAAAACCCATGGTCGTGTCGACAGCTCGTCCGTTTTTAACCGCTGCCATGCTCGCGCCATTGCCAAGATGGGCCATGATGACGCGACCGCCGACTTCGTGTGGCGCACCGACCCGCTCGAGTTCTCTCATCAGAAAGGCATAGGACAGACCATGAAATCCGTATCGTTGAAGGCCCAGCTTTTCATACCGCCGTGGAATCGCCAAGAGACGAGCCACACGCGGCATGTCGCGGTGAAATGCGGTGTCGAAGCAGGCGACTTGGGGAATGGATGGGCAACGCTCGTAGAAGGATTCGATAAGGCCGATCTCCGCGGGCAGATGTTCCGGAACGTACGGGCTGATCCGACGCAACTCTTCCAGCAATTCGGCCGTCACCCTTTCAGGTCGGTGATACCTCGCACCGCCGTGCACCACCCGATGGCCGATCGAGCGAATCCTCCCGAGGCCGGCCTGCTCTTCAAGCCAGTCGAGCAGCCTGATGGCACCGGTCCGATGGTCGGGAGCTTTAAGGGACCAATGTTCCGTGTGTCCGTCGGCTCCTTTCGTGACATGCATGACGCTCTCCGGAATCCCGATCCGCTCGATCATCCCACGGACGATGGGCATCGACGGTGAGGGAACCGTGTAGAGGGCGAATTTGATGCTTGATGAGCCTCCATTGACCGTCAGGATGAAAGGCCCGGGTCCTATATGGTTCATCCGGCAAGAACCTTGCTGAAATATTCGTCGAGCGCGGAATAAGCATTGTTTACATACTGCGCCAGCATGCGGTGCGTGTTGAAGAACGACCCGTTGACGGCGATCGTCTGGCGCATCATCTCGATGAAATGATCACGATCCTTGTAGAAACACGGCAATACTTTTTGTTCGAGCTTGTCGTATAACGCGGACGCATGGCAGGCATCCATCCCGCTGCTCGGCTCAAGACAGGCCTCAACCCGATCACCGATCGACCACCCGGTAACCCCTTCGATATGACCTTCGATCCACCATCCGTCCAAGACGCTGAAGCTTGGCACGCCATTTATGGCGGCCTTCATCCCGCTGGTCCCGGATGCCTCGTGCGGTGGCAGCGGCGTATTGAGCCAAACATCCACCCCGGCGCACAGCAGTTTGGCCAGCACCATATCGTAGTTGCGAAGATAGACGACCGGCACATGGCCATGAAGGGCCTCACGGAATCGATGTACAAGGCGGATCAACTCTTTCCCTCCGTGGTCTTTCGGATGGGCCTTGCCCGCAAACACCAGCTGGAACCGGCCAGCCCGTTGCGCAATCGCTTTCAATCGGTCGAGATCATGGAACAACAAGGTGAGGCGTTTGTAGGTGGCGGCCCGCCTGGCAAATCCGATGGTGAACACGTTCACATCGAAGCCCTCGTTGGTTTCATGATTGATGAATTCGATCAGCCGGCGCTTCGCTTCATCATGAGCAGCCCAGATGTCCGCGGCAGGAACTCCCACGGTATAACGGAGCGTCAGAGGATCGCGCCGCCAATCCGGCAGATGGCGATCGAACAGGGTCTTGAAAGAGGGTGCCATCCAGGTCGTCGCATGGACCCCGTTCGTGATGGAATGCACCGGATAGCCCGGAAACATGCTTTGTGATACCTCACCGTGTTTCATGGCCACGCCGTTGACATAACGCGAACAGCTCAAGGCAAGGGCGGTCATATTGAGGGTCTGGGTTTGTCCGCACAGTTGCAGCCAGCGCCAGTATCGCGCTCCCAAGACCCGCTCGGCCATGTCGGACGGAAATTGATCATGGCCAGCCGGCACGGGCGTATGGGTCGTGAATACGCAGCGCGGGCGCACAGCCTCCACGACGGCCGCAGACGGCTCCTTGTCGACTCCCACAGAGGCCAGTTCTTCTTCCAACAAACCGAGGACGAGCAACGATGCATGGCCTTCGTTGAGATGAAATCGCCCGATGTGTCGATGTCCCAACGCTTGCAACATGCGCATTCCGCCGAAGCCGAGCAACGCTTCCTGGCAGAGCCGATACCGTTGGTCGCCTCCATACAGTGTGCCCGTCAGCGAGCGATCCCATTCGCTGTTCTCAGGAAGGTCCGTATCGAGAAAGTAGATGGAGACCTGATGTCCTGTTTCACCGCTGAGCACATATCGCCACACTCCGATGTGAACCGTCCGCCCTTCAATTTCGATCTGGGCTTTCGGATCGAGCGGCTCCAAAAAGTCCTCGACGACCCATTTGACCGGTTCTTCCGATTGCGTTCCATGCTCGTCGAGTCGTTGGAAGAAATGTCCTCCCCGATACAAGAGGGTCACCGCGACCAACGGGAGCCGGATATCGGCCGCGGAACGGATCGTATCTCCCGCCAACACCCCGAGGCCTCCCGCGTAGGTCGGCACACCTGGATTCAGCCCAATTTCCATGGAGAAATAGGCAACCAATGGGCTTTTTGCTCCAACCATCTCTCCGATTAGTCCATCAGGCATCTCGATACCTCCCAACCGTTACAATCTCTAATGTAAGCAGGTGGCTCCCCTAAGACAATCCAAATGTGCAGCCACACCGGACTACACCAGCTGCTGCTCCCGCAACCTCACCACCAACTCCTTCTTCGTCATCAGAATGGCTCCAAAGCCTGTCGCGATCGTCAACAGGGTGATCAGTCCTCCGACCAACGGCACGAGAGAGAAGATGAAATAGACGACGAGGCCTGCGATGAAGGCCCTCGCCGCTGAAGAGGAACCCGACACCCATCTCAGAAGCCGTTGCCCAAGCCACAACATGACGAACACCCGTCCCAGATACAACGTCACGACATACATCGCGCCCAGCATCAGTCCGATCGGGATTCCCAGAATCGAGACCATACATAAGACGATCAGCATCGGGACGCCGAACAACAATGCTCCGCCGACGCCGAGCACAACCCAGGGCTGTTCTTGAATCGTCGACGCGACCCTCGGTGTAAACACCGGGTAGATGCGCAGGAGCAGAAGGCCGAGCAACAAGGTCGAGGTGAAGCTGACCATTCCGCCAACAAGCTTCATCCCCACAAACCCTCGTCTGACCTCCTCGCCTTTGAAAACTTCCGGGATAGGGCGCCGTGTGACCGTGCCGAGCACGGTCGCTCCCTCATCGATCGACGGTTCGTCGTCGCTCCAATATATGACGTTCTTTCCGACCGAAGCCCTGGACGTGAGACGAATAGCCGGTGCCGCGACGGCGAGATCCCCACCGATCGTCTTTGACAGCGTGACATTGCCGGCACCGATCCGGACATTGCCGTCGATCGATCCCCCGAGCAACAGATTCCCGGCGCCGATCACGGCACTCCCTTTGAGATGCGAGGAATCCGTCAGATGCACGTCTCCGCCGGCGATTGTTGCGTTTCTGTGAATCTTGCCGCTGAGCGTCACCGTTCCTCCGGCTATCCTGACATCCTGTGTGACCTCACCTGAGACCCGCACTTCACCACCGCCTACAATCAAATCCCCGTCCACGATTCCGTCCACCAACACCTCACCGCCTGCTGCATAGACATCGCCATGCACGGTCCCCGATATCTCCACATGCGGGCCGAAGGCAAAGTAATCGCCCTGCACCTCCTGCCCCACACTCAAAACGACTCGCTTCTGCCACTCGGCCTGTTCCGATGAATCCTCAGCCCATAGGAGACCGGCCCCTAACGGATAAACAATCCCCGCGAGGATCACGCTTGCGACTTTCATAGAGACTCGCAACACGCTGTACGTAGGTATTTCAGGCATCTTTGCACCTCGATCATGGAAGGTGGCCGGAGACAGTGATGGTATGAACAAGACACCCACTGCCTTCCCTGTTTGTCGCGCTCCACTTTCAGGCGACTGTGCAAAGAGGACACCTTGTTTTCTTGTTCCAGCTGCCGCTCGAAGAGCGCAAGATCACTGAGATTCTTTCGGCTCTGAAGAGCGGGGAAACGCAGTGGGGGCATCTTGCTACAGCAATGAATACCAGCACTGTGGCGGAAGACTACATTCATTCAAGTGGGAGGAGCGAGATCTCAACTCATAGGGAACATTCATTGTGACCCCCTTACCCCCTCTCGTTCCATTTTTCCACATCAGTTCCCCCGGGTTTGCCCCATCGATCTACACAACAGCAAGATCGAGAACTGAAAGGGTTCTGCAGACTACCTGGCATAACCCGTTGTCCCGTAGGAGGCAGCGTTCTCGCTGACTGCTGCATCAGTTCCATCGACCATCCTGAGCACGGCCCTTGCTGACCTCTTCCATAAAAAAGAAGACCGGTCAGTAGACCATCTCCGTTAGCTATCCACAGGCTGGAAGGGGAAACCGTCATGCCGCTCTATCTGACTGACACGGATGTACTGCCTGAACTTGCAAGGGCACGGTCGGTGCTGATTGTCCCCTGCAGAATGTGTCCAGCGACGAGCTTGTCCTTGCGGCACAACAAACCTTTCTTTGAACTGTTCAAAACATTCTTCCGATCGCCTGCTCTAGAACAGCACATCAAGACATTACAGGCTCGCATAGAGGAGCACGGGATCAAGACAGACGTGTATCTTCCCCGGCAATTCTTGGCCTGCACGTGGACCCCTGCTGAACGAAAGCGGCTGCGGACACGTGCGGCATTCTATGACACCGTCATCGTGTTGGGGTGCGACTCCGCGACTGAATCAGTGCGCAATGCGCTGCAATTCACCGATTGCAAGGTGATTCAAGCCATGGAAGTGGATGGGATTGTGAACGTGAAGATACGGTTTCATTTTCCTGGGACCGTGTCCCTGGAAGATAGCAAAATCATTCCGGTGTCGCCAAGAAAGAGCGACTCAACCGTTCACGGTCTTGATCCAGAACGAGCGAGAACGTGAGAGGGGTTCTTCGGTTCCCCTGGTCGCCCTCGCTGAAAGATGGAGAATGTGCATGATGTCACAGACATAGGAAGACGCACAACATGACCAATACAGAGGAGCAAGCCATGTCTTCCCCCGAAAGGTTTCAACAGATTCAGAGGAACTGCCGATCCCTTGCCTCCGCGCAGCCTGATGTGATGAAAGCTTTTGACCAGCTTCACAAGGCGGGGGTCGCCACCCGTGCTCTCGACAACAAAACCAAGGAATTGATTGCCCTGGCCATCAGCGTGGTGATGCGCTGCGATGACTGTATCACCCACCACATCCATGACGCACTCGAGGCCGGAGCCACCAGAGAAGAGATGGCTGACGCGCTCGGCATGGCCATTCTGATGGGAGGCGGACCCAGTATGCTGTACGCCGCTCACGCGATCGAAGCCCTGGACCAACACTTGGCAAAGAAGTCCGCGAGCAGCTCCTAGCCGGCATGGACTAAGCAGAAAGATGATCTCCGGCTTTTTCCCACCCGAATGTAGTCGGACGGCACCCTCTACTCGTCCATCATGTGTCGGATCACGATCCTGCTTGCACCATCCTGGTGGGCATCAGGATGGTGGAGAGAAGGGGCGTTCCTTGTTCGAGTCTCGAAGACCGTCACCGTGCCAGATCTTGCTTCATCCCCTCATATTGTTCTTTGGTAATCTCCCCACTGGCATAGCGCCGATCAAGAATCTGCCGTGGGGTGTCGAGATCTTTCGTTCCGTGTGCATTCCATCCGCACATTGGGCAGGAAGGACCCCACCCGCGTTGCCGACGGAAAAACCCGAACACACAGGTGGCCATAAAAATGATCATGGTCACCATGAACGTGAACGGGAAAATCCACATCCACCGAAAGCCGCCCTCCCACCACATGTGTGGTTCCATGGTTTATCCTTCGTTGCGCGTGAACACCATCATCGTTTGAAACATCGAAGCAAGGAGTCCTTCCCCAAACCATCTAGGTTGGATCCTTGGTCATGACCTTGATGAATTGATTTCATCGAGCTTCGCTTCCACCTTCTTCAGGCTGCGGTAATTCAATATCGATAGTGACACCACGGTGATCATCACAACCAGAGGGCCAATGGGCATCAAGGGAAACATCGGCATGTCACGCATTGACTTCATCATCGACATCGGCATCTCTTGCACCACCTTTCGCTGAGGCCATTCATCAAATCCTTCTCGTTCCCTGATTAAAGTTGGCAAGAGCTGTGCCCGGAGTAATTTCTCACGAGGAAATAGAAAGTTGCCGCTAAACATTCGCGGGGTTGACCAATATCGCCAGCAAAATTGTTCTCTTTCTCCTTCGCCCGATCGTGTGGTGCGATGCAACAAACATAAATGGTCTCCTGTGGCACAATGGAACTGTGGTGCAAGAGAGTCCTTGATGAGTCTTGGACGCGCAGATAAGAAGATGATTTCAGCAGAGGGTTTCATCTGATACTGGTTTCGAGATGCCGGCCTTGCGCCTGCCACCGAAGTAGCTCTTGTCAACTTCCACCTCTCCGGCAAACGGCATTTTATCCTCGGTCACCTGATAAATGGTCTCTCGCAGGCGGTGAAAGTCATACGCCACCGTGCTCTTGTTGACTCCGACAAGCGAGGCACCGGCTACAAAGTGTTCTATCAGGCGGTCTTGTTTCGTTTGACTTAACCGGCTCTTTTGCATCCTGCTATCCTACAGAGCCTGACCAAAATGGCCAGTTATCTAGGACAGTCCCTTACCTTTTAGCGAGATCCCCGAGTTCCTGCTGCTCTCGCTCAAATACGGGAGTCGACACCAGCGAAATGAGAAGGAGTTTACGCCTAAAGACCTAGCGTCGGTGAGCCGTTCAGATATCCAACTGCACCCGTCGTGTCAGTGGAACGTAGCGCGTGAAGAAATCTTTGCCCTTTGACCGGTGCCTTCGAGAGGAACGACCGCTTCCTGCCGCAGCCCAATCAGAACCCACGCGGTCGCGCCCTTATGAGATTGCGCGCTGGGGTTTCAATAGTTCGTTCGAG
>Ga0224501_10003662_pt1 | contig 12127 bp, 9 predicted proteins | sample SF_Oct11_sed_USG_4_FD_169105 | JGI IMG/M metagenome (GOLD analysis project Ga0224501, IMG submission 169105) | Sediment microbial communities from San Francisco Bay, California, United States - SF_Oct11_sed_USGS_8_1 | ecosystem: Environmental > Aquatic > Marine > Sediment | place: USA... | reverse complement strand
AGAGCAATCGGTTGATGAAGCCATTGCTAAGCTGAGTAATCAATATGAACACATCATTGTTGATTGTCCGCCTTCGATTGAATCGGCACAGACCAAAGCAACGCTCAATCTTGCCGATATTGCCATTGTGCCGGTCCAGCCTTCCCCCATCGATTTGTGGGCAACAGTCCATATCATCGGTATAATCAAAGAATCACAAGCTCGTAATCCGCGCTTGCGAGCGGCTATGCTGTTAAATCAGCTTGAGCCTAGAACCACTTTATCCAAGGTGATGAAAAATGCAGTAGGACAATTTGGTTTGCCAGTACTACCTATTGGTTTAAGAAGACGCGCGATCTATCGAAATTGTTTACTCGATGGTCGTAGTGTGTATGATAGTGGTGTACGTGCTGAGGATGCAATTGCAGAAATCGAAACCGTGATTGAGGAGATTTTCAAATTATGAGTGAAGTCATTGATAAGGCCGCTGAGAAATTATTGGAATCGATTGGAAAAAGTCAAACGAGCGAAACAAAGTCTCTGACTGGGAAGGATACCAGTGTAAAAGCGGCAGGTAAACCTAAGCAGGAGCCCGTTGCGCGAAAACGTGTGAGCAAAAGTGTTAAGCCAAAGGCACAGGCTTCTACAGAAAATGAAACAGAAATACATTCTTTCACCGGGCGAAAGCAATTTATTGGCAATATGCGCTGGCCGGATTAATAGGTAAAGTAGTATTGCAGGCCCGCTTATCGTGGAAAAATTTACTAGCGTTGCGCTAGATTCGGCTATTTCAATTTTAGCCTTATCAGGATTGAGGGTAAATTAGGCAACCTATTCGTCAGCGGATCAATCCTCAATTGGATTGCGTTCGTGATGCTTTTGAGGGAATCTTGTCGAGTTCTTCTTGCGATTATTTTGCCGTTTTCTAAATTGCATTCGTTTTCTAATACACAATTCCTCTGCAATGATATCGCGTGATATTACCCAAACAACGCCGAGAGCAAAAAAGAAGCTAATCGTGCTTTCCCGCCAAAGCGAAACCACAACTCTGTAGAATTTACCCATATTTGACTGTCAAATAAATTCTACAAAGTGGTGAGAAATTGAATATTACATCTTTTGTTCTTGACGAATTAGTGATGGCAAGCAGTGGTTGGTTACGAGTCATTTTGTTAGCAAGTTGGTTAACAAAATATACTTTGCTGCTATATATGGAAGATGTTGCAAGCGAATTCCACGTCTTGCCCCTCATGTCATTTTCGAGTATTGGCTTTTGTTTGTATCCTGCAAGGTGAATAGTCTAGTCTGGTTTTTGGTTTTCAGTGAGTGGGCTAGTGATGTTAGCTTAGTTAACAAGATGCGATGGGCGGGCGTATACATCAGCCATGCTAGTATCTGTAAGCGGTTTATTTAAAACAATCATATATAGCCTGGTCGATATACTCTTTTACATTTTTCACATTAAAAAATTTTGCTTTGTGCAATAACATGTAAACAAAGTCATGTATTCTAGACTAGCAACGAGAAAACAAGATGACGTATTTTTTTTTTGGGAAATTACTTTTTTAAATTGTCGGTCATTTTTTTTCTCCTAATGTTTATTTCTTTGAGTCATGCAGAACAAGTTGATTTCGATCACTTAACCAGCTTGAATATTGAAGATCTACTGCAGGTGGACATCGAAAGTGCGTCACTATTCACACAGAAGCTAATTGAAGCGCCTGCTGCTGTCACCGTCATTACCTCAGAAGAAATTAATAATCGAGCATATCGTACTCTAGGTGAAGCCCTCGATTCCTTTCGTGGAATGTATGTGCAGAACCAGCAAAATCATTCATATATCGGTACCCGTGGTTTTTCACCACCGTCTGACTACAATACCCGCTTATTGTTCATGATTGACGCGAGCTATGATTCTGTCCGTTTAGCACACAAACTCAAATGACTAGTCTTGATAACCTAGACGATTGGAAATTTTTCGTCCTGCTTCAACCACACTTGCGATCCATTCGGGTTTTCGTCGTTCGATGGGCGCGGATACCGATAAACCGGCGACGACTTTTCCGGTTGCATCTCTGATCAGCACACCAATACAGCCAACCCCGAGTTCAGCTTCTTCATTATCCAAGGCGAAGCCATTGGCGATGTCTTTTTTTACTTCTCGTTTGAGATCATTTTCCGTCGTCAGTGTATTCTCAGTAAATTTGCCTAAGCCTGTTCGCTGGGCGTAGTCATGAACCGAGGCTTCACCCATATCGCCTAACATAAGTTTGCCAACGGCGGTGACATGCAGCGGCGCGTGACTACCGATGACTTGTTCGACGCGGATGGCGCGGCGACCGGTTACACGTTCCACATAAACCACTTCATCACCTTCGCGAACTGTGAGGTTGACGGTTTCGTCGATTTGCTCGCATAGCCATTCCATGATGGGTCTGGCTTCACTGCGTAAATCCAAACGGGTATGAACTCGATCACTCCATCTAAGCAAGCGTGTACCTAAACGGTAATGACTGGAATCCGTGCGTTCAACCACACCGTGTTCGATCAGGGAGGTCAATATACGGAATGCGGTTGATGGATGCAGGCCGGTATCAGCGGATAAAAATTTTAGACTAATAGGTTTGTCGTAGCTGGATAGGGCGTCCATCAGACTCACCATTCGATCAATTACTTGAATTTTGCTTTTAGCTTCACTCATGGTCACATTTCACATTATGAAAACGATTGTACATTGTGAAATCCTAACTAATTTGCTAAGGTTTAGCAAGTGATTAATAAATTATTGAACAATTGAATCCCTGGCGCTAATTGTCGACAGGTTACGAATCCTAAAACACTAAGGAGATCAATGAGATGTCTGCAATTCCTGATTTTGAAAACGCGGCAATACCTGGTTTTTGCGAAGGTATTCAGTATTTTGGCAATGAGTGGCCTCAGTTTGACGCCATGGGTGACAGTCCGGTGATAGCCGAAGGCCAGTCTGCTATAAGCGATTCAAGCGATAGCAAAGCGGGCTACCAAACCTTATTAATGGCCGATGCCTTGCGCTATTTGACCTTGCAGGTTTGTGCTGCCAAGGGTTCTGGTCACCCGGGTGGATTCGCTTCGAGCGCCGAAGCTTATGCCGCTTTGGTTATGCTGGGTCACACTAATATTATTACCGAGGTGGGTCACCATGCGCCGGGATTTTACTCTGCTATGTTTCTCGATACTTCTTTAGAAGCCATGGGTATTAATACGGTCATGGATATGCGCGAACGTTTTCGTGAACGCCATGGTTTACTTGGGCATTTATCTGGCGCGATTCCAGGTATTCTTGCGCCTGCGGGTCCACTCGGACAAGGGCAGCACTTTGCATTAGCTGGTGCGACTTTGCATCGCGATAAATTATTTCCATTTACCTTGGGTGACGGTGGTATGGGCGAGCCCTATATTCTTTCTGCCATGCAACATTTCAATGTGGCCTATCCTGATGTCACTAATTTTCTACCGGTGTTGATTTGGAATGGTTATAGCCAGGAACATCACTCCATGGTATCGCGCATGAATAATGAAGAAATGAGTGCTTATTGGAGTGGTCACGGTTTCAAAAAAGTGGTAATTGTTGATGCTAAAGATTTTGATGATAGTCATCAGCAAGGTGCTTATGTCGACAGTGCGCGTTTCTCATTTGAAAAGCGGGTGGCGTTTGCTCAAGCAGTTTTGCAAGGTGTGAATGAAGCAGCGCAATCGGCAATGAACGGCACATTGACTTGTTTCATTATCAAACAAATGAAAGGCACTGGCGTACACACGGTGGGTTCCAAATCTCATAATTTGTATCCCACAGACACGCTTGATCAGCAGCACATTATTGATGGCTTGCAAGGTCGAGCGATTTCACCTTCAGCTTGGCAACTAGTTCGTGACAATTTTTCTCGTGCCGGTGGTGGGCCTGCTGCAAAAACATCGGTAACAGAATCGGTGTTAGAAATAACGCCGTTAGGTAAATTGCCAACGATTGATTTTGAGCTTGGCAGCAAGCAAGTTCCTTCAACTGCTATGGGTGCACTTGTTGGCGCTGTTGGAGAAATGGATAAGCGCTACGTGGTGACTAATGCTGATGGTAACGAAGCGTCGGGCATGAAGAATATCAATGAAGCATTAAAAATTCGTCATCCAACGGAAGATGCTTTGTATAACCAAACTCCTCATGGCCAAGTGTACGAGCCATTGAACGAAGATGCTTGTGCCGGTTTAGCTGCGGGTTTGGCCCTGTTTGGTTCACGCTCGATTTGGTTGTCTTACGAAAGTTTTGCCATCAATGGCTGGCCGATTTTTCAAACTGTGACTCAAGCCATGGCTGAGTTACGTCGCAAAACACCTGCAGCCATGTGTATGTTTACTGCGGGTGCATTGGAGCAAGGTCGCAATGGCTGGACGCATCAACGTCCGGAAATTGAAAACTATTTTGCTGCACAAATGCGTAATGGCAATATGTATCCGCTGTTTCCCTGTGATGCAAATGCGATTCAAGCAGCTTATGAATGGGGGACGCAGCAGTTCAATAAAGGCATTGCGATCATTGCATCCAAGAGTCCTTTACCGGTTTATGTTTCCTTGCAGGATGCGCGTAAAGGCATCGAAGATGGAGCAATCACACTTTACGAAAGTGAAAAAGGTGATCAAGGAACTGTTGTTATTGCCGCAACCGGCGATATGGTTTTTCTACCGGTTTTCGATGCGAAGGATCAGCTAGAAGCACAAGGCTATCGAGTACGCATTGTTGCCGTGATAAATCCACGACGTTTGTACCGCCCAAGTGATGTTGCTTGGGATACGGTATCGGAACCGGATAATCGTTTTATGCCTAATGATCAATTTAATGCCTTATTCGATGCTGATGTGTTGTTGGCAGTCAGTGGTGGCCCTAGCGCCAGTTTGGAGCCGGTACTACTACGTACTCGTGCCACTAAGCGCGAAAGTTTTTGCTGGAAACGTGGTGAGACCACAGCATCGCCTGCAGAAATCATGGACTTTAATGGCATTACTGCCGAAGCAATGGTCACGGCGGCAATCAAGACGGAATAATTACGCTAGGCAAATAGGCAACAGCGCAAGACAGTGTCTTGCGCTGTTAATGATGAATAGAGATTTAGCCATAGGACGAACTCATGACTGAAACTAAGATTGTTGTTCTGGATGATGATCCTACCGGTTCACAAACCGTACATGGTTGTTTGTTATTAACCCAATGGGATGTGGATACCATCAAGACCGCTCTCACGGATGATTCGCCTTTGTTTTTCGTGTTGACCAATACGCGTGGCATGGATGCGCAACAAGCGGCAACAATTACGCGTGAGGTGTGTTTAAACCTGCGGGCAGCATTGCTTGAGTTGAAAGCAGTCGGTAAAGCAATTAATCCTATTATGGTTAGTCGCTCTGATTCGACATTGCGTGGTCACTATCCTGTAGAAACCGATGTCATCGAAGAAGAAATGGGTCCGTTCGATGCGCATTTTCTCATTCCGGCTTTCTTTGAAGGTGGACGCATTACCAATAATGGCATTCATTATCTTATAGTCGATGGTGAAGCTGTGCCGGTGCATCAAACCGAATTTGCTAATGATTCGGTTTTTGCATATAAGCATAGTTATATGCCCGACTATGTCGAGGAAAAAACCAAGGGTCGCATTCCTGCGAGTGAAGTTAAACATTTTAGTTTGCAAGAGGTTCGTGGTGATTGTTTGCCACAGTTAATGGCCTTGGAAAAAAATCATTGTTGTGTGGTGGATTGTATTCAACAAAGCGACTTGGATCAGTTTGCAAAAAAAATTCATCAGGCGGCTGCGCAAGGCAAACGCTTTTTGTTTCGCAGTGGCGCAAGTTTGTTAACATCTTTGGCACAGCTCCCGCCTCAACCGGTAGCAGCGAACGCCATGCGTGCATATGTGCGCGACGGAAAGCCAGGCGCGGTTATTGTTGGTTCTCATGTGCAGAAGACAACAGCGCAACTTCATGAATTGTTAACGCAAGATGGCATCACTGCACTTGAGATTGATGTCAGCCGTATTGAAGCTGAACGTGAGCCTTTGTTGGAAAATGTAATTGAAGCGGTGCGCATGGCTCATGAGTTAGGCAATACACCGGTCATCTACACCAGTCGTGCGGAATTGGTTTTTGCAGATCAACAAACACGTTTGCAATTCGGTGAAACCATATCCGCATTTTTAATGGATGTGGTGAAAGCCTTGCCGCAGCAGATTGGTTTTTTAATCAGCAAAGGTGGCATCACCTCCAACGATGTGTTGAGCACTGGATTGGCATTGCAGACATCCCGTGTGCTGGGGCAAATCATGGCGGGTTGTTCGGTGGTGCGTTGCCCGCAAGATCATGCAAGCTATCCTGATCTGCCAGTGGTCATTTTTCCTGGCAATGTGGGTGATGAATATGCCTTGGCTACTGTGTATTGCAGACTCACAGGAGCGCCTGATGTAAACGCATCAGAGGAAAAACAAGCGGCTTCTGTTTAAGCAGCAGGAAAGGATAATTGTTATGCGTGAAAATTTGCAGACAGTACTCAGAGCCCACCCACAAGGTGCCGTGGGTTCATTTAATATTCTCGATCTCGATATGGCGTTTAGTGTAATTGACACCGCTGAATCGTTGGGTTTGCCGGCCATTATCGGTATTGCATCTCGTCATTTTAATACGATCAATGCAGCACGATTGATTCCTTCAATTGTCGATGCTATGGAGCGAGCAAAAGTACCCTTGGCCTTACATTTGGATCATGCGGCTCCCGATCAATACGCCATGATTCGCCATGCGCTGGATTTAGGTTTTTCCAGTATTATGATTGATGGTTCGATGTTGCCGTTTGCGGAAAATGTCGATATTACTTTTCGAGTCGTCAACACCGCAGAAGCCTATGGCGCTGGGGTCGAAGGCGAAATTGGCGGTATCGCAGGCGAAGAGGGCGTTGCTGATACGCATGGTGCAGCACTTGAAGCCTTGCCTTATACCAATGCTGAAGAAGCCAAAAAATTTGTTGAGATGACCGGCGTACATGCCCTGGCGATTGCGGTGGGTACGGCGCATGGAATCTATGCTGCATCACCACAAATTAGTTTTGATACGATTCAGGCCTGCCAATGTGTGGGTGTGCCTCTAGTCATGCACGGCGCCACGGGTGTGAACGATACGGATATGGCCACAGCTGTGAGTAGTGGCATTCGCAAAATAAATTTCTTTTCCGGTTTGCTAAAAAATGCCATGGATACGGTGCGGGCGAATAGTCTCAATGTCGATAACGACTATTTATTATTCAAACAGAAATTAAATATTGTTTGGAGTGAAACTATTTCACAACAAATGCGCTTGTATGCAAATGCTCAGCAGAACAATAGAATTGTTGCACTAGGATAATAATGATGTATAGCATTTCAGAAAAACTCGACGCCATACCTAGGGCGATGATTACAAAAGCCGAACTGTTGGCACAGATGCGATCATTCCTCACAGCGGATGCGGTGTTACATGAGGCCGAAGAGCTCAGTCCTTATGAGTGTGATGGTTTGTCGGCTTATCGTCAGGTGCCCATGTTAGTGTTACTACCGAGCACAATTGAGCAGGTGCAAAAAATTGTGAAATTGTGTCGACAATATTCTGTGCCTATTGTTGCGCGTGGTGCCGGAACAGGATTATCAGGTGGCGCTTTACCTTTGCAGCAAGGCGTGTTGCTGAGTCTTGCAAAATTCAAATCTATTCTTAATGTCGATCCCTTGGCAAGAACCGCACGTGTGCAGCCGGGTGTGCGAAATCTAGCAATTTCAGATGCAGCCAAAATTCATGGCTTGTATTACGCGCCGGATCCGTCTTCACAAATTGCTTGTAGTATTGGCGGCAATGTAGCGGAAAATTCGGGTGGCGTGCATTGTCTTAAATATGGTTTGACGGTGCATAATATTCTGGAATTGAAAATCGTAACTATAGACGGCGAACTGCTAACGATAGGAAGTCAGGCCTACGATAGTGCAGGTTTTGATTTATTGGCCTTGATGACGGGTTCAGAAGGAATGCTGGGCATTATTGTTGAAGTGACTGTGCGACTTTTAGCGGTACCGGAACGGGCGCAAGTGATGCTGGCAGCATTCGATGATGTGGAAAAAGCCGGTGCTGCCGTGGGCGACATTATTGCCGCAGGTGTTATTCCTGGCGGACTGGAAATGATGGATAGGCTTGCGATTCAAGCCGCAGAAGATTTTGCACATGCTGGTTACCCCCGCGATGCAGAAGCGATCTTATTGTGTGAGCTGGACGGAACCAATGAAGAGGTTTCAGAACAAGTCATGAAAGTACGCGAAGTGTTGGAACAAAGTGGTGCTATCGAGGTGCGTAGCGCCAAAGATGAAATAGAACGTGCCTTATTTTGGAAAGGACGCAAGTCGGCTTTTCCAGCGGTGGGTCGCCTATCACCTGATTATTATTGCATGGACGGCACCATTCCCCGCAAAAAACTGCCCGAGGTGTTGCGTGGTATTGCCGATATGTCGGCGCACTATGAACTTCCTGTCGCCAATGTTTTTCATGCGGGTGATGGTAATTTGCATCCGCTGATTCTTTATGATGCCAATAAGCCAGGTGAGTTGGAGCGAACCGAGGCGTTTGGTGCCAAGATACTTGAGCTATGTGTTGAAGTTGGTGGCACCATCACAGGTGAACATGGTGTCGGTATGGAAAAAATTAATCAAATGTGTACTCAGTTCGATGAAAATGAGCTAACACAATTTCATGCAGTCAAAGCGGCTTTTGATCCTGATGGATTGCTCAATCCGGGTAAAGCTGTACCCACACTTCATCGTTGCGCCGAATTTGGTGCCATGCATGTTCACGCAGGTGAATTGGCCTTTCCTGAGCTTGAGCGATTTTAATCTTACAGGTGTTTTTTCATGTCAGATATTAGTGTGCAACTGCAACAACAAGTGAGTTCAGCGATTGCAGATAAAACCGTGTTGAACATTATTGGTGGTAATAGTAAATCACGATTAACTCGGTCCGTCGACGGCCGACGCATCGAGCTGGCAGATCATCAGGGGATTACCAGCTATGAGCCAACCGAGCTGGTTTTAAGTGCACGCAGTGGTACTCGTTTGCAGGAAATTGAACAAGAGCTGAAGAAAAATAATCAAATGCTAGCATTTGAACCACCCCATTTTACTACTAATGCAACACTGGGCGGAACGGTTGCTTGTAATCTATCGGGTCCAAGTCGTGTCTACCGTGGTGCTGCTCGTGATTTTGTGTTGGGTACAAAAATAATTAATGGTAATGCTCAAGTGATGAAATTTGGTGGCGAAGTCATGAAAAATGTCGCTGGTTACGATGTGTCACGCTTGATGTGTGGAGCCATGGGAAGCCTGGGTGTATTGCTTGAAATCAGTGTGAAAGTATTGCCTCGACCCGCCAGTGAAATCAGTCTAGTGCAAGAAATAGATCAACAAACCGCGATTATTCGCATGAATGAGTTGTCTGCTCAGGCCTTGCCGCTTTCGGCTAGTTGTTGGCAAGACAATAAACTATATCTTAGATTGTCGGGTGCAACATCAGCGGTACATGCAGCTCAGCTGCGCCTTGGTGGTGAATTGTTGCAAGACGATGAAATTTTCTGGCAACAATTACGCGAACATCAATTATCTTTTTTTAATACGGATAAACCCTTGTGGCGTTTATCCGTGCCTCCCACTTACACACCGCTAGAAGTGCCAGGTGAATGTCTGATTGAATGGGCGGGTGGACAACGTTGGTTAAAAAGCGATGCAAGTGCCGAGCAAATATTTGCAATAACACAAGCCGCCGGTGGACATGCAAAACGTTATGCAAATAATTCGCAACAAACAGTATGCCAGCCCTTGCAACCTGAATTGTTGAGCTTACACCGCAATCTCAAACAGGCATTTGACCCGCACGGTATTCTTAATCCTGGAATAATGTATCCGGAGTTTTAATGCAAACGCAAATTATTGAAAAGTATTTAAAAACAGCAGAAGGACAGGAGGCGGAAACTATATTACGCAGTTGCGTACATTGTGGTTTCTGTACGGCAACCTGTCCAACTTATCAATTGTTAGGTGATGAGCTAGATGGTCCTCGGGGACGTATCTATCAGATGAAACAAGTGCTGGAAGGTCAGCCTGTGTCGCGAACAACTCAGCAGCATCTCGACCGTTGTCTTAGCTGTCGTTCTTGTGAAACCACTTGTCCGTCCGGGGTTCAATATGGAAGGTTGGTAGACATTGGTCGACATATTGTTGAGGCGCAGGTTACACGACCCTTGGTCGAACGCTTGCAACGTTTGCTTTTACGCAAGCTTGTTCCAAACCAGACATTATTCCGCTTGAGCCTAGGGCTTGGCCGACTGTTTTCACCAATATTGCCAAAGCAATTAACACAAAAAATCCCAATCAAACAAACTGTGACGGCTTGGCCGGCACGATCACATCAGCGAAAAATGCTGGTATTAGATGGTTGTGTTCAACCCATCACCGCGCCGCAAACCAATGCTGCCAGCGCTAGGCTATTGGATCGATTAGGAATACAACTGATTAAAGCAAAAGGCGCAGGTTGCTGTGGTGCGGTGAGTCATCATCTCTCTGCGCCCGAAGAAGCCTTGCATGCCATGCGTCGCAATATTGATGCATGGTGGCCGTTGCTTGAGCAAGGCGTGGAAGGAATTATCAGTACAGCGAGTGGTTGTGGTGTAGTGCTTAAAGAATATGGCAAGCTTTTACAGCATGATAAACATTATGCATCGAAGGCAGAAAAGATTTCACACGTAGCCAACGATTTAAGTGAGATTTTAATTAATGAAGATTTAACGGCTTTTAAACTGAATAATCCGATAAAGGTTGCGTTCCATGCACCTTGCACACTTCAGCACGGACAAAAAATTGTAGGTGTCGTGGAAGCTATTCTTTCACAAGTCGGCTATGTGCTAACAGAAGTAAATGATGCACATTTATGTTGCGGTTCAGCGGGGACCTATTCCATTTTACAATCGAAGTTGTCTCAGCAATTGTTGACGAACAAACTAAACGCCTTGCAAGCTGATTCGCCAGAATTTATTGCGAGTGCAAATATCGGTTGTCAGATGCATATGGCCACTCAAGCTGATATTCCTGTTATGCATTGGATTGAGTTAGTGGAGCAGGCAGCAGATCGTTCTAAGCCGTCTGAGACATTATGCTAACATGAAAATTGCTTGATCTACAAAGATGCAGGAAAGTTAGTTTGAGTGTTGAGTAATTGTTGCATCTTGTTTTATTAAGTGAACACCCTAAGAAAATGATTGGGGCGTTTTTGTTTGATTGCAAAAGCATTCAAATCGGCAGATAAGGACAAGATTTTTTAATAAGGAAATCCGCTTATCCTATCGAATATGGCTCATCGGGTTTACCCACAATAGTAAAGTCCTCTATGAAATCATCAAATTTACAAGCGAAAATTCGATGTAAGCTATTCCTTGAATTTTAACAAAACAATAAAGTTGAGTCTGCCGATGTTGGCTTTGTTATCTTGGTTGAGCTTGCCCATGATTTCTTTAATTATTAATCGAGCTTGCAAGCCTTGTTTTTTACTTGTTTGATTTAAGGTAAGCTTGTCTGCGTCGACTTTTTTGACGATTTTTTTATCAAGTTGTAAACTTTGCAGTAGTAGATCTAAATCAAATACGACCTTGTCTTTGTCATCCAGATCAATACTGAAACTACTATTTGTTAGTTCAATGGAAACATTTCTGATTTGTTTATTGTGTTGCAACGTATAGGTTTTTAAGTGTTGCTTCCTATTGTAAGCATAAAAAATATCGTGTCCGATATAGTCATACCCTGATATTGCAATAAAGTTGTGATCAAAATCCAAAGCCTGTTCATAATGGAAAGTGTTGTTAGCGTTTTGTCGGTTTTGTCCTGAGCGAACATATTCAATGCCCATCAGTTTCATTAGATTAGAGCCAGCATCATATTTATTGGAGCCGAGTTTGTTGATCTCAGCGTCGCCAAGTAAGTTTTGAATTTTTGTATGTATATGTGTAAGTCGATTGTCGTTTTTGCCAATATAGTCAGCAATGCTGCTCAATGTTTTTCGATCATCAAAAGGAAGAGCA
>Ga0224501_10003661_pt1 | contig 12127 bp, 9 predicted proteins | sample SF_Oct11_sed_USG_4_FD_169105 | JGI IMG/M metagenome (GOLD analysis project Ga0224501, IMG submission 169105) | Sediment microbial communities from San Francisco Bay, California, United States - SF_Oct11_sed_USGS_8_1 | ecosystem: Environmental > Aquatic > Marine > Sediment | place: USA... | reverse complement strand
AAGTTATAACCCACACATACACACGGCTTGTATTGGCAGTATACCTCTATAGTCTATAGTGAAAAGTCACTCTGAAAAGCCTAGACAAGCATAACACGAGGGTTTGTGGATAACAGTGCAGTACAGCCACCCTCAGGAATCTCCAACCGAAGACACAAGATATGGGTAATGATTCCTACATTAGTATCAAAGTTTATTGGGTTTTAAGGTTCCAAAATCAAGCCACAGTCTCTCGCAACACTCTTGACAATTTCAGATTGAGGCAGAGGAGGTCTACCCATAAAGTTACCTTCTCCAAGGGTCACAAGGGTGTAAGCAGAAAATCTCCCAATGACTCACCCTGGGAAAAGCTGAGTCAATTAGACTCAGTCAGTAGGCCACTTTCTGCCCTACGAGTCCTGACAGCTGCTCTGTCTCGGAGACATTCCGCAAACCTGTAGGATCCGACTGGCGGTGCTACTTACAGTATATGGGTGATCTACTCTATACTATGCGCTACTGGTGAACGCAAAGGCAGCCGGAGCCACAAGTCAGTAAGATCAATAGTACTCAATCGAACACACAATAACTAGGTATGTAGGAACAATGCAAACAATGCTAATGAAATCTTTATGTCTGTTGACTTTCTTCTCTCTCTCATTTCAATCATAGTCTGAGTATATGGAATGCTCGTGTCAGCATAATTGATGAGACTTATGTCTATACCCACCCACACAACGCTGACAAAGGTGCCGCATGTAGCATTAATTATTATATGGTCGCATGTAGCATTATTATATGGTCGCATGTAGCATTTTTATATGGCCACATGTAGCATTGTTATATGGCCACATATAGCATTATTATATGGTCGCATGTAGCATTCGTATGTGGCCGTATGTAGCATTATTATATGGCCGCATGTAGCCTTCGTATATGGTCGCATGTAGCATTGTTATATGGCCACATATAGCATTATTATATGGCCGCATGTAGCATTGTTATATGGTTGCATGTAGCATTACTATAGGACCGGCACCCATACTTTGTCCATGGGACACTTGGGTGCAAACAGAAAGTTTCCTGATGGTTCACTCCGGGAAATTCTCAGTCAAATAGACTTAGCAGGTCAATTGCTGCACCTTTCCTGACAGGTCTTTTGTCATGGAGACATGAAATTATTATCAGTATATGGTTGGTAAAGCTCCTCCAGCTCATCATGACAAATGGCATTTAATTCTTTCTGGGACCAATCTGTCTTGAAAAGCTGTTGCAGAGCCCTTTCATTCTTCCCACCATCATTTCTCTCAATTTCAGTCTATTTCTATCGGTGCAATAAAATATGACCAATATAATTATCTCCTGAGCACTAAAAGCTAAAAGACTAGAAAACTTATGAACCCTTAATGGTCAGCCTCAGTGGCTATAGTGTAAAATTTAAGAGGACTGGGAACTGTTAGGTTAAATAGTCATTATAGTCGGTAGTCACTACAGCCCTGATGTATGGTGTCGCGGTATACAAGTGTCAAAATTGGACCTTAAAAGCTCACTGTTGAGACTCGATCTGCAGGGGAATGCTTATCACCTAGCATCCTCCTGCCCAAAAGACACTCATGGACACTCTCTCCCCAAATTTGAAGCACTGTGTATGCAGCGACTAGTGATTTTAATTATCACCGGCACAAGACTAGAAACTTACAAGCACTCGGGACTTACCGATGTGTGGAGATGTGAGGGTGTTTACAGGTGTTGGCATCACCGCGGTGTGCTGGGATAGTATATGTTTGGATGCCAATCAATCAAAGCTCCTACTCACCCAGGTGTTTGGACAGCTAATTATGCGACAGTTTGTCACAGAACCTCACCAACAGGGAAAAGTTGTATCACGAAAGTTGCTCCCGGGTTTTCAGAATTCTGGCATGAATGCTCGACTAAGCTAATGATTTTGACAAAGTATGCATTAATTTACTTCTCGCTTGGCAATCTTCCCCGGCCATTACTTATTTAAGGTACAGATCTTCGGCGCCTCGAATATTCCACTTGCAAAACAAAACAACCCAGAACAAGAAGCTATACAGACCCTCAATTCTTCTGATGGGAGACGGGTGACATACCAACAGTCTACGCATGTGAGAGATTTCCAGGACCCCAGCCTCAACCAAGGATATCAATAAAAGTACCATTGAAACAAGAGAAAACCATTGAGTAAGCACACGCCACTGGTGATCAATCTGACTGCATCATTTTATGTAGGACATATACCATATAAACATGTACAATTATAGGCCTATAGATGTGCATGTAGGATAACTCCTTACTTTTATGCTGCATCATAAGCAGGAACTTTTCAAACTGGTGATACACCAATCCACCTTTGAGCAAAATCATCACACAAAACAACAAACAGTATCACTGTAATAACCACTAGCACAAAGAACCTATGTATCCTGTCCGCCCATGATCCTACCTACCTCGCTGCAACCAATACCGCTCCACTGAATAGTATCGCGTTGGTCCCCACAGCGGCTTGTTTCACACCTTTGGCTTCAATAAGCGGATTAGCCAGTTAGGTCAATCCACAAACTACTGCTAATCATATCTAGGGCCATAATCCCTACAAACCCTAAGAGGCTAAATAAACTTTCATTGACTCCAATGTCACTGGAGTACGCATACGGTGATAACCGTCCACTACTCGATACGCAGGTCATCGGCTGAAAATCATAGGTCAGGAGTTGTTTCAAACTTGAGTAACTCCCTATGATCCACACCAACAGCTTGATATTTCTCTCCCTATGATCCACACCAACAGTACCACACCGCTCAGTGACATGTGTCACTGCACTGCTATAGATTTTAAATGCACAATCCGCATGCTCTATATTTTTTTAAACTACTTGGGTACTTGGCCGTCCTTTTCAGCGGACCAACTCAGCCAGAGGCTTGTTGGAGCGGTAGTAACTAGGATAATTGTGAGGAGCTCATACTCACAACCATTGCTCACCATGCCTTGGATTTGAACCAATAAGGTTCTCATGGCAGCAACTCCAGTGCGTTTATCGCGGAGCTATCCCGCCACCCCGTCATCCCCCCATCCCACCATCCCACCATCCTGTCATCCCGCTATCCAGTAGCTAATATGGCATTACTATAAGCAGGATACATTTATAAGATGCGTATGAACATCCATCATACGACTCTCACTATTCTCCACCTGCATGTAGACAGATGAAGTGAGTAGCTACACATAGATGTCACTATCTGTCACCAGCTGTCATTTGTAATGTCACCTTACGCAGCATATGAATCTTTTTTATCAGCTATACACAACCTCATACCATTGCGAGTATGAGCTCCTCAAACTAATCCTAGGTGGAATCAAAACCAAACCTCATTATGAGGTGGAGCATTGACACTGAACCACTCAGCGCGCACCATGCTAAGCCGTAACTGGTGAAAAAAGTCAGTATCTAACCCAGCTTCACCATAATGATGAGGATGTCATGTACAAGATTACACACACAACCTACCCGATTGTCAACGAGCCTCAAATTTATGCTGGAAAGACGAATAAAAATTTTGGAAACTATACCGCAAGTACGGTCCTATTTGATGTGTTTGTGAATAGCAGTAGTAGCTGAGATAACATCTGTACAGTAAGCTGAGGTTGTTTTAGTTACTGAAAGTATTAAGTCAGCGTACAGCAGATTCTGTCAATCACTGAATAAAAACAATGAATGGTCTTTACAATTTTCACTAATTAACTGGCTAATGAAGTTACATTCAATTCAAAATCTTAAGCAACAGGTCCACTACTGTTATCCCTGGGTTAATAGCCCGGGTCTTTTACTGTCATCCCTGGGTTAATAGCCCGGGTCCACTACTGTCCCTGGGTTAACAGCCTAGACAGACCATCATCCCTGGGTTAATAGCCCAGGGTGACAGCTCCATTGCCTTCATATTTGGAGGTGCTGACGGAGGTTAATTGCACCTTACACATGCCGAGTCTCAAATTTTTATTTAGTCAATTGACACCAATCATGTTTTTTCTAATGCACATCACGACTCCAAATCTATGTAAGCTTTGGTCTGTCAGACAAACTTATGTGAATGCACAGCTAGATACAATCCACCATCGTTATATTGTTCCATACGGTGATGGAAGACATCTAAACTTTTCCTCCACCGCAGAGAAAGTTTCATAGACCGTCCGACTAATTAATTGTTTTCTGTGTTAGATGTTATACAAGTAATGAAGCTATGTAGTAACTTAGTGGTACAAAAGCTAGAAATAATATTATTTATCAAACAAATTTCAGTTACAAAATACTATAGCAGGAATAAGAATGATCAGTGTGCTGAACATATTGAAGTCATATATCTATAGCATTGCTTCTCGATCAATCTTAACCCGTTCAGACCTCAAGGGTTTCTTATAGCTAAGAGTATTTATAGCCAGCTTTTTTTCATGATGGCTTTTTTTAAATCCGAACCATAGATCAACACTGGTCATGTTACAGTTTGTTTCACAAGCCATGTGGTATTTGCTCTACCATGTTTGTCTATGTTAGTCACTATAGCTTGCCTTCCTGTGTGGCATATCTGCGGCTAGCGAGTAGCTTTATGCTCCAATGTACGTGAAATTCAATTTAGCCTATGTAATTCTTATTTCAATTCTTATTATTTTTAAAACATTATCGTTTGAGTGCTAGAGCCGGGATTCACAGTATGGTAGGAAAGTATTGGTCACTCGAGTAACATCATGCAGTGCTGTTCTTAAGAGGGACAACAGGAAAGCTCAGTGGTGAAGCGCTCAACTTGTGACTGTAAGAACATGAGTTTAAATTCCGGTTATGGAAGCTCCCAATGTGAGTACAAGCCCCTGAACTTAATCCTAGCTCAAAGCGAAATCGAGTCTTACTTTGAGGTGAAGCATATTCATACTGACTGGCTTGTGGTGCCCCATGCTAACCCTTAACTGGTAAGAAATACAAGTAGTTATTTCTAACCTGACAGCTTCTCCATAACAACGAAGGCGTCATACAGGAGTAGAGGAGTGTGCATATAAGAAGGAGTGTAGATACATGCATTTCCTGGCTATGGAACGCGATATGGTGACAATGATTTTGATTGTGAGGGAGCAGTCATAGCTTAATGGATAGAATGTGCAATTTTTGCACAGCGAGGTAGGGTTTGAATTTCAGAAAAGTCAATGATATTGGCAGGAAGAGAATTTCTGAACACCAACAAACTCTCCCCTTCCAAACGCCACCACAAGGACTAATAATATGGGGAATAAATGGAACCAAATTGATAATGATTCTGAAACCTACCAGACTGTCCCCGTCGGGCTTTTAACTAAATAAGAGATCTCAGTGCATGTTGGGTAATCCCCGAGGACTGATGTGACACTAGCTACTGACAATCAGTTGATGAACCACAGTGCAGTCAGCATGGCTAACGATTGAACGCATCTTATCTCTGCTATGGTTGAATGGGTGTACCAGGATTTCTCAGCCGCAGACTCGATGTTATTATCAACATTATCAACCATCGCGTGGGAAACTCCGCTTCATTACAGAAAGTTAATTTTTCGTTTGTCTGACTTTGTCACCATGTTTAAAAAAACTGCTGTTATGCTGCGACTTCATTCAATTTTTTATAGAGATTCAAGTAGAATCTGGATGCACGCATGTTTCAATGCTATTCAATATTATTTTAGTGGATGGCCTCTGTTGGAATTTTATCACATTTTCTGACGTGAGCCCAGCCATGGTGACCAATGTCATTGGCCTAGCCACAAAATACACCAACAGTAAAGAGTATTATGAACAACAACAATTGGACGGATTGGTGTTGCGAATTCTCAGATTTAACTGCATGCACAGTGGTTTAACTTATATGTGGTGATTGCTGTGAGCTGGTAATGTCCTGGGTTACCTCTATTTGTTCACTACCATATTTCCGCCCCAACCCCGCCCTTTCTCCTATTTTCCCACATGTTGAGCTGTACACGCAGAAACCAATTAGCCATTAAATGCCGGAGTTGCTCTCACAACAGGGACAACACTAAAATGGGCTGGCAACAAACCACAGAGATTATACCAAATCACCCACTGATGGCATCATCGATATGGTATATCCATGTCACCAGTGACATGAGTTAGTGACAAAAATAGTCAGTTCTGATATGCCACCACAGGCAGCGAGTATATGGGATAGTAGAGTGCTGAGCTCGCAACCGCGTGATACATGAGTTCGGATCCCAATCATAATGGGCTCCCAGTGTGAGTGTGGGCTCTTCACATCAAGCCCATCAAATCTCCCTATCACTGAGGTGGAGCGTTGATACTGACCCGCTCATTGTGCTTCATGCTAAGCCGTACCTAACTCTGCCCCTATAATACACCATCATGGCGAAGATATTATGTGAGAAAACTAAAAAATGTGAAAGCGTATGGGACTCTGGTCAATTTTCGAGGTTCATTTACAAGAAATCCTGTTAATTATGAGAGAAACTAAATATGTGTTGGAAAGGATCATTTCTGATTTGTATGACATTTTCAACTCTAAGATGAAGCTGCTGTGTGATGTATTAGCTTTTCACCAGCTTTGGCTTAGCACGGAGCACCACAACAACGGTTAGAATCGGCGACTGACTCCTTATTACATAATTGAGGGAAACCCGTGTGCACAGGGGTTAGGCAGCCTTGTAAAACAATGGTTCGGCTAACACCATATAATGCTAACGCTTGCACACTGACTAGGTCATGAGTGTTGAAATCGGTTAATCGTTGTGTCAGCTGTATATAAAAGACATTGCTTACCTTTTTATTAAAGTGATATGAAGTGACTCTTTTTACATCCAAACAGAAGCTCGAGTTAGCTTTAAGTAAATGAACTCTGTATTCGCCAAGGAAAAGCCGCTATATTAGACAATGCCTCTAATAATCGCAATGTTCACATTCCCACCCCCTGAATGACTATTGGCTAACTGCTCCGTATTCATGATCCGGTTACTGATAAACAACTCAATGGAGATTTATAGGGCCTTTATAGGGCCTCTAGAGACAGGAGTCTAGTGGATAAGTGAGTTGAGCTAACATTAGCATGCCATCATTCCTTTCCACTTGTCTTCAGACCCTTGCCTATCTCAACCTCAAAGATTCCGAAAGTGACAGGAGACAGCTGAAGAGGCGATAGGTATTAGCAGGTGTCTCTTGACCATTTAAGCACGAGCTGCGTGCCGCTTTTCTTGACAGTTTAAAGAGCTCGATGAATGAAGGCGTTGACTGGACATTTCTACCGATAGTGATCTTCTATATACCAAGGTTGTTTTCTTATAGGGATTTTAGACAGCTACGCTTTCAGCCCGAGTGTATACAGCCCATGCTAGCTTAGGCCAAAAATTGGACAGTTGATAGAGCCAAGTTTTTGTCAAGAGTTGTCTCCACATCTGTTAGCTATATCCAAGGAGATGGCTCCGATGAGCTAGCGTTTGGTAATAATAATGATATTGGCATAATAACTTTGTAATGTGATAATAGAGTACACCCTTGGTGAAAACTCAACTGGCCCAGCCAGACCACGCTTGATCAAGTACACATGCAGGTGGGGGGGGAACCATGCCACACGGCCAAGCTGCCTCTGACTTTAGCTGGGCCAGCGCGTCCATGCCGAAAGCTCGCCTGAAAGCTCAATGGTTTGAAATCCACAATAGTAATGTAGTTTGGAATTATAAACGAACCACACCCTCTGAGCTAGAGGCCTGCGTGGTATGAAATGGGGCATGATAGGAGGAAAAGGTCTATCCTGTTGAAGACAATTTCTATATCCTTATACATGTACTACTTATTGAGATAATTAGGAACAAAATATGTGTCATCCGTTACAGCCCGGCTTTTCATTGTCACTGAGTCGTGACCTGAATAAAACCTTCGGATGTAGCATCGTACCAATGCAAAGCCAAAAGTCAATGTTTGCAGCCCCCATTCACCCTATTGAAACAATAGTTTGAAGTTCAACTGCTAGAAAAACTCACCGTTTCCGTCGTCGAATAAAGCCAGGCCACTTTGTGCATGGCATCTTTGAGGCTGAATGGTCTGAGTAGTGAACGCTATGACCAGAGCAGAAAACAATTATCATGACTATTTAATACACAACGGATGACAAAAGCTTATGAAGACCAGTGGCAATGTTGGCTATTGTTTAGTAATAAGTGAGATCTAATGAACTGTGTCAGGCATTTCAGTTGCAATTTTGAGAAGCGTTTCAATGGGCCTATAAACGAATTGGAACAAAGGCTGCTAATACAATGCAACAGGGATGATAGTGTTTTGAGTACACAATCATGTTGTGACAGCATTACGAGGCTATGTGCTCTCCACATGAAACTATGTCACACTTGCATTGGGTTTTACGTATAGAGGCGAATGGAAACTAGAGCTATGGATGGTCTATTCTATGGGATCGCGGGATAACTTATTGGTAGTGTGCTAGGCTCACAACTATGAGAACCCGGATTCAAATCTTGGTCAGTGCGGGCTCCTGTTGAGAGTTTGACTTCTTCGTATTAATCCTAGGTCAAAGAAATAACAAGGCTCATTATAAGGTGGAGCTTTGATACTGACTCACTCTATCCTAAGCCGTATTTTGGTGACAGAATAAGTTATCGAACCAGGCAGCTTCACCATAACAGTAAAGAGGTCATTTGAGAAAGAGAGAATGGTCCATACCTACCATCTCTTGTATTCAAGACTTCGTTATACGCATTGTGAACCAAATCACAATAACAAACCAAAGCCAAACCCTCCCAACACTAAATCCAACCTTCTGCTCTCTAGGTGGAAAGATATTGTGTGTTAGTCAGACCTAGAGAGATTTAGAGGATAACTCTACGTTCAGACCAATCAAATGCGCCATGCGGGCTGCAGTGTATCACCCGGACGACCAGTCGAAACCTTGTACTATTGTACAACTAATATACCTTGTTTATGAATCCATGTACCGTTATGTGCAAGTGAATATTATGCTATGCTTTTTACATTCCATATATTGTTGCAGCATAATTTGTACAGCATCGGCGCAAACGTGCTTTAATTCAAAGTACATGTGCTGAAACTATAATTATAATATTTGACGACAATATTTCATTGGTCTCACCCACATTGCAATAAATATGCAGTCCATATGTTAGCTAATATTACGTTCAGCTGGAAGCTGACTTTAAAAAGGCACAGAAAGAACCTGGCTGGATTAGAAATTCCAGGGTGAGATAACTCCAAAGTTTCAATGTTTGCAACATTATATTGGCACAAATCGGGATAAGCATGCATCTCAAATAATACACATGGTGGTGAAACATAGCATAGATTTATATGGAGTCATAGCCTTTGTGATTGTGTTGGAGCAGTTTTACAACTCGGCTGTTAGTTCTTCTATACTGGATGAGAGCAATGATAATAAGAACCGCTACTACAGTGCCACACAAGGAACCAATGATCACCAGAGAAGTGTGAGAATTCTCAGCAGCAGGATGGGTCTTCTCTGCCATCATTGTCAGCATGTCAGCATCATCACCTATATAATCCATGAATCAGTTGATTTCCAGGTAAAGGTCATAGCTCTGTTGGGAATATGATGTCAATTTATGGGCCTAGACATCAATGATGGTAAAGCAAATAGCAAGTTTCTTTTTATACTCAGCACTTGATCATCCTATTCAATGGACGTTCTAGGCCTGAAGCATGCTGGAGTCATGGGATCTAAGATATATGTGAGGAGCTCACAACAAGAGGCCATCCTAGTCCCAGATGGAGTCCAGCGCTCTACCACTGAGCTATCTCACACATGCCTGGTTTGGCCAGACAGTTGATGAGTGATGGAGATCCTAAGTCTCTGGATGTCTCCCTGGTCTCAGTACTTGTGAATCGAGTTTATTGAGATTAGTTACCATGTACAGTGAAACTTCGGAGAAAAGCTTAGATTTGGACAGATTCTGTGATAGCGCATGAATATTTTGTTAAGTGCGGCCGGTGGCCAGGTGCGCGCACACACATCAAACATACATCTGTATTTAGATGCTAAGACTTACCAATGGGTAGTGATGTATAGATTTTAGGTTGTCCATTAGTGATGTGAACATTAACTTTACCACCCTGAGCTGTTACCTTGTCATTGTGATCCAGAACATTCACCAAGGCTACAAGGACATAGACAGACAACTTAAGCATTATTTGTTTTTTGTTTTTTTCTACCGATGCAGGTATTTGATCATCTTATTATATCTTATAAATCCGACCAGATAAATCCACTGAATGTACGTACTCTGTCCATCATGATATGGCAAGTTGGGTATATCTCTCTGCTGATCCGATCCTGAACCTTGGTTAGTAGTGGCTACTAGGACTTCCTGATTCACTCCCCTAGTGTAAGCATAGAAGGAGTCATCCGCCCATTTCTCATTCTGCCTTGATTCATGGAATGCTGAGTTCTGTTGATTACGGAACTTAGCCACCGCTGAGACGAACTGGAATGAGGATAACGGTTATTCAATAAACTGAAGTCAATCTTTACCTTATATTTATTTGGGTTGAAGGATAGCTGAGGCCTAGTGGATAGTGTACTGAACCTCGGGCCTGGGATCTCTGATTCGATTCCCACATCAGGTGAAAACTTTGTCTTCTACAACAGCCTCGTCTGCTTAGGATCCCAATGTTAAATGCAGGAGGCCCACCCAAAGAGTTGCCCATCGTATGGGCAGAAAATCTCATAAAGAAACACCCGGTAAACGCTGCGCCAAAGACTCCGTAGGCCAATTTCTGTCAGGATATGAAAGAATATTTAAAGGGGGCTGCAGAATCATCAATTACGATGTGATAGAAACAATCCTGTTCTCAGAACCTAGGATTTTCATCAGTGGGCCACTGTAGGTATGATGAATGGTAGCAAGACGAGTCAGTAGTAGTCCTGTATGTGTCGTATAGCATGCCTAAGGGCGTCTAAAATAAGCATACCTAAATTCGGTGGCCTTCGGGCCTATTTCGGGTGGCCCTTAGGCTCGCCGAATGACACTTACAGAACTTGTACCGATGAGTCCAACACCCTGGTGTATGTAAGACTTCAGGTAGAAACCTGGCTGGAATTCAGATCCGCATCAGTTACTACGCACATGCACCACCAATATATGTATAACTACATTTAAATCATCGTGTCATACCTTAAACATGGCATGGTTCTCATTGTAGTTTGGCCACAGAGAGTCTCTGTTAGCTGGGTCGTTTCCTCCATTGTAAGCTTGTTCAGTTCCATAGTAAACAATGGGAATCCACTGGAAAATGTCAACACTTTAGCATGATTCAGCACATATAAACATTAGTTGTGCTGTCCTCTCCCAGAATCTTTTATATAAGACGCCCCCGTATGTTATCATATCACCAGGGAGAGACTGATTTCTTTCCCTTTTTTCACCCTAGTAATTTTATGGAGGTTTTAGTGCGATTATACCTAGTAGTTACAGACACCTTGCACGTGAGAGAACGACTCCATAACAACTACATTTTGAGAGCTCTAGTAGCATCACACGAGCATGCCATGCAGTCATTTGGTTCATAGTTAATCATCAAAATCCAGTGAGAAAGGTGCACGTCTCTTATTAGCTGTTCCGACTTCTAACTAGTGTGTGGACCGGTTGAGTGTCACAGGGAGGACAACCCTTCATAGGCAGCTTTTATGACGCGCAGTACCACAAAACTTAGCACCTTGGTCGTGAACTGTTTGGGAAATTATCTTACCTGAGATAGAAGAGTGTAGCTGAGTGCGTTCTTCAGTGCAGTCCAGTCATCATTTCCTGATAGGAATCGAGGATTGTCATGGTTGTCAACGAAACCTCCAAGTACGGACATGTCCTGGAAATGGTTCCTCTGCAACCGACATAAGCAAACATTTCCGTCAAATTTGTTGTAAAAACTTGGAGATGAGATGATTGACACAGTGACATAAAGGAAGTATGCACTGGATTGACCAGAACAGAAATCACATTGAACCTCAAAGTGGGATAGCTCAGAGCTAGAGTGCTGCGCTCACAACTATTAGATCCTGGGTTCGAATCACAGTGGGATAGCTCAGAGCTAGAGTGCTGCGCTCACAA
>Ga0224501_10003659_pt1 | contig 12128 bp, 6 predicted proteins | sample SF_Oct11_sed_USG_4_FD_169105 | JGI IMG/M metagenome (GOLD analysis project Ga0224501, IMG submission 169105) | Sediment microbial communities from San Francisco Bay, California, United States - SF_Oct11_sed_USGS_8_1 | ecosystem: Environmental > Aquatic > Marine > Sediment | place: USA... | reverse complement strand
TCTATGCGTTCTGCACTGCGCAAAGGTAACGTCATTTATTAGGTATGAAACGTAGCTGGTGATTTACGTCCGCTGCGATGTCCTACTGATACCAAAGCCCAAAATCTGTTACTGTTGCACCAACATGCTACTCTTTCTAGGACTAGCTTCAGCAAAGCCACTGCATAGACTGGAAAACCGACTGGAAAACCTAGAGTGCTGCAGTGTGGCGTTGAGCTGAGAGCGACCGCTCTGGATTGGTGGCACTGGAACTGTGGTCCAGATAAATGAAACTGCTTTTAGCAAGAGAAAGGTAAGTTTTGAACAAACTTGCTTCATGCATTCTTATAATTTTCTTTATTTATAACTTTGTCATATGAAACTAACCATAGTTAATAAGCGATGATTGTGTTCATTTAGTCTCATCGTGGCAGACTACGTCTTACCACACGGGTTTTGGGGATGCTGGACACCTCCCTGAGACCGAGCTTGCCTGTGCTCCAAGTCATTCCAAATACAACAATGGCAACGGTGATCCCATTAATAACGCGTCATGTCTATCCGAAGTAAGCTTGGTTTTCTTTTGTTATATTCTCCCACACATTTAAGTACTTGAAAAACGCATTGGTTGTAGATAATAAATTTGACCAGCGACCGGAGCTTTAATATATATCAGATTTAGCCCATGCACCATAATGAATGAACGTCTGGTGAAAAAAGCTGGCAGTGCCTTCAATGAGGTTTTATTGAATTAAAGCTTTGTTCTAAAATAAACTTCCAGAGAAATGACTCTTGGACATGTCTCTGCTTGGGGAAACCTCAATCCTCCTATTTGAAACACATATGCTTCAAATAGGAGGATTGAGGTACACTGTATGCAAAACCATGACATCATTTTTGTTTTTATAGCACCCATATTCGTACGAATAAATGGAGGGCAAATGCAGTACCATCATGGCACAGTAAATCACAGCCGATGGTTTGTTAGCCCAATAACAGGTATGTTTCCTGATGTGTTTTTTTATAATACAAGTTGCGTTGTTTTCTATATCTGGAATGCAGCACCAATGTAATGCTTTTACATTAGATCTTTACAAGTTATAACACGTTTCTTAATCTGATTTTATTCAGTATTGTTTGGGGTGTCAGCATGTTCTAGAAAGCTTGATCATAACTGGTATATTAGCATGGCTTCTCGTACAATAACTGCTGCTTAATCTATTTAACATTAGATCAGATCACTGCCATTGTACGATATTGATATTGTATGTTATTGCGATATCATCGATGCACCGGACGACCTCTCAGTGTGTATGACTGTACATCAGTAGCATAGTCAATACCTAACTTATACACACATATCTGTGGCTATCAGCTTCATGTATAGACTGGCCAATTTCATATCAACGCTTCCAGGTGTCCACACACACAGTGTGAAGTCCATGTGGAGATGGGTTAAACGGTTCTTGCGAGATCTTCAACTTGGCTCAGCTTCAAAACTGCAGCTATGGTTGAATGTCTATATGTAGTATGAATGGTGCAGTCGAAACTGGCCAGGTGGAGCCACTCACTGCTTGCTTGATGGAGGCCATCATTCAGCAGCATCCTCTAGATAAAAGCGAGTTCCATGCAGTTGATAATCACATTTTCGAGAGATTCTGTTGGGCCAAACAAGACGGGTCACTGGTTGCCAATTTGATCATCCAATTATGTGTTAAGGGCTTTAGGCTCAACTCATAATCTATTGTAGATTCCACCTCAATAAACATTGCTTCTCTTTATAGATAAGTGAATGATTAAGTCAGTCAACTAAAGTGAGGAATGGTGGGTTATACACGTCTACACATTATTTTACATTAATACACCATTTTTATCGCATCTTTTATCTCTCTAGTGTATTTTTTGTGTTTTTTTCGCATATTTCTGCGAGATTTTGAAGACTGGACTTATGAGTCCTCCAGGATTTTTCAATATGTAAACAAAGTTTGTTTTATTATTCATGGTGGCCATCAAAGAATTATTATGATTTTTTCATACAGCCTATTGTTGGTATCCAGGGGTGGGGCTAATTAAAGCGTAGAACGGGATCGACTGTAGTGCGAGGAACGGGATCGGCCAGGAGGCGGGGAAGGAGTAGAGAAGGGGGAGTGGGGAGGGGATGAGGATTTAAATTCCTAAATGGGCGGGGAAAGAGAGGAGAGAGGGGAAGGTGATCGGGTAGGGGAGGATGGTCGAATAGGCAAGGGTGAGCGAGTAGGGAAGGGTGATCGGGTAGGGGAGGGTGATCGGGAGGGGTAAGTGAAGGGAGAAGGTGGATGGGGATGAAGAGGTGGTGGATCATCATCGTAAATTGGCGACAGCTCACCCTGTCAATACAACACATATGTTGTAGGAACATATACATAGACCAGAAAGAAAAGTTAGCCTAAGTGTTAAATATTTCACAATGATTAAATTAGTTCTAACCTAGCATGCATAGCTGTCCAACAATAGATCAGCTCAGCTCCTGGTGATGCATTTGATGCACTTGGGGAACATCGGACGGGCACGGGTCAATCTGTGGTAACAGAAATTGAAAAAAATAACAAGTAAAAACTATAAGTACTACATCAATAATTGACTATTTGAGTACTTGATCTTTGACCAACACTGAATGAATTGATAGATGCCTATGGTATAAACCAGGTGAGACAACTAATTGCGAGTACTGATTGCCACAGTCAGTCTCTCTAATTAGTATGACAGCATCACAATCAATCATCAAAATAAATTGTTCATTTATTGATAATCGAATCAATATCACTATCAGTATGGGTATCACTATGAGTTACAATCAGATTCAAACTGCATTGTCACACTCACCATCGATATCATATCGCCATCAGTAGTATCACTCAATCAGTGAGTGAGTCACTGAGTTAGTAAGCCTATTCGCCCTGTGCTATACGTTCGATATTCCCATTAATGAGGCGTCTGAGTATAATAAAAGCAGGCGAACAGCACACAGTCAAGACGTCTCACATGTAATAATCAGCCGACCAAATAGTACCCACTCACTGGTGAAAGTTTTAGTACCGGTGGTGTTCATATTCGAGCTAACTAATGCGATACTAACCGGATGTCAGTTCTGATTGGCTGAAAAGTGGTTAAATAATTAATAAATTCCTAGTAATGAGACGTCTAGCACCGGGCGAATAGGCTTAGTGAGTTGCTTACTTGAGATTGTAAATTTGGATATACCTCACAATATATTTTTAATATAATACTCACTTTAAGGTGCGTTAGGTTGCACGACGCCCATTGGCGCATCATAATGCGGCCTCTCGTGATCACGGGCATGACTAAATTGACTAGATGCAATCTGCTACAGTTAGAGGGTCCTTCGAGGGCTTTACCTTTTTGCCGATCACTAAATAGATAGCATAAATGCCACGTGGCCTGGTATAACAACTCCGCAGCAAGCGCCTCGGCAAGCCGCAATCCCAAACCGTGCCTTGCGACTCACTCAGGATCCCTAGTTGCCGGAATGACTTCTAAGCCTAAGAGGGGGGCCAGGATAGCTCAATTGATTAAAAGCTTGGATTTGCATTGTAAGGATTGCAGGCTCGAGCCTCACTGCCGGCGGGGTGTTTTTCTGGTATAGGCCTTTAGCAAGCCCTTTATTCCAAATTGCTAGCATGACTTCGGAACACCATGGTAAAAATAATGGAGGTCCCAACCAGTGGATAATGAGGGTCAAGATCACACCATGGCTGTCAAAGATCCACCTCTCCCTTCTCGCTAAGAGTAGCCGAGTTCTCGGCGCGTGATGTGTAAACAAATGGCTTAGGTTGACTGACCCCCAACCAGTAACCTGAGGAAGGCAACGGGAAACTATCTCAGTACTGTCCCACGACACCATGACAAGCCATGCGGGTCATGAGAAACCTGCCTTCGGGCAGGATACCTCATTTACATTTACTCCTAAGCGCAGAGTGTAGTCCTGTATCTCAGGATCATTTTTTACCATTTCACTGTCCCTCATTTCCCATCTCAGTGGAAACTAAAGGTTGATTGGCACATTATAAGCCCTGTTATGATTCATTCTCTCTTGTTTTGGTATTCATATTGATTGCTGTATTGTAGATCTGGGGCCGGCACACGGCTACCGATCGAATGGTGAGTGGTGCATACCGTTCCGAGTATGGACAGGCAGAAGAGATTGATCGAGTCATCACTAGAGTCGAGGTAAGTTACTAATGATTGTGAAGCAGTGGCTTAGTGAATAGCCCACCATGCTTAAGACTAGAGATTGAACTCCCCACCTTTTTCCTTCGTTACGCTTGAATTCAGATTGGATTGAGGAGTGAAGGAGGCCCCACCTATGGTGTAACCTTTTCCATTGGATATGGTGCAAACCATTATGGAAACAGCCCAGTTATGCTATTTATGTAAAATGCATGGCGATGGCCCCTAATGCTGACTGGCTTCAGAGAAGTACCTAACCATTTCAAGGAGTTTTACTGAACGTTTACATGAGCGCCGTATAGTACAAAACACTAAACTAATGGCAGGTGTATTGCACCAATGCTTTCTGTCACTATTCCATGTGTTTTGAAGTGACCAGCATGTCAGATTATGTGTTCACTAAACATTACCTCTATCAAATCTTCCACAGTCTACCACTCTAAACCAGTCAGCTTCACCTTCCATGCAGTACACCACTATGCATGTATGCACATTTAGCTCGTTAATGAAAGTACACCTGATAAATGGGAATCCTATCTGGGTTCCACCTCATTGATTCTCATAAAGTACTGATACAATGAGAAACCATGACGTCGCAACCCAAGCTTGGTTGATCAATTCGAACTAAATCGACAATTTTTTGTTCAGCATTTAAATATTCATGCGCGATATTATAATGATTATAAAAAGCATATAAAATCAGGTTGTCAGCTTAAGATAAATATGATAGCTTTTACACAGATATTGTCACAAACGGCTTATTTTCAGGATGGTCCGTAATGTGGCTCATAGAAAAGTTTGAGCTTTATTTATTTATGACTGGGCAGGGTCAAGGTAGTGAAAGTTGACTTTGTCCTCGACCGACTCTACATTGTTGCTACGCGTTGTGCTGCACAACTGAGAACTCGGCATCTCTTTCATTAAAAGGAAGAGGTGGATCTTCAACAACCATGGAATGATATTGACCCTTATCCACTGATTGCACTGTTTCATTTCCTGCAGGCATTCCAAGAGAAGGAGGGTCGACGTCCCAGGATTTTGGTGGCTAAAGCTGGCCAGGACGGCCATGACAGAGGTACTAAGGTCATCGCGACTGGGTTTGCCGATATGGGATTCGATGTCGATATTGGGCCTCTATTCTCTGTGAGTTAATATAATTGTAGATATGAAAAAACATTTGTGTAATGAGCTACTGGGATATGGCCTTGTGAGGGTTTACTAAGTGTGCAGGATCTTATTGAGTTTCATCACATTGATCCTCTTTATGCGATATCAATTAGGTCATACCCGCTTCACCAATTAGGTCATACCCGCTTCACCAATTAGGTCATACCCGCTTCACCAATTAGGTCATACCCGCTTCACCAATTAGGTCATACCTGCTTCACGCTGATCACACTTAATTATTTTCTGCTTTTCCATTAAGAAGTCATAGAGTATGGTGAATTAAATTATGCTTGTTCGACATAGACAATGAACTGAGGTTCTACTTCTACATGTTTTCAGTCTCTGGTCCTGACTAAACTAAAATAACTGTCGATGAGATTTACCTCACATTTGGAATTGTCCTCCCTCGCTTGATCACTTGCTTCCAAACTTAATCTAGCCAGCCAGGGGCAGACTGTGTGACTTTTATCTGATAAGTATTGGCTTTATGATCGCTAATCCTGATTGATGAATTTGGATGGCTGTTGCAGACACCGGAGGAAGTTGCTCAGCAAGCCGTTGATGCTGACGTGCATGCTGTTGGAATAAGCAGTCTTGCTGCTGGTCACAGAACACTCGTTCCGGAGGTGATTGAATGCCTGGCAGCAAAAGGTCGCAGGTAAGCTCCTAACCAGCCAGACAGACTGCCCTGCGCTCAGATCGTGAGCTGTTTCTCACCCCTGCGTTTAGGTCTGCTCTTTCAACTTAAAAAAATCCTCTCTTCCGATTGATTTAAAAGACAATAAAATTCATCCTCCAAGTCAAGGTCGAACTTTTCCCTTACTAAATAAAAACAGCAGGGTGTTAAAATAAGAGAAATTGGACATCTTTGCTGATCAAGTGCCAATCCATGATGTTGTCACTCACACTGACAGATAATCCTACGTCTAGTTGCCTTCTAGTTAGTACTTTTAGTACAGAACAGTATTTTGCTCAATGGGTTTCTTCCACCATGTTGTCATGTATAAGACTGCCACCTGCATGTTCTTATTAACTGTTATAGTGATATGATTGTGATTGTTGGTGGAGTCATCCCTGCACAGGATTACGATTTCCTGTACGAGGCTGGCGTGACCTTCATCTTCGGCCCGGGGTCACGCGTTCCTGATGCCGCCATTCAGATTGTGGAAAAAATTGATGAGAAAATTTCAGCGAGAGCTTAAATACTTACAGACAAAATGACAATGTGCCAAACAGGTCGCTGAGCCATGCTTTATGGAGAATGTGATCAATTTAACGGCTCTGCTTGCTCAAGGGTGGCTGGGCAGGGACGGGATATGCTGTACGCACACCAAAATTTTAAGATTTTTCTCATTTATTGTGAATGGAAATGTCTGTTTTCACTCGATACCATACAAGAAATGTTTTGTACAATTCAATAGCTTGAGCGGTGTTACTAAAATAAAATCAGCTTTATAAACCAATCACAGTACTATAAATTTACTAAAATGTAGTCTCTATAATTATAATACTAAAATCAAAATGGCTAGATGGGCCTGGACATTATCATTGCCCATACAGTATACAGCTGACGGTGACGGCATCGCATTGTGATGCGTCGTATTCAATAATTGTATGATGCATGAGCAATGCTCCGACTCCAAGGTATAAAGTAAACCAAAGAGTTATCCTCCCTCTATGGTATAGACACGGTCTCTTGGGAGTTTTCCCCGCACATCAGAATACTTGAGCATAAAAATAAAATGTATGAATCAGCAGTCGCTATCTTGTTGTGTAGTTGATCCTGTAATAGATATACGCGCGTGAATCATTGGCTGTATCCTGTGCCTATAGACGTATAGGTCCAGAATCCAAGCCGAGTTTCTACTATGAGATGCCAGTTATCAGAAAGCCTTGCCAAGGAGTTGCCTGCCTCCAAGCCAAATCATGCTTGGCATAAGAGTAAAACAAACATTAAAGAATGCAGTTCATTTTGTTTAAATACCTTAATCCCACTCGGGTTGAATCACTCTCATATGAGGCACACTGGCACGCATATGGGGTGAACTCTCAATCACGCTGCCCTCGATTTAAATCAAACTTCTATCTGATCCCCATGCTAACAAATATAGGATTGCACTTAACCTGCGATCTCAACGATAAATTACCTCCACTCATATTTCAGGTGGAGGGTTCACCCTATGATATCAGCAGAGAAATGCGAAGCACTAGGTTGTATGCATACATTTTTATGCTTGTTTTCAGCATCCTAGCCAGGAAGGATTGCCGATTCACCTTATTTGGCAAACATTTCCAGGAAAATGGGCGGTGGTGGGACCAAAGCCCCCTCCACTGGTTAGGCTTCTCTCACAAGGTTTTACGAGTTATGTTGTCTTTTTACAGCTATGGCACCACTCCGTGTCCCACCACCCAAGGCCCTTGCCAGATTAACAATTAAAACTGAAAGGCTTGTTGAGGGTTCATACCAAGGATAAAGCAGTGGGAATCAAACTCCTTGGCTTCTACTGCACGACATTTGGCATTTGATATTTGTATAGCAAAGTGTAGATCACTGAAAACTTACGTTTTAGTCGGGTCTGCCTCTCTTTAAATAACTTCACAAACTCTGGTTCTGATGAGTCATCATCGGGTACATTCGTTATAGACGCTGGAATAGAGAGCGTAACAGATATAAATGATGGTATGTTTTGCTGCAGAGCCCCCAGTTAGGCTCAATCACAGACAACAAGATGACAGGCCGCACACATAAAGATCAGGCTTTGGGCTGAGCGCATATGTCTGAACAAAAACAATGCTCAGAATCCCCCAGTAACCCTAACGTACCTCTGCTGTTTCCCCTTGATAATCGGCGCAGTTCTTTTTTCCAGAGAGGAACCGTATTCTCCTGCTCTGCAGCCAGTTCCTCCGCCTTCTCCACGCTGCTATACCTACAGTCAGAAAAACATACAATCAACAGTCAATTCAAAGGACACCACTGAACAGCAATAGCCTGGTTGATTAACGGAGTTCCACTTTCTAACCTGCAGTTAAAACGCAGAGAGGAACCCTATTCAATCCCCCGAAGGGCGTGGGGATCACAACAACTGAGTCAGAATTTTTCATCGGCATAACCCGCAATACAATGAACCATCTATTTAAAAGACCCCTTGGCACAGAGAAATTTTATGCTCTAATTTACCAGTCCCTTGAATTGACTTGTTTGTGCCACTGGATTTTACTGTAAAGTGTAAATTCCGTAATGGTTGAGGTCCTTGTCAGCTAGACAGAACCACTCATAGAGTGAGAAAGGGGGGATAAATCTACAGGCCACACTTCCTCGGCTTAAAGATGTATTACAAGCAATGGAGCCGTTGAGCAGTTTTGCATGAAATGAATGTTAACCTATGCGATAAATTGGTAACATATAGAGCCATAGCGTATTATGTATGAGGGTTGCTATGAGCGTTCCTTATCCATCTACATGACCCGACACCAATCGTGGGCGAGTAGGGCCGGAATATTATTCCAGTGACAGGTTCTCAGTAACTTTATATCACTGAGTGACCATACGATGTCCCATCGCTGGGTAGAATGAAATATGTTCTACACAAGCGCTTCAACCATACTAGGCATTTTCTGACAAGCTAGCGTAGCCCTAACGTATCGTAACGTAACTAAATTCAGGTGGCCCGCGCCTTAGGCAAATAGACTAAGATCATACGAACGTGAAAATTCACGTTCGTATGATCTAAATAAAAAGCGAAAGTCCAACCCGATAGTCCGTCCGAACAACTGCGGCAGCGAGTCAGCATATTTTTCTCACCATTGCACAATTGTCTTAACGTGTTCGGGCGACTTGTTCGATCAAACGGAAAACTCCAATGGGTATTTTGGGGCAGTACAGCGCGTTGCCGGTGCATTGGATTAGCGGCAGGGCAACGCACAACGGACATTAGCTTGTCCGAAAATGCCTACTATCTAACAGCCCCCCAACGCTTGAGGTTTCAGGCTGAAACATTAGGACCTAGAGTTTGTTTGAGGAGCTCAGACTCACAGTCGAAGATAGTGCGTCAGCCCAGGATTTCATGACAATGAACCGAGCATTCCAAAAACTGACATATCTAGGTACAACAATGTTCCCTATAGAGCATTTAAGGCTGGTTTAAAGTAATCACCCAGTTACCGTCTCAGTGGAATCGTATTGGTATGTTCTAGTTGTGTAGATCTTGCAATGATTGAGAATCACATGCAGTGGAGGAAATTTGAAACTGGAGTACACAGTGCTTCAGTTCATTCTACAGGCACACACATGTGTTGGGAGGTATAAGAATGTATCTGTGAATCGGTACGGTGTTAACTTTACAAATCAGTTTACAGGCCCGACTGTTTCTATCTGGCATTATAGTATTTCACATACATCCAAAAGCTAAATTTTCAAGGGAGATAATTCCAAATATAAGCAGTCTGGCCAGATTTGGTCTTAAGTGCATACAGCAGTGAGCCTTTATTATAAAAGCCTTGGGTGAGAAACATGTTAATCTGAGTTGATTGCAGGGGCGAGTCACCTAACCCAATCATCTGCAGAAGAGTTAATTGAACTTACCGCGGACTGAAATAATGAAAAACACTTCAGATCAGCTTAACACAAATAGCTCTGAGAATGTTTACAAATGTAAAAAAGTGTGTATAGTTCAGAATAGTATGCACAACATAAGGACGAGGCTACCACAACCAGGCAATAGCACACAGGGACAACAGGGTATCACGTGGAGCGGCTTATCGGTATTTACCTTTTTTCTCTGCTGAAAAATTGTTAATTTCAGTTGCTGTACTGGGTAATTCAACAAAGCCATGGCGAGCAGGGTGCCCGATATGGAAAAAATCATAGAAAACTATTTGCATGTGTATTATTATTAGGATATTTTTTATCAAAGCTAACCTAGGTCGATTGTGAGGGAGGACCTCAAAAACCCAGTGATTTGAAGTTTATTTTCAAGGTAGAAATTGGTCTTACAATTGGAGACCTTCCAATTATGGCAAATTGTGGTTGGCTTGAAAACCGTCCCATTCACAGATTCTAACATGCACATAAATGTACGTCTTCATAAAAGCTTAGTACTTGGCAGTAAGCTGAATAAATAATTATAAAATATAAAGTATCGCGTTAGAGATAGTTACCTATTTTGGAATTTCTTAGCATTTTGTTGGTTGAGTTCTTTCTTCCAAGCGGGCAAATCTGATGGCTGTGAATCGATGCTGGATGACCTGCTAGAGGGTCGAGACGGTCGATCTGCAAAACAGAACAATATGATGACCGTACTGGACTAATGACAGTAATACAATGCGGCCACTAACCGTTATAACTAGGGAACTGGATCAGCATAAGTGACTTAGATTTTTATTTTTCTGGCAATGTGGACCTACCACCAACAGCATTACCTCAGCTGTTGAGTCAACAAGCATCGCTGAACTAATCTAGACACCCCCATAGAGTCCCCCTAACTCTCTGAGGCATCTCATCTCATGTGCACTTTGCAGACTACCGATATACAACCACAATAACATCAATGACATACAGGAAAAGCCGCAGTAAATCCATAAAATACCGACATGGTCATGTCAAAGCTGACAAATCTATAAGTGCTCGGAGTTGCACTACCATGATTGAATTTGTGTATTATTTCATGTGGAACTGTGGAAATCCAATCAATTTGATTTATGTGCATAGAATAATATGTCTATGGTTAGGCTTAAATGGCCCATACAATTGAACACTCACTGCTCATTTCTGGCTTCCTCAGGATGACTGGGGGCTCTTCATTTTGTACTCCTCCATTCACACTGCCATTTTTCTGAGCTTCCTGTTCTGTAAAGTGCCGAATTATAAAATAATAACATTTTTGCTATGTCTATGCTGTCAGCGGGAAAATATGTACGCAGACTAGTGGGGGAGAATAACTTTATGAGAGCATCGATAACGCTCTATAGATCATACCCGCTAGAATGACTAGATGAAATGCATGCGCCTTATCGCAGTAAGATTTCCACTAACAAGGCCATATAGACCCCTCTTTTACTAGAGGGGTCTACTTTGAGGAAACTGTGACACATGTAACTGGAGAACTCATCCTACAGTAGAGGTGCCATTGTGAGTATAAGGCAATATGGGTACTAGTGGCTAGTTGGTAGTCATACCTTTCTCTATAAGCATGGAAGCACGTCGCCGTTTTTCAACAGCCTGGGCTACCCAATCAGGTTTGGCGTTAGGGATGGGCGGAGTCTTGTTTTCGCGGAGGACATCACCGGGTGACGATCGTAAACTAGCTCTCCAGGGGGCAGCAGTTAGCTCCTGCGGCTTTTTGGGAGGCGCTGTAAGTGAAGCATCATATGCAAGGAAATGGCCATGCAAACAACAGAGAGTGTTAAATTGTAAGTGTTGTCAGAAACTGGTATATACCATGTGACCCACTCATTATGGGGATGGTTTTTATGCCCTACTTTAACTGGCCCTATGAAAACTATGCATCTCTGATGATTCGCATTGCATAAGGGAAAATCATTTTAGGAGCACGAAAACTGCACTACGGGAAGAAAGTTATGTTGGCACATCACACCGATCGATTAAATTTTTATTTCGCTGTCTAGCAGTCTTTTCTGGGACAAAAGGCAAAGGGTTAGAATTTTTCAGGAGAAAAAACCTCATGTGAGTTTTTAAGGTCAGTACATTCAAGAGAAGCAAAAGAACACTTTATTTGGGGGCACATGGGGGGGGCTCG
>Ga0224501_10003658_pt1 | contig 12131 bp, 8 predicted proteins | sample SF_Oct11_sed_USG_4_FD_169105 | JGI IMG/M metagenome (GOLD analysis project Ga0224501, IMG submission 169105) | Sediment microbial communities from San Francisco Bay, California, United States - SF_Oct11_sed_USGS_8_1 | ecosystem: Environmental > Aquatic > Marine > Sediment | place: USA... | reverse complement strand
GCGGTAATTTTGGCCATGCATGATAATGGCCGGGGGATACATCCATCAAACCGGGACAAAGTTTTTACTCCCTTCTTCACCACCAACCGGGAAAAAGGGGGAACCGGCCTGGGGCTCCGCATCGTACAAACGTTAATCGAATCCCATTCCGGAAAAATTGATCTGGGCGACCCTCCCCACGGGACCCTGTTCACCCTGCGGTTGCCATTGGCTTAGCAAACCGTCGATCCAAAGCGATCAGAACACTTGATCCCGTAGTAATTCCTCAGGAAATTAATCAAGGCATACAGATTTCCAATCTTTTCTTTCCGAGGGATAGCATCCCAAATGGGAAACGAAGCGCTGAACATTTTTCTCAAAAAGGGATGTAAACCTCTGCAACAACAGCCAACCATCAAATCAATACCATCAATGATCATTTAAATAAAAACAGCGACCACCTTTTCAATAGGGGTCGCCGGGAATTTGCTATATCTAAAGATTTATTTTGGTGTGCCGTGGAGGGATCGAACCTACAACCTATTGACTTAGAGCTAGAACCCCCTTAACAACAGAGACTTACTATAAAACTCAACAACCATAGATTCGGTCGATTAAGTCTCCTCCCATATTGCTCATTAATGTTGAAAACTGCCATTTTTTACTGAGGAGTGGCCCTAAATTGGCCCACTGATTGTTTGCCCTCTGCTTTGAAAAGGTTGCCGAATACTAATATACACACTCTTGCCAGCTTTCGAGGGGGACAAGTAACTGATTAAGAATCAAAATGCTCTGGTCGAAGTACACTAGCATCTATTACAAAAAGACTTCCTGAGTGACGTTCCAAAAATGGTTTGAGTCCAGATAAAATAGGATCAAGCTTTTCTTCAGGAACAACGGTCAAAATCATTTGTAGGCTACTCGTGTCGTTAAACATCATATGCCCTTCGTGGAATCCGCTATGCCCTTTTCCCGATAGGTTGTTGAAAATTGTATATCCGCTCGCTTTAATCTGGTCAAGAACGTCTGTCACAAAATGAAGATGTTCTCCCTCAATGATGATTTTAACTTCTTTCATTAGATGAAGTTTTAAAGCGCTCATGATATTTTTCTACTCCTAAACAAAATTTTTTATTTAATAGGTTGCCAATCGTTAGGCGATTGAAACAAAAAGAATTCCTTGTTTTCGGGATCTAAAGCAACAATATGGAGCCACTGATTTCTGGTTAATCGTTGCAAGATAGTATGCCTCGAAATGATACCGGCAATCATTTTTAACGGAGCTTCAATTATAACAAATAATCGCATCGGTTCGTGGTAGGGTTTCTCACCATCAAATACCGTTTGGATAGGCAGCCCGACACAAAGATCGCTTTGGGTGCCAAACATGACGCCAACACGACCAACCACATTATGATACGCCTTGCTTCCCGCGCCATAAACCTTAGAGTCAACGGTGGAAAAATAATGCTCCATATTAATCCACTGTCCCACGATCATTGGAGCGGTCATGATAATTTCCAAATATTTTCCTTCTGGATCCCTTGAATAATCATAGGAATGCAAAAAGGTCCGGCTTTCTAAATTTACCCCCTGAGTCAACAGCCGGCGCCCCGCGATAAAGGCGGTATGCCGAGAAAGCCCCCATTCCGGTCGAACCTGTGACCAATCTATACTTCGGATCTTGGTTCGCTTTAAAAAACCGAAATCTCCACTAATGTCAGACTCGTCGGGCATTCGGGGTAATCGCTCCCTGCTATTTTTTTCGCCGGCTTCCTGAAGATGGCGCTGAAGCCTGATTAAATCTTTTCGGTGAGTGGCGGGGACATCTTCCAAATCATAAAGCTCCACTTCGTCAGTTGTCGTGTCGTGTTGCCCGGGAAGAAAATGCGTATCAATAGGAATCTCCAGGCCTTTCTTAGCTAGCCGTTGCCGAACCTCGGGCTTGTTAGCCATGACAGCAAGGGCTCGCGCGTTTGATATCCCATGGTTACCGCCGCACGCGCCGCAATCCAAGGCAGATTCGTAGGGGTTGTTATCTGAAGTACTGCCATGTGCGCAAAGCAAGATGAGCCGGGCAAATGTTTTGAACCCTAAAACCCTTAAAGCCGTTTCCACGTAACGAACCTGCTCACTAACGGTAAATCCCGCCTGAGTTATACGTTGCATTTTATAATCAACGTCTCGTTCGTTAACATGAAACTCTCGTCTGAGTACATGAACAAATTGTTCAAGATCGGGTTTGGTCCACTGTAACAATTGGTTCAACTCTTGGTTTTCAGAGCTGTCGGCCTGAATTTGATTCATTGCTAGTTTCCGCAAACGCTCTACTTGTTCGTGAGAAACAGCGGAGCCCAGCGGACCATATCGCTCAATCAAGAGTCTGTAAATAGTTGCCCGGTGTTTAGAGGCAACCATTTCGTGAGCCTCCTCCCGTTCAATTTTATCCACGGTCAACGTTGTCCCAAGGGGAATAGCCAAATGTTCATTCATCCATGAAACGGCATTATGAAACCATTTCGGGCGTAATGTTTGCCCGAAAAGCCTGAGCCCAAAGAACCAACCAATGGCTTCCACCATGACGTACGGGGTAATAACGTTTTCTTTCAAATCGTGCAACAATGTGTGACCTGTTTTGGCAAGTTGCTGTCCTTCTAAAAACTCTAGCGCAGCCTTGGCCTGGTAAGCGCGGGGAACTTCTTTCACGATGTGTTTCGGTTTCAGAAGAACCGGACATTGGTCAGTCTGGTGCTCACTAGAAAATTCCTGGTAACAAATTGGGACTCCAAAAAATCCGGCGAATCCGAACGTTTCATTTCCACCGACTTCTTCAAGGTGTCTTCTAAAACCTTCCGACCTGACATCAATGCAAAAAATCGATTGAGAAAGAGGACGCGATTCTGGCGGTTTTTCCTCTGAAACGTCGATCTTTCTCAATTTCTCAATATTAGGCGAAAATTTTTTCACAAACTCTTTAATAAAACTCGACTCCAAAGCCTTGAGCCAGACAGGTCCATGATTTGATTCAGGAAACTCCTCAACCCAATCAAGCAAAGCTCCTAAGGGTTCGGGACCACTTTTCAAAATATCCTGTAGAGTAACGTCTAAAGATTTGGCAAGATGCAATACTATCAATACCTGAACGTCAATTTCTTGTTGTTTCCGAATTTGTTCCCATTTTGAAATCAAACCAGAATCACATTGATTAAGGTTTCCTATTTGCAAAGGCTCCTGTATAAACATGGACATATCCATGCTATCTTCTATTTCTTCTGGCAAACCTCTAGTTTGATAATCTTTGTAAAGGCCATATCCAACGGAAAAATTATTCAGATAAGCTTGTATCGATGTGTAGGTTCCAGGAATGCCTAACTTAGCTCGACAGGCCAAACCCACCAGTTCTCTTTCATAAAAAATCCGGACGGCCATGTACTTGATAAGGTCAATTGGATAGGCGCTTTGCCACTCATAGTCCAATTGTTCCGAACGCCATTTGAGGAATCCCGTCCATCCAGCCAATTGTGAAAAATGTAGAGTGAAATAGTCGACCCACAAATTTTTCGGAATGGACAACATAGCCATGCTTTCCAAAATCGCGTCTTCCGGTCGATCAGGTAAATTATTTATTTTATTTTTCCAATCGGAAACACCCAATAAAGAACTGAAGGCTTCATTTTGGGCTAATTCTTTCCAGCTTCCATAAAAGGTTTTTTCCCGCAATGGCATATCCCAAGGGCCATGTCCTTCGTCGAGAAATGCACTGACCCATTTAATCACTTCGCTATTGATTTGATGCTGCACATTAGATCCAAGCGTCTTGTCGCACCATTCCCCAAGCGTGTACTTTGTCGCCAGCTCCTCCTGCTCGCGACTTGCATAATCCTTCAAGGACTTTTTATGATCTTTATTTTTTGGTAATTCCTGAATTTTCTCAATAAGATCTTTTATTTCCGGCTGATTGTGCGAAGATTGCAAAACCGCCGAAGCCACGTCAGTTGCTATTTTTCCGGTACCATTAACCAAAATGACCTTCAAAAATTCCAAATGAGAAATTCTTTTATCACCTATTCCAATTGCGGCATTGCTTGATACATCCTTGAAGGCTTCATCGAGAGCCTCATCGGTTATTCGGCCTTTTTTAAAATAATCCCGGTAGTCTTCATTTGGCAGAAAACCGCGCCCACCCAAAAACCGCTCGGCTTCCTTAATAGCTTTTTCAAAGTGATAATGTTCAAAGCCGTGAAGTGGATTATGATGAATAAACATTTTCATCGGCCAGAAATGAGAAATAAGTTCGCCCGCGAGCTTTACGAACGAACGCATTTCTATCCGCTGGGATTCTGTTGGCGTCTTAGTTTCTTTATCGTCCAGAGTTAGCATGGTTTTGGCCAACTGGCCTCCAAAATTATTAGTCAACTGGTGAACTAGTAAAGCAATCCGCTATAACCTGCGCCCAATAGCAATACCGTTACCGCAACAATTTCCGTTATCCGCAAATCAGTATATGGCACATCCGTGCGTGCCGTTCCAAAAGCGGTTTGGTGAAGCATTTGCAAGAAAAACCAACCTCCTGCCAACCAAACCGCAATAAACATTAAAAAAATAATTGTGAGTTGAACATCCAAAGCGTCGCCCGTGGGCATAAGTATCAAACCTGAAAACATGGGGAATGCTGGGAGAAACAGCGCTAGACTCACAAGAAGAACCATCATGGTTCCAAACCGAGGCATTGGAGCAGAAAGCCCCGGAAGCTTTCCAATGGTTGTCCATCCATACCGTTGTCGAACAAAAGAAAATACGAGACAGATTCCGCCCAACACAAATGCTATGGCTAACCCAAACGCAATTCCCCAACTGGGAAAATTCGGAAAAATATTAAGTAAGCCCCAGACAAGTGATACGTGAGCCACAGTCGCAGCGGCAACAAACAAATTGCTTTGCTTTTGCCCAAGAGCCGCTAAAGAGGAATAAAACGCACTTGCCAAGGATAACAAACTTATCACGAAAAGCGTTTCGGTCGAAAGTGATGGATAAATCATGTTTAATTCCGCAAGCCCAATGGCCAACCAAACGACAATCCAAAAACTTGAGAGAGCTCCTTTTACACCTTCAATCATTCCGACAAATGGAAGATGAAAAGGAACCAGCGGGAGGAATGTTACGGCCAGAAACAAGCCGGCAAGCATTTGCAAGCTATCACCGCCTAGGGCAGAACTCAAAGATAGAATGATAGCAACAATAAAATGTATTATGATAAGAGTTGTCCGAAAGGAACGATTCTTTTCGCGAGCAAGAGAAAATGCAGCATAACCAAGTAGGCCACATAGAAACAGCCTGCTCACAAGCCCATGGCATAGCAACGTGCCCAGGGTAAACCCTAAAGTTATCATGCTTGAAGGGCAGCTTCCCGAATCCTGCTGCGATTCTTCCTGACAAAACAGGGCGCAAAAACCTGATAGAAGAACTGCAAAAGATAAAAATTGAGTCGATGGATCTGCTTCAACGATTACAACCAAGATTATTCCCAAAACCCCAATCGTCGCCAAACCTATATATTTAAGGTTGGAAAACGAGATTTTTACAACCCTCAATAAAATCCCCAAAACAAGCGGAAAAAGGGCAAGAATTATAGTAACCGTATGTTGATTATCAATCATCATTATTACCAATCGCGTTTAAAAACGGTGCGCCACCTTTTCAGCCAGTCGCAATATACTATTGCTCCATCGAACATAAAACCGGTCCACATAGAAACGATTGATTAGAAGAATGTACATTTGCTTTCGAACCGAAACAATCCAATCTGAAATAAATATTTTTTGACCTTTGGCATTGGTATAGACAACAAACCACCCAAATAGAATAAATGCAGTGGCTATCAATATGATCACATCGAATACTCGTGGATTAAAGGCCGCAGCCACAAAAAAACTGTGAGATACACCCGGCTCCGGGTAAAGGAAATGCGTAAATTCTTCTCCGGCCCATAGATAAATAAATACGATGAAAAATAAAGCTCCGATCATTGTGCATGCGACCTTCCAAGAATCCACAGCCTGAAGGCGATACAAACTAAACATGACCTGGGAAACGGTGACCCAACTGAAAAAGAGAAATATTACCGCCCCATGCGCGTTTAGCAGATGTATATCCAGCATATCGTGGGCGACCATAAGTATAAAAAGCGGCATCATCAACGTAACCACCAGACCCGTAACCCAGGTTAATTGGTTGGATGATTTCTTTTCTTCGACTTCATGACTCGAAGAATACGGAAGCTTTGGTTCTTCCCGCGATGCATGAATTCCTGATCCCGCCCCTAAAAACAATGTCGCTTTAAAGAGGCCGTGAGCGATTAAATGAAAGATTGCCAGCGCAAAAGCACCAAGCCCACATTCCATAATCATGTATCCCATTTGCCCCATCGTGGAGAACCCCAGGGTTTTTTTAATATCATTTTGCACGAGCATCATGGAGGCTCCGAGAAGAACCGTCAACACACCGATCAAAAAAACAATATGAAGTGTATCAGGCGAAAGCGCATAGAAAGGAGCCAGGCGATTCAATAAAAACCCACCCGCATTAATAATGCCTGCATGCATCAGCGCTGACACAGGAGTGGGAGAATCCATGGTATCGGGTAACCACACATGCAATGGAAACTGAGAGGATTTGGCCATTGCGCCAACAAAAATAAATATCGCGATTGCAGTAACAGCACTCATATCAATCATTCCAGAAAACAACGAGATCACTCTAGGCTTTTCAGCCGCCATCTTAAAAAGTTCGTTAAATTCCAGAGTGCCAAAATATTTGTAGGCTAGAAAGATTCCCAGCAGAAAACTCACATCTCCTACACGATGAACAAAAAAGGTTTTAAATGCGTTGCGGCAAGCGTCGGGGTGGGAATAATTAAAGTTAAGAATAAGGTATAGAGCCAAACTTAATAACTGCCAAAATACAAACAACATAAACAAGTTTGGACTGGAAACGAGTGAAAGAATTACAAACGTCATAAAGCTCAATAGCCCAAAAAATCGAGCGTAGCCAGGGTCACCTTCTAAATACCGGACTGAGTAAACATGAATGACGACGCTGACACTCGTGATCAACAACATCATAATGGCCGTGAGCCGGTCGACCAACATGCCAACCTTTAATATGGCAGAGTCCTCAGAGTTCAATGTCCAGAAAACGAATTGGACCGTTCCCTCGTTGCTTACGTAATAGAGAGTCCAAGCGGAAAGAAGGCAAGAAATCGAAGTCGCAATAACTCCCACCTTAGCCACATGAGCCAAGATGCGGCTACCAAATACCCATATGAAAATCCCAGCAAGGAGAGGAAAGAGAAGTATAAGAATCGGGATGGTCATAAAATACACATTACCAATACTTGGTTTATTATTTGAATTCCCCAAATATCCTTAAAAATTCAATCATTTTAACTAAAGCATTCTATTTATTTTTGGCTTTGAACGCTTCAATTGCGAATTAAACCAATAAATCCAGCATATTTTTTGCATCTTAGCTCAAAAATGTTACTTTGTAAAAAACGATTTATAGCTAATATTACATCAATTTTCTTAAATTAGGAAGCATAAAAAATCGAACTATTTCATTGGTTTTATAAACTGACCTTCCCCTACAATTTTTACTACATTTTCACATCGAGCTCCTCAATCAACCTGCTTACGGCGTTTGAACAAATAAAAAAGGCCCGGGAAGTCTCCCAGGCCTTTGCATTTATTGGTGGGCCGTGAAGGAATCGAACCTTCAACCTACTGATTAAGAGTCAGTTGCTCTGCCAGTTGAGCTAACGGCCCACCTTTATTTTTTCAATATATATGGAAGGTAAATTAGCATGCCCCCCAGAGAGAGTCAATACGGCCCTCTCCTCTTAATCGGATCGGCCCCTCTTAGCCGAAGATAAATCGTAATACTTTCATCTGTCCCTGGGCGATCAGATTACACAATCCGCCCAGTATCAGCGAGGTAAATAAAAAAAGGAATGCCTTGCTTCGGTCAATGCGTATCTGAACAATATCCGTCAGCAAGCCCAGCCCCATCAGCCCGAAAAAGAGAACGCGCTCGATTTTCCACAAGATATCCTCACCCTTCAGGGGTTCCCCCTCCCGCGAACCGGGAAAAAGGTATTCATTATATAAGCAAATGGCATACAGCCCCACAAGAAAGAATACCCATATCTTTTTCAATAAGATAAGGGTGGCTTCCACCTGGGGTTCTTTGGGGGAACTATTGTCCATAGCGCAGTTAAGGCAGACTGGGTTATTTTTTAAATCTTCCTCTTTACTGTGGCATCCAATTTGTTATAACTTACAGGAATTCATAGGGAAAACTAAGGATGACAATAAGGGTTCTCTGGATCCGGCTGGATTTCTGGCTCTTATTTTGGTTTTTCCGCCCGACGACCATGAGTAATGCCCTAACCCAAGCATCTATTTAAGATTCTACACTATTTTTCCGTGTTCACATTTAGAAGAAAGGACCAAGAATCATGGCTATCAGATTAGGAGACGAGGCACCCAATTTTACCGCCGACACCACCGAAGGAACCATCGATTTCCATAAATGGCTGGGAGATGGATGGGGTGTTTTGTTCTCCCATCCCAAAGACTACACCCCGGTTTGCACCACGGAACTGGGCCGCGTGGCCAACCTGAAACCGGAGTTTGAAAAAAGGAAGGTGAAAGTTATCGCCCTCAGCGTCGACTCTGTCGAGGACCACAAAGGCTGGATCAACGACATTAATGAAACCCAGCATTGCACGGTCAATTATCCGATCATCGCAGATCCCGATAAAAAGGTGGCTCAGCTGTACGACATGATTCATCCCAACGCGTTGGACAACCTGACGGTTCGGTCAGTATTCGTCATCGGTCCGGATAAAAAGGTGAAGCTTACCCTGACCTACCCTGCTTCCACGGGCAGAAACTTTGATGAGCTGTTGCGTGTGATCGACTCCCTGCAATTAACAGCCAATTACCAAGTGGCTACTCCGGTGGACTGGAAGCATGGGGACGACTGTGTGGTGGTTCCTGCTATAAAGACAGAAGATATTCCTGCAAAGTTTCCCAAGGGCCACAAAGTGATCAAACCCTATCTGCGGACCACGCCGCAACCAAATCTTTAAAAGGTCTTACCATTTGGAGGGCGCACCGCGCCCTCCCGCTTTTCCCCGTAACATTACTTCAGAAATTTTCTCCGGATGACGTTTTGGACCGGGGTCTCGAAATAATTGTAACTGGCCAGAGAGAGAATGACCAAAACCAAAAAGAACATCAGGAAAGTTGCCGGAAGGGAATAAAGCAGAAGATCATTGCCAAACAACAACACGAAAGCCATTTGCAAGGGGAAATGCAATAGGTAAGACGAATAACTCAAATTGCCGATAAACGATACTCTGGGCCCAATCGTATTGGGTCGTGTGTCGGCAAGGGCGAAAGTAAATATTATGACTGGAAACAGAACCCCGGTAACCACCATTTTTCTTAATATGTAGGCGGTTAATCCCGGTCCATGCTTCAGTTGATCCCAGGGTAAAGAATCTCCAAAATACTTGTTTAGAAAAGTGAAAAAGTAATTGGAATGGATTTCCGCCACTACCAATACAACTAAAACCGGAAGAATAAAAAGGCTCGTCTTAAACAAGAATTTCCATTCCCCTTTCTCCACTGTCCACCGGTACCCATAAAAAACAAGGCCTCCTACGAAAAAGGACCACAGCCCCGCCCCATGAAAAGACATCAAAGGGGGTAAGGACAGACCTGCACCCACCAGCGCAATTAAAATCATGTATTTCGCTTTCATCGCGCCGAAAAAGCATAAACAGAAGAAAAGGACATACAATTGCATTTCTATTGAAATCGACCAGGTAGGGCCGTTGAAGGAAGGACCTCTCTCGAAACCCGACATATTGGCAAAAATAGAATTCAAAAAGAAGTGATAGAAATCATTCAATGGATAAATAAAATAACTCGAGTACTGCTGTAAATAGAAATATTGCAGGATACCCACAACAACCAGCGTTAACAAATGAAGGGGATATAAGCGTGAAAGGCGGAGAATAAAAAATTCCCGGGCTGTTATTTCCTTGCGTGCGATGCTTTGACTGTATTTCCAGAAAAAAACAAACCCCGACAGAGTAAAGAAAAAATCAACACCGAACGCTCCATAATCATAAAAAACAAAAAGCTCCCGATAAAAAGGAGTCCACGAACGAGGCGCCATATTCTCTCTGCCCATAACGCCAATCCAGAAGTGGTTCCAATGAAAGCAAACCACCGTCAGGGCCGCCAAACCTCTTAATACGTCAAGGAAATGAAATCGTTTGGGAAGGGAAAACATTCGAACGAGACGCCTCCGGAACGGGGGTAGGAATTTTTCATCAAGGATCGTTCTTTATTTCATTGTAGGGGATCATTCCGCCGTTTTCTAACTATTTAATTATGGCCCAATCTGGAATCGAATCTCCCCAACTTCCATTTTCCTCCTCCTCATGCTATTCTGATTTTGATATCCTTCTCTTTCATCATCCAAGATTGTTCCGTCATGAATCCTCACTCCCAGCCTACCGAAATATCATCTTTAATCCGCCTGCTGGACGACCGTGATCCGTATGTGACCGATCAGGTAGGTAACCGGTTGGTGGAATGGGGTAGTGAGGCAGTGCCTTTTCTTGAAATAGCCAGCCGCAGTGAAAACCAGACGCTTAAAACCCGCGCTCTCAAAATCCTGGAACGGATTGCACCCCAGCAGTTGGCAGAAGCCTTCCGCAACCTGGCGCGGGCACCGGCGGGAGAGGATGTCGATCTGGAACAAGGCGTGATTCTGCTCATGCAATTCGGCCACCCTTCTGCCGAACCCGATACTGTGAGGCGCCAATTGGATCAACTGGCGGAAGGTCTGGCTAAAAAGTTAACCCCTGAAACACCACCGGAAGAAGCACTCGCTCAACTGACAGGTTACCTTTTTAGCCAACAGGGATTTCGAGGCAACCAGGACAACTATGCCGATCCGGATAACAGCTATTTCGACACCGTATTAAAAAATAAAACCGGCCTGCCTATCAGCCTTTCCACATTGTGCATTTTGATCGGACAACGACTACAACTTCCCATCGTCGGTGTTGGCCTGCCCTACCACTTTATAGCTCAGTATCACTCGTCCGCGGGATCCATCCTGTTCGACCCTTTTCATCGAGGCAGAATTCTAACTCCGGAGCAATGTTCGGAAATGGTTCGCGGATTCGGAGTCAAATTTGAACCGCACTTTCTGTCTCCGGTCAGCCATAGGGAAATTCTGACTCGAATGATACAGAATCTCGTCATTGCCTACCAAAAATTGGATGAGAAAGAAAAAGTGGTATCTCTCAAAAATTATTCAAAAATTCTGATGAGATAAAGTGGAAGCGGGAGGCAATCAGGTTTTCTCAGAAAACTTAAAGTTCTTTTCCGGGTGAAGCTTTTTCCTTCAACTGGTTGGTTGCGATAATTTCCCGCAGGCGCTCCAGAATGAAATCTGCCAGGTCGGCCACTGTACGAATGACCTTGGGTTTGCTGAAAATTTTCTTCGCTTCAGCGGCGAACTCATTTTTCACCACCGAACTGACCAACTCATTAATATCACGCACATTTTCAGCATTTCCCTCCTTGGACCCCATGAACAGCTCTCGTAAACCCTGACTGGAGGAAACGGCAAACGGTGTTTTCGGATTTCCCGAAACATCTGTCACGGGTTGACTGGCTGACGTCGCCTGGGGAACCGCAGACTCTGATTTACTCACAGGTGTTGCCACGCTGGCGTTGCCCCCTGCCCGAGCGTTTTGCAAGGCCGGACTGGCGGCGGTTACCGGCGTTCCCGATTCGGGAGCCGGACGTGTCACGGGTTGACTGGCTGACGTCGCCTGGGGAACCGCAGACTCTGATTTACTCACAGGTGTTGCCACGCTGGCGTTGCCCCCTGCCCGAGCGTTTTGCAAGGCCGGACTGGCCGCGGCTACCGGCGTTCCCGATTCGGGAGCCGGACGTGTCACGGGTTGACTGGCTGACGTCGCCTGGGGAACCGCAGACTCTGATTTACTCACAGGTGTTTCCACGCTGGCATTGCCCCCTGCCCGAGCGTTTTGCAAGGCC
>Ga0224501_10003657_pt1 | contig 12132 bp, 7 predicted proteins | sample SF_Oct11_sed_USG_4_FD_169105 | JGI IMG/M metagenome (GOLD analysis project Ga0224501, IMG submission 169105) | Sediment microbial communities from San Francisco Bay, California, United States - SF_Oct11_sed_USGS_8_1 | ecosystem: Environmental > Aquatic > Marine > Sediment | place: USA... | reverse complement strand
AGTTTATTAAATGTTATAATCTTTTTACTCTCTTCTCTGCCCTTACTTGCAACAGTCCAGATTAGCCACTAGTTTATACACGGTAGTGAAAGAATTTAACTGACTTTTTCATAGAAATGCGTGATTCTTTCAGGAGTGCTTTAAAAACAGCTGGAATGAACACAAGCTAGTCCATAAAGCAGCAAGTGAGTACTAAATATTACCTCACGCAATCATATACATATGGCCTGCTTAAAACAGATAGCACACTAAGTCCCTTGACATATAGCTTGGTGTATTAATTTGGTGTTTTCCTGTTGTAGAGGCTCAGATGGCACCAGCCAGTCAGCCAACGGGTCTCGCGAACCCTTGGCCTAGCTATAAATACACTGGTAGTCTTCGAGCTTGCTACCCCCTGGTATGTATCTGTCACCCTGAATAAAGTTTTGCACAGATGCAAATGATATATAAAATATATACTTCTAGTAGTATAAATCATCTTTCTACATATTTTGACTCTAGAATAAACTCTTAGACCATAGATGTATCCGCATGATTTCGGTCGGGCGCAAATAAAAATTTCAGATACGATCACACGAACATATGGGCTCAGTGAAAAACAAACGAGAACTTCTGTTACCTCACAAAGAAGCTGTTGCAGAACGCATACTGACTGATATACTATTAAAAAAGATTTCGTTATCTCTGTAACCCGTGTAAATTGATCGGTGCAAATGTCCTATGGAAGATGTCTTAAATTCGCTGGATTTGTAACCATTTGCCGTATCTGCACGTATCTCTTGCAGTCACCAAAGAGAGAAGTTCCTTCACATATACCCCGGCCCGACTATGCTGATCATCCGACAGGTGAGTTAACAACTGTGCATCCATCAATTCCGCTAACATGCCGCAAACGTGGGAAAAGAGATTTGATTTGAAAATTTTATTTCGCACGGATAATCATAGGTCCAAGGAAATCGGAGATTCTATTTAGTTACACCAAAAAGCAGGTTCCAAAAACGGTTTCCAGAAAGCAGTAGACAAATATAATGTCAAACATTGGAATACAGGTTTTAATAATGGTTTCAGTTGGTTGGTTGGTTTCAGTTGATGGTGTACTTCCTAATAAGTAGCTACTCAGTTGCGCTCTATGTGGCTTACTTTGGCTGCTGATGCCGTAGAGGTGCGCTTTCTTCTAACCCTTTGGTGGGTGCATGTAAATAGTAGGTCTTCCAATTTGGTAGCAATCTGTCCTAGCCCCACACAGGCCTGCAGAGGCCAGCACCACCTTCGCAGTTATGATGACAGCTTTCTGTCGTTATAGGTTACCCGACCGGAGAAAGGGAATCCAAATTAGCTCGAGTTATGAAGATTCTCACCGATGAAGAAATCGAGGCCATGAGGACCGTAGGGCGGGTAGGTACCCATAGAGTCATCCTACCTTAGAGGATGGCTGGAACTGTACCCATGTAGGCGCTCATCGCAATCTTTCCATGACTGTGTCAATTATTGTATGTTGTCTAGATATCTAGGGAGATTCTCGATGAGGCAGCAGCAGCTGTTGCAGTAGGAGTCACCACGGATGAGATCGACAGAATTGTGCATGAGGCTACGATAGAACGGGAGAGTTATCCATCACCGCTCAACTACTACAACTTCCCTAAGTCATGCTGCACATCTGTCAATGAGTCTATCTGCCATGGTATACCGGATCAGCGAAAACTAGAGGATGGTGATATTCTAAACAGTGAGTCCGGTACCAGTTACCGCAAATCAGAGAATAGTGAACATTAGAATTGTGTTAAAGAATCAGTGTGGTTTGTGGATTAGAAAAATGATAAACAGCTACTCAATTGGATCATACAAACCATTGTTTATATCGTGAAATAGCTCAGTCACTAAACCACTAACGTTATATCCAAAGATTTATTCAGGGGTTATCTTCTCTTGATACTAAATAGCACAAGGTCACACAACTCCCACTAGACTGCTCTATGAAAGGGCAACGCGTTCATATTATAGTAGCCGTTTATCAAAGTGTAAATTAACCCCTTTTATGTTATCAGTGTCAAGAGTATGGCACACCCTTTGTAGCGTATTCTTACAAAATCAGCAAATCGTATAAATACTGAGAAAATCGCTTTGCGAATTCGAATAAGCTAGAACCTCGTAGAATCCGCAGTTCTAGCTTGCTAAAAGAAATTATACAATATACACCCTGATTGGTTGAATCACTTCCAGAGTCATTGCGAATTCAAGGCCTATGAATTAGAAAGCCATAAGGGCCATCAACATCTGACTTGAAACCTTTATTGGGATAGTCCGGGAGCATGCGACATTGAAGAACAAGAGACATCCACAATACATAAGAACCAGGGCAGTGAAGGCAAATATGAAATAAAATCTGATCAGATGTACTTGAGATGAGCTGTCAGTTAAGCCTGACGACGAGCAAAATCCATACGCTCATTTCTCAATGACAGCTCAACTGGAAATGGGACCGTAATGTGGCACCAAGTACGCCCTATCATTGGCCGCGGTCATGTGATTTTGTGAAATCGTTGCTGGTTCGCAAAGCTTCATCATATCTGAGTATCGGCCACCATGATTTGTGAATTCGTTGTCAATAGCAGTACATGAATCCCAGCTTAGCTATCGTGTGACAGACCTATAATTGTATAACATTGTAGTTGATGTGACTGCATATCACCGCGGGTTCCACGGAGATCTAAACGAAACATTATTTGTGGGTGCGGTAGATGAGGACAGCAAAAAACTTGTTCAAGTTGCCTATGACTGCCTCTACAAAGCCATTGCAATGGGTTTGTATTGTTACGACGACAAATATCATCCCATCTATGTATGCCCACCGTGTCTTCAAATGCCCCTACTGTCTACCAAGCTTTACACAAGCGACTGTCCCGACTCAAAATGGCCAAATGTCATGCCTTGCTTCTAGTGAAACCGGGTGAACGATACAGGGAATGCGGGAACGTCATTCAGAAATATGCACAGAGTAAAGGGTTCTCGGTGGTAAGGACGTACTGCGGACACGGAATCAATCAGTGAGTGAAGTAAATATTCTGCACACACCAAACATGATTCTGAAAATTTGAGTTATCCCATGACCTTTTCAAACTTCTCTTTGGAAAACGGAAAGGATTTGTGTAAACTTTTGTACACTTTTTATGATACAAAATTCAACACTTAAGCAAATGGACATCAGTGGTTGGCAACTTAAGGCAAACTTGAGTGATTCTGCCTCAAAATCCCCGATTTTGTTGTTGGAAAACTATGAGCCATTTTTTTTCCTTTTGATCGTCGTTGAACACCTGGCATGAAAATGCATAAATGACACTTTTCGTTTTGCTCACGTCTCTCTACTCCGAGATCTTTTCTGTTACAGATTATTCCACACCACTCCGACTGTGCCTCACTATGCCAGTAAGTAAAGAGGAACTTTCATTTGGCGGTGTTGGCTTTTCATTCAGAAAGCAATTCAAGATAAATTTATTTAACGAGGATAACTTTATTTATGGGGTTAATACAACCCTTGTTTACAAAAGGATCCACAAAACCAGATTTCACAAATTCGCAAGTCAGGAAAATATAGTCAATGGCCTTTTGGTTTGGGATCAACATTATGAGACGTATCAAACATTACTGAAATACTGAATATTTTTGTGGTAATTCTAAGGTAGCTGGTATTCTCTCCATTCATTCTTCACTGGAATATTGGAGTTTGTACATTCATTATCAGAACTATTGCCATAATAATCATGGTACTAGCATTTCCCACTCCACAACCTGGATTTTTTGTTTTTCAACCAAAGTAACTCTTTCGCAATACCTGATCAATCCAGTGAAATGTTAATTGACGCCTCCATAGCTTTAGCTACTCATAGTTTGTTAGCATAGCCCTTCAACTACATCATTACATCTAGCAAAAATGCCGTATAATATAGCGAAGATAGCTTCATTGGGTGCATTTCCGTCCCTTTCTTTGCTGCGTCTGAGACACGCTTCTTTTTAATATACTCTGAATTCCATAATAAATCGCTCAATTCCACTGAGACTTGTCTGTGTATCAGCAAATGGTGCTCTGTCTCTCTATTTATAGAAAATAAGGCGATAGGCAATATGAAGGCAGGCCATACTTTTACTATAGAACCGATGATATCAGCAGGTTAGTATTATGCACACATCATGGTGCAATATGATTAAAAGGCTTGATTTCAAATCCATTACTAGGTGCCCTACCAGTGAAGAGTCCACCAGAAAGCATTTAACTATCCCAGGTTTAATTAGCAACGGACTTTAGCTGGTGATTCAATCTCCGTAACACTCATTATACTCATTTAGGAACATGGCGAGACCAGACTTGGCCTGATGATTGGACGTCCGTGACTCAAGATGGTCGTCGTTCAGCTCAGTTTGAACAAACTCTGCTGTGCACGGATAACGGTGTGGAGATTCTAACTGAGAGGCGAAGTCACGGAGGACAGCCTTACTTCATGGACTGAAAATTATCTAGGCGATATTTACAATCCTGTGCTACAAGTAGTGATTATCACCTATTTGCTTGGTGCATGAGCTGTTATCCCCCTCTTCTGTATCTAAATGAAATGAGAATAGCAAACAATGCCTATAATGGCTACTGGTGCCGGGTTCCTTCCTAAATATGGGGCCTAAAATGCTCTTTAGACCACTTAACCTTTGAGAATGATATTTTGCGAGACCATACTATAGTCCGTTCGCACAGTTGTTATAATTGTTTTCACCCGTGTTATCGAGTATAGATGAGCAGAATGATCCCGTGAGTTCCTAAAAAGTGAACTGGAAATGCGAATATCCGCGTAGGCGATTTCATTCAGGCCTGCCGATTATTACCGTGATAAGAAGACGATTCACCAGGGCAGCTGCTACTCCCGGATTCTGCTTTGATTTCACTTTTAGATCTGACAAGATATGAACCTCAACTTTTTGTGCTCAAATCCTTTGATTGGGTACGTAATAAGACCCCTGTTTTGTTACTACATGCGTCTCACAATGGGCTAAAATAGTTCAGCAATCTATTTCAATTCAAAAGTATTTATAAGCTCATTAGACAAAGAGAGTTCATTCAGTGGGAGGAGCGAGGCAGTAGGCACACGACTTGGGGTATTCTGATTGGCTAAAGACAAGCTGGCTCGCTTCATTAATAGCTCTGCTAATTACTGCATCTGGTTACTGTCGCGTTGAAGCGATACAGTTTTGTTACTATTTTGGATATCATTTGGATGTATACAATGTGGCTGCTATAAAACGGATCTACACAAAACCTACACAACTGGGCATCAGCCATGACTACAACAGTCTTTTTGCTGCATTTTATCATACCCTCGGGTAAGTTTGGTACAGACAGCTCCCTTTTTGCGCACATTACATGTACACTATGAAGGTCTCTTGTGCTAGTTTGTATTATGTGATTAAGGGAGCACTACGTAATATTATTTCCTGGTGTGTTTTATTGACATATAGAATGCTCCACAGTCAATTTCTTTCCTAGCTTTTATCCTCTTGATTTTCTTTCGATATTATAAATCACCGAGTCAAGAGAGCTTTGTTGTTGATTTAGCAATTCTCAAGTCCTTCTGAGCATTGATTCTGGGGAACAAAGCATAGTGTAACCACTTGGTCCTGACCACACTCTTCCCTTCATGCCACATGAGCACGATGGCGGTACATGTGTTGTATCCAGATGTTACTCGTGTCAAGCAAAACCACAATGCCATCACTAGTTTATAGTGCCTCTTATCATTGTTTCTTTGCAGTCTACTGTCTACAATTCAGTAGTGAATTATACACAGCAGTCATCTATCCAAATACAGCCATCGGCTCAGTTGTACAGAGAGTCTATGCTATTGGGCCGTCCAAAGTCACATTCGCAATAGAGTTGAATGACTATCTGTCCATAGATAGAGAATCTGGAAGGCTGAGCCTTTCAGTTTCTTACAGCGACATTAGTTCTAATACCAATGGTAGGTCTTTTGTACGGACATCCATCTTCGCATCTTGTTGTTCACTGCTCACATATCTCCTCATGGGATTAACTAACGCATCATGAATATGTAACAGATTGATCTTGCTCTTACAATCACTAGCTGATTAATTTAAATTAATTTAAAATATTTTTGTAGTACATTTAGTGTAATGACTATAATGACTATTTGACATTTACTCAAGACTTGTTACTTGAAGCTGTTTACTAATGGTGTAAACAAGCTTCATCGTATGGCAGGCATCACACCTAAACCTGGAGCAGAGGATGTGAACTAAATGCAATCAGATACTAACCCATCCTTCCGATTACTAGACCATTCTCTGCCAAACACATTCTTCCTATCCCTAACTATCACGAGCATGAGTCACATGACTCTATATCTTTGGCCATCCTGTTTCTAGACTCGCCTCTTGAGCTGGTTGTGACGGCGAGGGCTTCAAATGAGCTTCCAGTGTCATCACGAGTCATTTTACTCATAAAGGAAAATAATGACTGCGTTTGTGTAGCGCCTTCTATCAATGTCACTGTCACTGAGAACAGCAAGAAGCAGGAGCTGGCTTGGCTGAACCTGCCACCCGCATGCCCGTATCGCTACATCGTAAATGGTAACTACTGTTACAATGTTTCAGCCGAGCTAGCATATTGTCTGTTACTCTATCCGCTTATAGTTTTCCCTTTCGGGTATGCCTAATTATTTTGATGCCATACGGCAGGAATTTCACTTTAAACCTGCTTAGTGAAAAGAAAACCTCATCAGAGTCTGTTTAGATTGAAAATATTAAGAGCAAATTACTAGATGCCTCTCCATATTTCTATTAGTGCCTGATGCGCTGATATAGTGCCTGGATGGACTGATTAATCATTAGTAAGATGTAATATTTTCCACACAATGGGTTCGACCTGAAACCCATGTTTCACACCACTGCTGCGACTTCCAATAATCTGGTTCTTCAAGTAGGCTTTGTTTGACAAATTTATGGGTAAACACTTTTTGCAAGCGAATTATTTGACAGATTTTTTACGCCCTGGTGTTGGTATGAAAATTAAAATCAAGTTTGTTTTTACTGGAGTTTTCTTGCATGAGAACAGCTTCAGTTATGCTATAAAATTTGGTTCTATGGTCAATGAATTCGCTATGCATAACTTCGCTGATCAATACTTTTTGCGTCATTGTAGTAAAAGGTGTTACTGACGCAAATGGTTTCCTTTTGTAGGTTCAAGTGATTTGAGCATCGAAGGAGATACCTTGATACTGCAAACTCTAAATTATGAAAGAACCGATGGTGTTATTCAAGCCTCACTATCTTGTGGCCCTTCACAAACCCCAATTTCAGTCTCAGTAGTGGACGTAGATGACACTGGACTATATATACCTAGCCGAGGATCAGTCAGGTCCCATTATTCTGTCATCAATAAAGAAGTAGATCCTGATCAAATACAAACCATACAGGTACGCCCGTCCGGTCCGGTCAAAGAGATTTGATCGGAAGTACTAGGCAGACCGCTCTTACCATTTTCTAACTTGGAATGTATGGCTTTATCAATTTCAGTGAAGGATAATAAGGTCAAAGGTTAGCCAATATTATGGCACATTCTGTTCTGTGCCCTGCATGTGTTGAGAGACAAAGAATTTTAAATTGTGTTTGACTTATGATTCAGTAGATGAATGAACAGAGACCATCTCTGAATGAGTGGAAATGAGATAAAATCTCACTAGCCCCTAGGGACTTTAAATCCTATCATGTCACTGCTTAGGCTGTATACTGAACAGCTTCCGTTGCCCTACAGTGTTTGAAGTGAAAATTGTGTTAGATTTACCTTGAAATGGTGGTTTCCTGTTGATTCTCACTTCCTGTACTAATCAAGCCTATTAAGCCGTGGCTGACTTACTTTTATTCTACAGGGAATGGAGCTGAAAAAGCTGGTGGTCGCAGATGACAGCGGTGAAATCAAGAATATAACACTGGTTAAAATAAACGATTCTCTCAATTTGTTAACAATCGACCATGACAGCCATCTTATTGTTGATCACCACAGAAATGGCAGACGAAAGTTCTATGGCACAAGTAAGTAGAACATCGGCGCAATACTTGCTGTACATCAAGGTCAAGTTAAATCAGAGAACAGAATAACAAGTGAATCACAAACGGTTGTTGTTTTTTAGCTGTGTATTGGGCTAAGAAGCTGGATATTCGAGAGAGCGCCACCATTGATGTAGTAGCCATCTCAGAGAATGGTCCTAATGTAAGTGAACTGTTTTCATCATCAGTACACAAACCAGACAGCTGATTCTGTGCAGTGCTCATAAGTTAATTTTGGCAACCCCTAATTACTGCTTTCAGTTCGCCATTTTCCATAAATTGTATGTAATTCTATTGTTGGTGTATAATTCTTGCCATTTGTGGTTCTGTTGACTTGCATGGCTTGTTATTGATAACTGCATCTCTTTGTACTTTACATAGGTGACATGGAGATTCAATATTGCTTACGTGGATTATGATGAATTTAATCTGATGAATCTTTCTTCCATCTACAACGTTACTGTCAGTAGGAGCGCCGCCAGCTATCAACAGGTATTATCAATAAAACTCATGCGCATATGATCCCAGTTACACCCGTGCTGGAGTTCTCCTGAGTGACTCTGCACAGCTGGTGATCTGTTGAACTTCTCAATCTAGTTAACTCGCCATTCATACAACTCATTGGGTGACCTTTTATTTAGGTGCTACAGATCAAAGGCAGCTTCTCTCACTCTCTCCACTTTTCACTGCATGCTGAGAATCTACATTGCGCACCATTCCTGAATGTTACAAAACACCAGGGGATTGTGTTTGTATCTGACACTCAAGCTCTAAACTCCAGTTGTGAGCAGCTTGACTCGCGATACATACTGTCCGTGTCTCAGGGTAGCAGGCGTCATGAAGCCATGCTGAATGCGCGATTATTACCTCCCGCTGTGAACGCGTATCAAGTCCACCCCACTGGTAAGTTTCTGTGAGCATGTGAGTTACATTAATAGACTGGCAGAAATATATTGATATGATTGACAGCACAGGAGAAAGTAATTTCTGACGTCAGCTTTACCTCTCATTACGTGGGCTATGGATAGAGCAGTACAAAACATCAATAACTTGTGAATACAGGTACCTGTGCAGCAGCCAGCAATCCAGATGCATGTGTTAACATGTCAGCAGCGGGGACTGAACGATGCCACTGGAAACGAGTTGGCGATTCTTACTCCACATGCGTTCCAAATCTCAGCTGCGGTGACGGTGTATGTGATCAGCTAGAAGGGATGGTACCCGATCTCTGCCCCCAGGACTGTTTTGGTATGTTACATCATGTCAGACTGAACTAAGATGGCACTGTTATACCACCTTCCCTGGTGTGATATCGACTTCCTGTCATAAGAGTCTTGGCATAATGAATGCGGTATCACAAGCAGCTGCCACGCTACCTGTTTATGGTTTTTCTAGGTCTGATGGTTACCCCTGAGACACGTATTTTGACATGCAAATGCAGAAGAGCGGTCCCAATAGGTTGGCAAATCTAGATGCCAGGTTTTTTTCTTTCACAATATGGAATGTCATTGTGTTTTTGCAGGTTCTTGGTTAGGGGATCATAAATCTCAATGCGGTCGGGATCGAGGAATCTGTATTGCGAAGGGAGTGTGTTTTTGTGAGGGCTCAAATACGAAATTGTATTGCCTCTGTCAGAACTCAACGGAGTTTGGTTTAGATGATGATGAGGACTATGATGGATATGAATGGGGTTCTGGGGCTCGCCCTGTACACGGTAAGTTTGACTTTGTTCCCAACACATGTTCACAGCAATGCGGAACTGCATTGTATTAACAAAATATCATTTTTTCTTTGCATGGGCATCACCATTAAGTCCGTGAGTTGTTTTCATGGATGACCTATGATGTGCCCCACAGAGAAGGTAACTCTGCGGATTGGCCACCTTCAGTCAGAGAACTTTACTATTCCAATCCTACCAGAATGAAATGACGATGTGATTCCCAACCTCTATTGCATGACTATACCACTGATCTCCCTTGTAGAACCTTATGAGAATGATAGTGACTATCTTCAGAACTCTATATGTGGCCTGGAATGCGTCATTTCAATCATTGTTGGTGCGGTGCTGACCATGATCTTACTGTTTGCTCTCCTGCTTATCTACTACAAGAAGAACATAAAACGTCAGCAAGGTAAGATTATTTCTAAGGTAAACTGAAGAGCTACATTGTTTGATTTTAGATTTCTATGGTCACCGATTGTGGTCAATGGTGCATAAAGACCATCTGTCAATAATGGTAAATCATACAAATGCTTTGTTGTGTTCTGTTTTGGGGTTGTAAGCTTGAGCACTGATTTTTTCTGCACCTGCTGTAGGGTCTGGCATCAATGCCTGGAGAGTCAACGGAAATAATCTGAACTTCAACTTTACTTCCTGTCCTGACTATGAGGGAGCCACCCCCACAACTATTGTTTCTACTCTCTCTGATTGGCCTGATTCCCATCAATATAACAATACTGGAAGCCTGGAATTGGTGAGTTCATCACGGTTGGTCTATAATGAGATAATATCTACTTGTTTTACATGGATGGCACCACCTAGCCAATGGCCTGTGATCAGGATGATCCATGGTTTGTCCCATAGAGTTGGTACTCTGTGGGTGGGCCCCCTTTATTTGATGTCGCAATCCGAATCCGACAAGGGAGAAAGCGCAAAGCGCTGCAGAACTTTAAAATCGAACCAGGTTCACCTGGTTCAAAACCGAATGCGCTACTCATTTAGTCACGCTCAAATTGCTCACTGTCATAATGACAATCCCACTACAATATTTTCTCTTTGTAGTTTGATGAGAAATGGGAGCTGTCGAGGCAGAATCTTATCATAGAGTCATACATAGGAGAAGGCGAATTTGGTAGAGTTGTTAAAGCTAAATACAAGCCACATAACACTACTAAATGGGAGCAAGTTGCTGTAAAAATGTTAAAAGGTAAAGGAACCCCATGATGTGCCATTCAGATGGCGTCTCTAACAACCAGCCGGTATGGTACGATAGCTACTATGTTTATATAGCGCTTATATCCATGAAGCCCCGTTGTTATTCGCCCCGGCGTACTCATCAGAATGCTGATACACAGCTGTTGTATTCCTAGATGGTGCTTGTCGGTCTGAATTTATGGATCTTCTCTCTGAATATACTCTACTGAAAGAGGTAGACCATCCTAATGTTATAAGGCTCATAGGAGCAGCAACAGCCAGTGGTAAGCCATAAAATTCTGCGAAATGTTTTTTCGGAATAATCAGCATGTTAACTTTTTTTTACATTGTTATTCACAACAAGGGGAGGTGCTGTGGCTGAGTGTTCACCACTGACGCTGAAGGCTCGTGTTCAAAAAAGGTTGTTTAAAAACTTCAATTTTCACTCAGCGGGGGATGGGCTCTGTTCACACCTGAGGCAGGTGAAGGCGGTGAGGAAGGGGAGTCACGCCCCATCTCAGTTACACCGTCGCCAGTTCAAGTTAGCTCTTTAACAGATGTTTCCCCGCCGCATAGCCATTGGCCAAGGAAAGGCCTTCAATGTCACCCATTCGCAACTATTTATGATATTGGGATTTGTAGGGCCTTTCCACTTGGTAGTGGAGTACTGTGAACATGGCTCGCTGAAAACTTATTTAAAACAAATACGTATTAAGGAGCCGACATATGTGAACGATGACACAGACTTTTTCATAGAGCATGCAGCCCGACTTCTGTCATTCTGCTGGCAAATTAGTAAAGGAATGCAGTATCTTTCTGATATCAAGGTAAGCATCATTTTGTCTCTTCTTTTGATTGACCTTCCATTCAGTCTTGTAGCTCTGGTAGAACGGTGCTGGCCCTGGGCATAGTCAGCTTCCACTATGTCAACCCTGTCCAAGCAGCAACTTTGTTGCGTGGTATAGTCTTAACAAATAACAATCAAACCTACACTCCTCTGCAGTCGTACAACTAACATGAACCAGATTTGTTGGTCTGTATTGGTACTTGGCTTTGTAGGAAATGTTTTGACGTAGTGGCTTTTGCTATTCAAACTTAAAGACCTAATGGTCTAG
>Ga0224501_10003656_pt1 | contig 12133 bp, 10 predicted proteins | sample SF_Oct11_sed_USG_4_FD_169105 | JGI IMG/M metagenome (GOLD analysis project Ga0224501, IMG submission 169105) | Sediment microbial communities from San Francisco Bay, California, United States - SF_Oct11_sed_USGS_8_1 | ecosystem: Environmental > Aquatic > Marine > Sediment | place: USA... | reverse complement strand
GTGGTGTTATTGCTGTTCTGGCACCGGTGATTCTGGCAGTGATTGTTGTTTTCAGTATTCTGGACATGATCCTGTTCGGGTTTCTTTCCTTTATTGGTGCAGTGGCTGTTTTGTTGTTGTGTCTGGGACCGGGAGACCTTGATGCAGACACAGACAATCTGGTTCGTGCAGTTGAGGAAAAGGATGATGATGCAATAAAGACATGTACCAAAGCCTTGTTAGGCAAGGATGTTGAGCCAGAGACCAAAGTAATGGCAGAAGGCATTATGTCGCAAAGTCTGGAAAGAATTTTTGGAGTGATTTTCTGGTTTGCCATATTGGGGCCTGTGGGTGCGGTTCTGTTTCGCGCCGGTAACAGACTGGCTGTGATTGTTGCTGACAGTGAAGAGGAACGTGAAGGTTTTGCAACAGCAGTCACACGGCTGAATGGTATTTTGATCTGGCTACCGGCAAGATTGACAGCATTGGGTTTTGCCATAATGGGTAACTTTGAGGATGCCCTGCATAACTGGCAAGTACGTTCTGCCGAGACAGAGGCAGACTGGGTAGGTTCAGGCAGAGAGGCACTGGTTGCAAGTGGTATGGGTGCACTGCGACTGGAAACACCGGCCGAAAGTGAGGATGCATCATCAAGTGAAATTTCTGTCAGTGCAATACGTGCAGCAATGGGGCTGGTCTGGCGTACATTAATTGTCTGGCTGATTGTTATTGCCTTGTTGACGCTGGCTGGTCTGGCCGGCTAATCATAAATCAGGGTATGTTATGACGTTAATATACCGATTATCGATAGTATTTCTTGTTTGTTATTCATTTTCAGTGAATGCGGGGCAAGTGGCACGCATTATTATCGAGGATGACAATAAGCAGACGCTCACATTTGCCAAACCGGTCAGCCGTATTGTCAGTCTGGCACCGCATATTACAGAGTTGTTATTTACTGCCGGTGCCGGGGACAGAATTGTCGGTGTTGTTGAACACAGTGATTACCCGGAAGCAGCCAAACAGTTACCGATTGTAGGTAGTGGTTTTGGGCTTGATCTGGAAAAAATTGCTGCACTTAAACCGGATCTGGTTGTTGCATGGCATGGCGGCAATCCTGAAAAACAGATTGAGAAACTCAAGACCATGGGCTTTCCGGTTTTTGAAAGTGATCCCAAGGATATTGATGGCATCACAAAAAACCTGGTGCGTTTCAGTCAGCTGGCAGGTACCGAGGTGGTTGCCAACCAGTTTGTGAAAAAATTTCATAAAAGGCATCGCAAGCTGAAAAATGATTATGCCAAGCGGAACAGGGTGACCGTGTTTTACCAGATTTGGCATGACCCGCTCATGACAGTGGGAAGCAATCATTTGATCAATTATGTGCTTGAGCTTTGTGCCGGTAAAAATGTGTTTGATGAGCTGGACAAGCCGGCAGTCAAAATCAGTCTGGAATCAGTAGTGCAGCGTGATCCCGAAGTTATTATTACCAGCAGGACAGAATCCGAATCCGAATTTAATGCATTAGCGCACTGGGAAAAATGGAAAGAAATGCAGGCCGTTCAGGGCAATAATCTGTTTCTTGTATCACCTTCCATACTTCAGCGACATGGTCCACGCATACTCGATGGGGCAGATGAAGTGTGCAATTATCTAGATAAGGTGCGAGATAAAAAACGGGAATCAGCTACCTCGGTTGAGTAATATTCCCGTTTTCCAGCTTCTACCGCTATAATATATTTTTATTGGCATAATATTCTGGTAGAATCCGCGCACTTGGCAAGATCTAACCAGAGATATATCAGGAATCCCCATGGCTGATCGCAGATTACAGGTTTTTCACACTGTCGCCCGACTTCTCAGTTTTACCAAGGCGGCTGAATCACTCCATATGACTCAACCGGCAGTCACCTTTCAGGTGCGTCAGCTTGAAGAATATTTCAATACACGATTGTTTGATCGGACTCATAACCGAATAAGCCTGACCGATGCCGGTAAGCGGGTTTATGATTTTGCTGAACGTATATTTGAGCTTTATGGCGAAATGGATAATGCAGTACGTGAACTGACCGGTGAAATAAGCGGTGTTCTGATTATCGGAGCCAGTACAACAATTGCAGAATACATGTTGCCGGCCCTGCTGGGTGATTTCAGAGTTCAATATCCGGATGTTGGTGTTCGACTCAAGGTTTCCAATACAGAAGGTATTGTGTCCATGGTTGAAAACAATGTTATTGATCTGGGTGTTGTCGAAGCACCGGTCAGTAACAAGAATCTGGCAGTGGAAAGCTGTCGTCTGGACAAGCTGGTTGTGATTGTGCCACGAAACCATGAGTTGGCCAGTGAGAAGGTCGTGCCTTTATCAAGAATTCTGGACTATCCCTATATTTGTCGTGAAGAAGGTTCGGGTACACGAGAAGTGATTGTTGAACATATGAGTGATCACGGTTTAAATGCGAATGAACTCAATATCACAATGGAACTCGGCAGTCCGGAAGCAATCAAGGGTGCAGTCGAGGCATCAATGGGAATTTCAGTTGTATCGAAAGCAACCATTGCCAAGGAACTGAAACTGGGGACACTGGTTGCACTTGAACTTGATCCACCTCTGGAAAGACCTTTCTCTTTTGTGCATCAAAAGCAGAAATTCCGCATGCGAGCCATGGATGAACTACTTGAGTTTGCGCGTAATTACTGCACAGAGCACAAGGACGATGTTATCTAGTTTTTTATTTTCTCATGTCATCGCGAGAAGAAAACTTTCTTAATACGCTGAAACAGCTTTCACAAAGCGATCAGAATACATTGATGGCATTTGCCGAATTTCTCCTGATTCGTTCCGGCCAGATACAGATACAGATTGATGAACAGGAAACGAGTATTACCCGTGCCGTGCCCTCACCGGAAGATATTCCCCGTCCCGAAAAAGAAAGCGTTGTAATCGCGATCAAGCGTTTGTCCGCCACCTATCCCATGATCAGCAAGCAGACCATGCTGAATAAAATTTCCCCTCTTATGTCACAACATATTATGGAAGGGCGCGATGCCAATGAAGTCATTGACGATCTGGAAGAAATTTTCCGTAAACGTTACGAAGAAATCGTAGCAGGCGACTGATTACAATATTTCAGAAGCAAAGTCTGCCAGACGTGAACGTTCACCGCGATGCAGGGTAATATGGCCGCCATGTGGCCAGTCCTTGAATCGATCCACAATATAGGTCAGACCAGATGTGGTTTCCGTCAGATAGGGTGTATCAATCTGCCCTACATTACCCAGACAGACAATCTTTGTTCCCGGCCCTGCACGTGTAATCAGTGTTTTCAGCTGTTTTGATGTCAGGTTCTGTGCTTCATCAATAATAATAAACTTGTTCAGGAAAGTACGGCCGCGCATAAAATTCAGTGAACGAATACTGATCCGGTTTTGTATCAGATCCTGTGTTACAGCACGACCCCAGTTGCCACCGGGACTGCCATTGCTGTTTTCTTCCTTGGTCAAGACTTCAAGATTGTCCATCAAGGCACCCATCCAGGGAGTCATTTTTTCTTCTTCAGTACCAGGCAGGAAACCGATATCTTCACCAACCGGAATTGTGACACGGGTAAAGATAATTTCACGATAACGTTTGTCATCCATGGTTTGTGTCAGTGCTGATGCCAGTGTCAACAGGGTTTTACCGGTACCGGCCGTACCCATCAGGCTGACAAAATCAATATCGGGATCCATCAGGAAGTTAAGCGCAAAATTCTGTTCACGATTGCGCGCATGAATACCCCAGACAGTGTGATCACCATGTAAATAATTTTTTATCACTTCCAGCGTTGCGGTGTTCTTGTCAATATTGCGGACAATGGCAGAGAACGGAGGCTCTGATTCCATATACAGACACTGGTTGATATGCCATGCATTAACAAGATCACCGGTCACTGTATAAAAGGTGTGGCCCTCATCATTCCATGACTTCATATCCTTGCTGTGTGTTTCCCAGAAATCAGCCGGCAATTCAGCCGTGCCGGAATAAAGCAGATCAAGGTCATCCAGTACCTTGTCATTAAAATAATCCTCGGCCTTGATACCAAGAACCGCGGCCTTGATGCGCAGGTTAATGTCCTTGGATACCAGCGTAACGTTTCGTTCGGGGAAGTTTTTATCAAGAGCGAGCACAGTGCCAAGAATGGTGTTGTCCGGACGATCACCCGGCAGGGTGGGCGGCAGTTCGAGAGGAACGGTGGTTGTTTGCAAATACAGTTTTCCCGGAACTATGCCTTCACTTTCCGGTGCGGGTAACGGAAGTCCCTGATCAATTTCTTCCTTACTGGCATTCTTGACCAGATCGTCCAGAAAACGACTTGCCTGACGGGCATTGCGAGCTACTTCAGACAGCCCTTTTTTTCCTGCATCCAGTTCTTCCAGAACAACCATGGGTAAGTAGACATCATGTTCCATAAAACGGAACAGGGCGGCAGGATCATGCATCAATACATTGGTATCGAGGACAAAAAAACGTTTTTCTTCACTATTCATATGACAGAATCAAAGCTCCTTAATGGCTTCCAGTACTTCTTCGACGTGGCCATCAACCTTGACCTTGCGCCATTCCTTGCGCAGAACACCTTTATCATCAATTAGAAAGGTACTGCGTTCAATCCCCCTGACCTTTTTGCCATACATGTTTTTCATCTTGATGACATCAAAGATGTTGCATAGCTCTTCATCCGGATCGGACAAAAGATCAAAGTTAAATTTTTGTTTGGATTTAAAGTTTTCATGTGACTTGATGGAATCACGAGATACACCCAGAACTACCGTACTACGACGTTTGAATTTTGTATTGTTATCACGGAAATTTTGACCTTCTGTAGTACAGCCGGGGGTACTGTCTTTAGGATAAAAATAAACAACGATATTTTTACCCTTCAGATCTGAAAGCTTGATGATTTGCTCTCCTGTTGCATCCAGTTTAAAGGCAGGCACCTTTTTACCAATAACTGCTTTTTTTGGCATCTGTATGGCTTATCCTTTTAATGCTTCTATCGCAGCATCCATATTGTGCTCGTCGCAAAAATCAAGAAACTCTTCACGCAAACTGGTGACAGAAACATTTGCCGGTATATCGACAATCATGGAAGTGGCAAACATGGGCGTACCGGTATGGGCCGCCGCATAACTGTTGGTGTTAACTTCCTCGATATTGATATCACGGGTGGAAAAGAAATTGGCCAGCTGGAACATGATGCCCGGGCGATCAATCGAGATGACTTCCACCTCATAGGGAACAAGACCTGTTTTCTGGCTGCGTTCCTCGGTGCGCTTGTGTGCAATAACCAGTCCCAGTTTTTTCTGGATTTGCGGCAGTTTATCTTCCAGTTTGGCAACATCATTCCAGTTGCCGGATATCATCAGGATAATGGCGAATTCGCCACCCAGCATGCTCATGCGGCTATCAACAATATTGCATTGATTTTCCAGAATAATGCTCGAAAGATCATTGACGATACCCGGACGATCGGCTCCGAGCGCTGAAATTACAAGATAGTTATTTTTCTTTTTAGCCATGATGCCAGCCAGTATTTTTCATTACAGGATGAACCCGATTCTAACATTATTTTTCCAGATCTTTGCCGAGAATATTCACCCCCTTGTCATCCGTGATTCCTGCCAGTACCATGCGATTAATTTTACGGAGATTATTGAAAATGTTTCAGGGCAGTATGGTCGCCATGGTCACACCCATGCATGAAGACGGCAGTCTGGATGAGGCTTCTTTACGTAAACTGGTGGATTTCCATGTTGAGCAGGGTACCGATGCCATTGTCGCTGTTGGAACGACCGGTGAATCGGCGACACTGGACGAGCATGAGCATTGCGGGGTTATTCGACAGGTAGTGGAGCAATCTGCTGGCCGTATTCCGATTATTGCCGGTACGGGCGCGAATTCAACGACTGAAGCCATTACCTTGACTCGTTGTGCGATGGAGGCCGGTGCCGATGCCTGCCTGCTGGTGACACCTTACTATAATAAGCCGACTCAGGAAGGGCTTTTTCTGCATTTTAAGGCTGTGGCCGATGCCGTGGCTATCCCGCAGATCCTGTATAACGTACCGGGGCGGACAGCAGTTGATATGCTGCCCAAAACGGTGGCCAGACTGGCTGAAATTTCCAATATTGTCGGGATTAAGGAGGCTACCGGGGATTTGGCACGTGCGAGGGAGATTCTTGACCGATGTGGTGATAAAATCGACCTCTACAGCGGGGATGATGCCACAGCGATGGAATGTATATTACTGGGTGGCAAGGGGGATATTTCTGTGACTGCCAATGTGGCACCGGCCATGATGCATGAGATGTGTCAGGCAGCACTGGCAGGAGACAGGGAAAAGGCAACAACCATAAATACAAAACTGGATGCATTGCACCATGACCTCTTTGTGGAAGCCAATCCGATTCCCGTTAAATGGGCTCTGTATGAGATGGGCATGATTTCTTCAGGTATACGTTTGCCAATGACAGTACTTTCTGCGCAATATCATGACAGGTTGCGGCAGGCACTGGGAACAGCAGGCGTGTTATAACGAAAAACATATAATCTAACAGCAGGTTTTCATTAATGAATGTTTTCAGAATTTTAATATCTTTCGTCGTGGTCACATCACTGGTTGCCTGTAGTACACTCGAAAAAGTAAAAGAAGGCCGTGATATTGATTATAAAAAGAGTCGTACTGCACCTTCACTGGAAGTACCACCTGATCTGACAACAACAACCATTGATGACACGATGGTGGTGCCGGATATCAATGTGGATTCCACTGCCAGTTACTCAGACTACACAAGTGAACGCTCAGGCACACAGGCGCAGCGTAAACAGGTTGTTTTACCTCTGGATCAGCGCATCACAGTTAAACGTGATGGTGATAAACGCTGGCTTGTTGTGGTTGGTGCACCGGATGAACTTTGGGAACAGGTGCGTGAATTCTGGTTACAGATGGGTTTTCTTATCAAGATGGAAGATGCACGACTCGGTATTATTGAAACGGACTGGCATGAAAATCGTGCTGATATACCGGAAGGCCCGATTCGTTCCTTCTTAAGCAAGGCACTGGATACGCTTTATTCAGCAGATACACGCGATAAATTCCGCGTGCGTCTGGAAAGGGGAGCCAAGCCCGGCACTACAGAAATCTTCTTTACTCATCGTGGTGCTCAGGAAGTAAATACCAGCGAACAGTCTGGTCCAATGACCGCCTGGCAGCCCAGACCTTCGGATCCTGAACTCGAAATCGAAATGATGACCCGTTTTGTCAGTTTCATAGGGATTGAAGAAAAGCGTGCTCGTACCATGGTGGGAAAGAGCAAGACACAATCCAAAACACTGCGCGCAAAACTGGTGCGTAGTAACGATGGCTCTGCACAGGTTGTGCTGGAAGATGATTTCCCACGCGCATGGCGTCGTACCGGCATTGCACTGGATCGTGTCGGCTTTACAGTGGAAGATCGTGACCGTTCAAAAGGATTGTATTTTGTGCGTTATATTGATCCAGAGAAAGATTTGGGTAATGAAGAAGGCTGGTTGTCCAGTCTTGCATTCTGGTCATCCGATGATGAAGCAAAGAAAAATGAATATACCGTCAGTGTAAGCAAAAATAATGGCGGTTCAGCGATTGCGGTTCTGGATAAATCCGGCGCACGTGATAGTTCCGGTACTGCCCAACGCATTCTTTCCCTGCTGCACGACCAATTAAAATAAGAAGGCCTGACATTGCGCTTTGCATCTCTTGGCAGTGGTAGCCGTGGTAACGGTACACTGGTGGAGGCAAATGGAACCTGCCTCCTGATTGATTGCGGATTTTCACTCAAGGAAACACGTTCCCGTCTCGCCCGTCTGGGCAAAACTCCTGAGGATTTGGCTGCTGTGGTCGTGACTCATGAGCACAGTGACCATATCAGTGGTGCTGGTCTGGTGGCTCGTAACCATAATGTCCCGTTATGGATGACGCCGGGCACCCGAGCACAATATAATAACGGTTTCGTACCGGATCTGCGTGTTTTTAGCCATCATGAAACTTTCTCAATTGATGCTATTGAAATCCAGCCGTTTCCGGTACCGCATGATGCAAGGGAGCCGGCACAGTTTGTTTTTAGTGATGGCAACCATCGATTGGGATTACTGACTGATACCGGTAGTCGTACGGAGCATGTTGAAAAAATGATTACCGGTTGTGATGCATTGTTACTTGAATGTAATCATGATCCTGACATGCTGGCTCAAAGCCATTATCCGGAATCAACCAAGGCACGGATTAGTGGTGACCTCGGGCATTTGAGTAATAGTCAGGCTGCAGAAATTTTAAATGCAATTGATCATTCGGGCTTACAGCATATTGTTGCGATGCACCTGAGTGAGAAAAACAATAATGCCAAACTGGCAAGAAAGGCATTAGCCGATGTGCTGGATTGTTCTACAGATTGGATTGATGTCGCCACACAGGATGAAGGTCTGGATTGGCGAACGATCAGTTAATGTTTGAATTTTTAATTATTGAGAGAGTAAAAAAATGCAAAAAGGTGAATTGGTAGCAAATGGCAAGGCAAAGTCTATTTACAAGACAGATGATCCAAAAAAGCTGATCATGCATTTCCGTAATGATACATCAGCCTTTGATGGTGAAAAAATAGAACAACTTGATCGCAAAGGCATGGTTAATAACAAGTTCAACGCTTTTATTATGCAGCGACTGGAAGAAGGTGGTGTGCCCACACATTATGAATCCACATTATCAGATGATGAAGCAATCGTAAAAAATCTGGATATGCTGCCTATTGAATGTGTTGTGCGTAACATCAGTACCGGCAGCTTATGCAAACGACTGGGCGTGGCAGAAGGACTTGATCTTGATCCGCCTTTGTTTGAATTCTTTTTAAAGAATGATGCATTGCATGATCCAATGATTAATGATTTCCATATCATTTCGTTCAAATGGGGTACTCAGAAAGAAATTGAAACCATGAAAGAACTGACTTTTAAAGTAAATGGGATATTGAAAAAATTATTTCTGGATGCCGGTATTCTGTTAGTGGATTATAAACTTGAATTTGGTCGCTATGATGGCAAGCTGGTACTGGGTGATGAATTTAGTCCGGATGGTTGTCGTCTATGGGATGTAAAGACACGTGAAAAACTGGATAAGGATCGTTTCCGTCAGGGGCTGGGTGGTGTTGTGGAGGCATACGAAGCAGTAGCCCAACGTTTGGGTATTGCTATCTGAATGAAAGTCTTTTCTTCCAATACGGCGTTAAAAATTAGTTCAAAATACTTGTGCCCGTATGTTGGGTACTCATTTACTATTTGTAAACTGCGTTTTTTCACTAATTTTTTCCTTGTCTTGAAAGAAAATCCAATTCATTCAATATTTAAGGAATAAGGTTTTTTAATGTTACAGCTTTTTGGCAGTACTGCACTTTCTGATTTCCGTCTGCAACGATTACTGGATGCTGTCAGTGAAACCGTACCAACAGTAGTATCCATTGATGCACGTTACATCCATTTTTGTGATTTGGAAACGACGCTTTCCAGTAAAGAAGAAAGCCTGCTGAAAAACATTCTCGGATGTGAATCCGGCGCGGCTGAACCTATGGAAGGTCAGTTGTTTCTGGTAACGCCACGTCCCGGTACTATCTCCCCCTGGGCGAGTAAAGCTACCGATATTGCTCACAACTGCGGATTGAAAAATATCCATCGTATTGAGCGTGGGGTTGTTTACTACGTCAGAAATGTAAATGGAAAATCATTTAACGATGATGAGTTAAATCGTATTTCTGCCCTGATCCATGATCGCATGGTGGAGGCCGTGTTTTTTGCACTGGATGACGCGGAAGGTCTGTTTCAACAGGCTGATCCGGCACCATTGGTGCAGGTCGATATTCTGGGTAATGGCAAGTCTGCCTTGCAAAGAGCCAATACTGAACTGGGGCTGGCATTGGCACCCGATGAAATCGATTATCTGGTTGAGAGTTTTACCGAGCTTAATCGCAATCCGAGTGATGTCGAGTTAATGATGTTTGCACAGGCCAACTCGGAACATTGTCGACACAAGATTTTTAATGCCGACTGGATCATTGATGGCAAGCAACAGGATTCATCCCTGTTTAATATGATCCGTAATACCCATAAACACCAGCCACAAGGCACCCTGTCGGCATATCATGACAACTCGGCCGTCATGGAGGGTTCAAGTAGCAGTTATTTTTGTCCTGATGCAAAAACCGGTGAATACAATTATCACCGCGAAGACATGCATATCATGATCAAGGTGGAAACACATAATCACCCGACGGCCATTTCTCCATTCCCCGGTGCGGCAACCGGTTCCGGTGGTGAGATACGTGATGAGGGGGCAACCGGTCGTGGTGGTAAACCCAAGGCCGGCCTGAGTGGTTTCTCGGTTTCCAACCTGCGCATTCCCGATGCGGAGCAACCGTGGGAAACCGATCATGGCAAACCCAATCGCATCGTTTCAGCACTGGATATTATGCTTGAAGGCCCGATTGGTTCGGCAGCATTTAATAATGAATTCGGTCGTCCTAACATTTGTGGTTATTTTCGTACTTATGAAGAAACTGTGCCGGGACCGGAAGGCAATGAACTGCGTGGTTATCACAAACCCATTATGCTGGCTGGTGGTCTGGGTAATATCCGTAGCTGCAATGTTGATAAAAAAACCATTCCACCCAAAGCCGCGATTGTTGTTCTGGGTGGTCCTGCAATGTTAATTGGTCTTGGTGGTGGTGCAGCATCTTCGATGGACAGTGGTGCCAGTGCCGAGGATCTGGATTTTGCGTCAGTGCAACGTGGTAATCCGGAAATGGAGCGACGTTGTCAGGAAGTGATTGATCGCTGCTGGCAACTGGGTGAAGACAACCCGATCATTTCAATTCATGATGTGGGTGCAGGTGGATTATCCAATGCGATTCCCGAACTGGTACATGACAGCGGGCGCGGTGGCCGTTTTGAATTACGTACTATTCCGAATGATGATCCCGGCATGTCACCGATGGAGATATGGTGTAACGAATCACAAGAACGTTATGTACTGGGCATTGACCCGGACAAAATTGATACTTTCATTACGTTGTGCGAACGCGAGCGTTGTTTATATGAAGTAGTCGGTGAGGCAACCGAGGAAGAAAAGCTGGTACTCGGTGATGGTCACTTTGATAACACACCGATTGATTTGCCGATGTCAGTATTATTTGGCAAGCCGCCGAAGATGTTACGTGATGTACAACACCACTCATTCCAGAAAGATGAGTTTGATATCCGGCATATTGATTTGCATGACGCGGCCATGCGCATACTGCATTTGCCAACAGTTGCGGATAAGACATTCCTGATCACGATTGGTGATCGCACTGTCACCGGCATGATCACCCGTGATCAAATGGTAGGGCCGTGGCAGGTACCGGTAGCTGATGTGGCGGTGACCATGAGTGGCTATGAGTCTCATTCTGGTGAGGCCATGTCCATGGGTGAACGTACACCGGTGGCGTTGCTTGATGCACCGGCATCGGGCCGCATGGCCGTCGGTGAGGCATTAACCAATCTGGCTGCTGCAAGTATCAGCACACGTAAAAATATTAAACTTTCTGCCAACTGGATGGCCGCCGCTGGACATCCGAATGAAGATGCTGCGTTATATGAAACCGTCAAGGCAGTAGGTATGGAATTGTGTCCGGCACTGGATATCAGTATTCCGGTCGGCAAGGATTCGATGTCCATGAAAACAGTCTGGCAGGACGAGCAGGGTGACAAGTCGATGGCAGCACCATTGTCGTTGATTATCAGTGCGTTCTCTCCTGTGGAAGATGTACGCAAGACGCTGACACCCCAGTTACGTACCGACGTTGGTGATACCGATCTGATCCTGATTGATTTGGGCAAGGGCCATAACCGTCTGGGAGCTTCATCACTGGCACAGGTTTATAAAAAGATTGGTCATCATCCTGCCGATGTCGATGATCCAAAATTTCTGGCAACCTTCTTTGATACTATCCAGTCACTCAACAACAATAACCTGATACTGGCCTACCATGATCGTTCAGACGGTGGTTTGTTTGTTACTGTTTGTGAAATGGCGTTTGCCGGTCATTGCGGCAT
>Ga0224501_10003655_pt1 | contig 12134 bp, 9 predicted proteins | sample SF_Oct11_sed_USG_4_FD_169105 | JGI IMG/M metagenome (GOLD analysis project Ga0224501, IMG submission 169105) | Sediment microbial communities from San Francisco Bay, California, United States - SF_Oct11_sed_USGS_8_1 | ecosystem: Environmental > Aquatic > Marine > Sediment | place: USA... | reverse complement strand
AGGGTCCGTGTGTTAACTCATGTTGACCAGTACGGACTCGAATTGGTGAAGAGATATCTGGACTTCTCCGAGATCCGGCATTTTAGCCTACCAACGTCCATGCGCTTTATTGTAGTTGATGAAAGCGAGGTTCTCAACACTTTTGCGATGGATGATTCTATGAGCTTGTCCACTCGAGAAGATCTAGGACTTTGGACTGATGGCTCGGACTACGTCAAAGCTATGAAGGCCTTTTTCGATACTCTATGGAGCGTGTCCCAGGATGCCAGAGTAGTCATCGAAGCCTTAAGATATGGCAGAGCTCCACAAGAGATGAGGACACTAAGCACCGAAGAGGAGTATGAGAAAATCTTCAAGGCAATGATGGATTCTAGCAATGAAGAGGCCATTGTGATAGAAAGCCAGATACGCAGATTACCTGTTACATTGGAGGAGTTAAGGAAAAACTCGGGCCGGGGAGCCAAGATCAGGCTTCTATCCAAAGTAGACTTAGGCAATCTCCCTGAGATCGGACGAATCCTTGGGTCAGCCCAAGTCATGCACAATCCGTCAGCTGCAGACCTTCAGCTATTGATCGTCGACAGAAGAGAGATGCTCCTCCACATTCCCTATTTGGAAGCGATGGGACAGGCGGTATGGTCAAACATGAAGGTCGCCGTAGATACCATGATCCAAATATTCGAGAATTACTGGAGAGAAAGCGTTCCAGCCAAAGAGATCCTTGACAAATTCTCCGCTCAAGAGGTGCTAATTGCAGGCTTAGAACTTGGTCAGAAGTCTCTGAATGCAGCCGGGTGGATTGTGGACGTTCCTGGAGAATTGGTCGATAAGTCAGGGAAGAAACGGTCCTTCAGCATGGTTGCGAAGCGAACAGATCTGCCTGTTAGTCCTCTTGTCTTGGATCTGCTGACCGAGGAAGATGCACTAGGCCCAGTAGTTAGCCTCAACGCTAAGACCAAGGATGCAGAGCCTGTCCTTAAGCTTCTGGCTTCTACCAGACCCTTCTACAAAGAAGAAGCAAGACTAGCGGATCTATATGGCATTAAGCTAATATATGCCATTGAAGCCCAAGAGTTAGCAGCAAACATAGCAAAAGAAGCAAACCAGATCTCGAGACGATAGCATGTGCAACACCTAGTGCGTCAACACATTGATTTCCTATATATCATACGGAGAACCATATAATAGAAGAAACCGGAATTGAATACCACTGGGGGGATTTCTATGTTAGTGAGAGAAGAAGCAATACGCTTTGTTGAAAGCATGAAACCCACAGATCATGTTATCTTCTTCTATGATACAATTGAGAGCAAATGCCGAATTCTCTTCAGTTTTCTAGATAATGGCTTGGCCAGTAGGAAAGGCGCGGCTTACGTTTGTTCTGAAGAGAGCCTCGAACAGATCCGTAATAGGATGGAATCTTACGGTATAGACGTCAACGAAACTGAGAAGGAAGGCAAACTCATAATTCGCAACTATGATGGATGGTACATCGAAAATGGAGAAGTTGAGTACGTAAAGATTCTGGCTGGCTGGAGAGACATCTACGATAAATTCCAGAAAGGGGGTTTGGGGCTGCGTGGAGCGGGAGAGATGGCTTGCTTCTTCAAGCATAACAAGGTAAAGGAGCTGTTGAGGTACGAGTATGCCTTGCATAGAGTACTTGACATTCCGATGGAAGCCATCTGCGCCTACAACGTAAATACCATAGTCGAAACAGGATATACGGATATAATGATGCCTTTGGTCAGAGCCCATGGTTGGGCGATCTTCACAGGCCCAGGCGGAGAAATGATATACCAATCCGAAAACGTCGAAGACTACGACATTGAGAGACTACTACAAGTGAAAGTGTAGTCCCTTCATGCACACCACGATCCAAGAATTACATCTCTTTTACATAGCATGTTGGCCCGTGAACGGATTGACGAGTACAAGCAGACTGTTTTTCCAGTTTCTGCAGCGGAACCTCTTTCGAGCCGAAACTCCATAGTCACTAATATTGATGTTTCTGAGAAGATCCCCACATTCTAGACACCTAGCCTTCACGGTAAGATTGTCTTTCTCTTCACCTTCGGGATAGACTTTGTTTGAACTCGAAACCGTTCTACTTTTCGTCTTGAGAGACTCTTTTGAACCCCCTGGCCACACCCTTTCTACGACCTTGGCTAGACAATAATCGCCTCGTGCTCTGGAGGAAGAGAACGAGGGTGTGCTCATATACTTTTGTCTGTAACATCCGTTCGTGCGACCTCAAATAAGGGAATTTTCGATCCCGCTAGAACGCGACATGTTACCTCTAATGCATAAGAAACATCAGAGAAAATGGAGGGGAATAATGGTTGCTCTGTGTGACATCTACGGATAGGACATCATATAATTCGGCGCGCGCGCTCAAAGCAGGTTGAGGAAGACAAATAGATATAAGAGGACGAGCCAACATTAGACCTGGTGTCGATAGAGTTGGTGTTTACTACGACAGTGAGCGAGGAAATAGTCCAGTTTGTTGGCAAAATGAAACCAACAGATCATGTGCTCCTCTTCTACGATGCAGCCGAAAAGAAATATGACATTCTCTTCAGTTTCTTGTCTGCTGGTTTAGCTAGTCGAAAGGGTGCAGCTTACGTTTGCTCTGAGGAAAGCCCTGAAAAGATTCGCAATAGCATGAAAGCTTTCAGTATAGATGTAAGGAAGAACGAAGAAGAGGGAAAACTGGCAGTCCGCACCTATGACGGGTGGTATATCCAAAACGGGCAAGTCGACTGCGTCAGAATTCTAGCTGGGTGGAAAGAAACATGCCAAGAATTCCAGAAGAGGGGTTTGGGGTTGCGTGCGGCCGGGGAGATGGCTTGCTTCTTCAAGCACAACAAGGTAAAGGAGCTGTTGAGGTACGAGTATGCCTTGCATAGAGTCTTCGACATTCCGATGGAAGCCATCTGCGCCTACAACGTAAATACTATAGTTGAAACCGGGTATTCAGAGGTGATAATGCCTTTGGTCAGAGCCCATGGTTGGGCGATCTTCACAGGTCCAGGCGGCAGCATGATATATGAACCTGAAAACGTCGAAGACTACGACGTTGAGAACCTACTAAGAATAAAGATCTAGGCCAATTGCGCATTTATCTTGGGAACAGGCCAGTGAGCTATTCGTTCATGAGGATTGCTTCGTTCGTTGTTGCTCCTAGAGACATCTGTAGAACTGATTCCCGACGATCAAAGAGAGATCTCTGTTCTGTTGTCTTCCGATATTGAAAAGAGAAGGGAACATCTCATGCCAACAGCGCGTATAGGCTGTGCCTATCGGCTCTTCAAAATCCAAGATCCAGATTGGTCATGGCGATTTTATGCCTATCTCCTCAGATATGCTTCCAAGTTTCACTATGACCATTGGCTTTTCAGGATCAAGTGAAGACCAGCCTTCTTCTGTCTTGAAACCGTGAGCAGCAAGGAAGTTTCTTGAGAGTTTCTCCTTCCCTTCCTTAGCCATTCTCCTGATAACTTCTGCTCTCTCTTCAGGATCGGCGACGATATTCAGCTTGCCCCGTAGGACAACAAAGCTATACTCACTCATATCAGGCAAGTACTTCTCTATCTCAACACAAACACGATTGTCCGTATCAAACAACCCCATTTTCCTGCCGTAATCTGTGAAATGAAAATACAAGGTGCCGTTCATGTAGATATACTGGAAGGGAGCCATATAGGGATATTTCTCTCCCTTGAAGGCAATGCGACACAGTAGCTGCCCAGCAATGAGATCCTCTATCTCTTGCTTTTCCATCTTCGGCAACTTGATCAATATTGTGTCTCCCAGAAAACAAGTAGTCAGTTCATGCTTTTTATCTTTTTCACATATCTATCCACGTCGAATTTCCTCTTTAAGCCCTTTGCACTCATGTATCTAACTTTCCCGAATATTTCTCTCTCCTTCCAAGGCCGATCATGCTTTCCAAAGCACCAAGCCACTCCAGTGAATCCATTTGGATCTCTCCCGTCCAGTTCATACTTATTGTTAAGGTACAGAGCGATCTTGAAAGCGTCTTCGGGCTCTTTGCTCCATTCTAGAATTTTCTTTCCCCAATACATTCTCATGTAACCATGCATCTTTCCGGTGATCTTCATCTCATTCTGAGCGGCATTCCAGTAAGGATCATGAGTCTCGCCATTCTCCAGCTCTCGTAAGGTGTAAACGTATTCTCTTCCGTCTCTCTTATGCTCCATCAATGTCTTTCTTGCCCATTCAGGAAGCCCATCAAAAGAATCATACTTCTCATTGTAGAAGACGAAGTTCACACTAAGTTCCCTTCTTACGATGAGTTCCTCAAGATAGGCATCTCTTCCAGAGCTCTCAGTTTCTAAGACCTTCAGAGCTACATAGAACGGAGAGATATGCCCGAAATGCAGGTACGGGCTCATATTCGAAAGGCATTCTTGTGTAGGGTTGTTTCTGAATTGCTGATATCGCTCCAGTCTATGCTTCAGAAATGATTCTAGATGCCTCTTAGCCTCTGCCGGCCCTCCATGGCAATCCTTCACTCTTTTGACGCACCTATCTATGTTAAGTCTGGAGATCGCCTTTTCTATGTCTTTGATGTCAAATGAAGAAAAACCAACGTCAAGAGAATCCACTTCCAGCGTGTGACCTTTCATCGGGACCAAGAAGCGATCAAGTTTGCCTTTTATCTTCGGTCTGAATGTTGCTGCAGAATACTCTTCCTTCGGTGAGGCTTCTTCGGCAGGGACAACTACGTCACTCTCAACCTGAATGAATGGACAAGGTCCATGTTCAGCGGCGTGGCTTCTCCATCTCTTCTGTATCCCCAAGTATCCTCTGTCAGTCACGACCAAGCAGGCATTTCTTGATAGTTCGACAGCACCAAGCTCAGGCGATTTGTGCCAGACAATCAATCTTATACCTCTCTTCTCTAGAGAGGCCTGCACCTCCTTGAGTCCTTCCAACATGAAATAGTAATGCCTTTCATTTGCTTCGGGATAGGTATCAGTGATTCCGAAATAAGCGACGACAGGTCTGTTCAACTCATTTGCTTTTGAAACGGCGTATTCCAGAGCGTGATTGTACTCTGTTCTCTGCGAAGCTTGCATCCAGTAGAGAACAAAGTCTCCATTCCTGATTGGTTCGCAGTTAAGAGCTTTTACCCTCTCTTCTTGAATCATGCACTAACCCGTCTTATGCCATCCTGAAAGACTGGAGGATTCCGTCTCTGCAACTCTAGTGGAAAGACAAACTATTTTTCAGTTATGGTTATTATCGGACTATCCACACATGGTATGATTGATAAGTCTTCAAGCAGATTAGATGAGAGACAGGAGGATCGGTTCTGGCTGCCACTCGACTTCGTTTCTTGGCTATCTTGGTTCTTGCCTCAATCTATCTCTCTGGAATGGGTTCTGCAGTAGTTCTCGATACTGATTTCGGGAATCTAGACGTTGAAATGGTTTCCATACCTGACAGGGATCATCAACTTAGTGGAGTGTTGTATCGGCCTATTGATGCCACTCAGGAAAACCCTCTCCCAGCGATTGTTCTGGTTCATGGTATAAGTGGTTCCAAGCAGATGGTAAGTGGGATCGCACTCGAACTTGGTAGACACGGCTTTGTTGCACTTGCCGTAGATCTGGTGGGACACGGAAATTCGGAGGGAGTGTTTCGAGATAGCAATGTTGATCCCACATTGGGAACACTAGCGTCAGTCCAGTATCTAGAGTCGCAGCCTTACACAAGAGCATCGATAGGTCTTATTGGTCACAGCCTGGGAGCTGGAGCGATCCGAGCAACAGCAGCAGCTCATCGGAATATCGCCGCATCAGTTTTCATCGGGGGCGGTTTCGGAAGCATAGTGGCAGATCCTGTCTATGGCACTCTAAACTCTACTCACCCTAGAAATCTGCTCGTTGCAATAGGCAAATACGATGTTCTCTTTGACATGGGCCAACTCGAGAAAGAACTGTCTGATGTATTTGGAATTCAGGAGATAACCCCCGATCGTCTCTACGGCAACTTTTCAACTCAGACCGCTCGGAAACTCATCACACCCGCGACAACGCACCTGTTTGAGCCATTTGACCTTTCAGTTGTATCGGAGATTGTGCTCTGGATGACCAATGCGTTGAAATCAGAAAGTCCAACTCAAGACGTGGTTTCACGTGGACGATCTACTTACCTCTATCGTGAGGTGGCAATATTGGTCAGTCTAAGTGCGTTCGTTTGTCTTATCTTTCCGATTTCCGCAATTATTCTCAATTCGTTTCCTTCGGCGGTCGATCAACGTACACGAAAAACAAAGTACGGAACCATGGAAGACTGGAAATCATTGATCACTTGGGGACTGCTGGGATTGATTCTATTCGTACCCATGTTTTCTCTCGGGTTTCTAATCCCCTTTCCGCCGTTGATTTTCGGGTCATCATTTGCATGGTGGCTTCTTTCGGTCGCTACTTCGGGACTACTTCTGATTCTTTTCTTGTTGCCAAAGTACTCCGCCGTTAGACTGGATCCGAAATCCCTAATCTCGGAATCATTCAACCGGTTAGGAGCAACGATCGCTGTAGTTCTCTTTACAATGTTTTACACAATTGAAAACCTGACCGAAACCATATTTCTCACTGATCTGAGGTTCCTTGTCATCCCAATCTTCAACGACCTCAAGCCGACAGCTAGGATTCTGACATTCCTGATGTTTGTGCCCTTCTTCCTGACATACTTCTTTGTCGAAGGCCTTTACCTTCATGAATTTCGCAAGTTATCAAACCGAGGATGGCGGTCTAGACTGGAACTCTCAGCTATGGGCAAGGCTATAGCTATGAAAACCAGTCCTTACGTGGCAGTACTTTGCGTGAATTACATTCCAATGCTTTTGCTGGACTTTCGAATCTTCCCTGTCTCTGTAGGGTTCTTAATGGAATTCTTGTGGGGGGTCATAGCACTTTTCATTATAAGTACAGCCTGCTCATGGTGGTTCTATAGATGTACCTCCGCCGTAGGTACAGGGGCAATCTTTAATGCACTTCTATTCGCATGGTCTGCAGCTAGCATCTTTCCCTTCGGAGGTTTCTGATTTGCAGACACACTTTCCTAGTAGCTTATTCGCTATGTTGCTCTCCACAGATCTTTCCTACGATTTGTTGTTCGTACAAGTGTTACAGACAAAATCATATCAATCACCAACAACACAGATGGTCTTAGATAAGGCAATTTCAGATAAACGATGATGGAGGTGATAGAGATTGAAGAATATCGTTGACACAGCTGTCGATGCTGGTTCTTTCAAGACTTTGGTGAAAGCTGTAAAGGCTGCTGGTCTTGTCCAGACCTTAAGTGGTCCAGGACCATTCACTGTTTTCGCCCCAACCGATGATGCCTTTGCCAAGTTGCCCGCGGGAACGGTTGAAGGACTTCTCAAAGACAAAAAGAAGTTGACCGCCGTTCTGACCTATCATGTCGTCTCTGGAAAGGTGATGGTAGCAGATGTGGTCAAACTCAGGTCAGCAAAGACCGTTCAAGGTCAAGAGTTATCCATTAATACCAGAGACGGCGTGAAAGTCGACGGCGCCAAGGTTATAAAGACCGACATTCAATGCACAAACGGAGTAATTCACGTAATTGACTCAGTAATCCTGCCTAAATGACAAGCCAGCTGGAAACTCGCCACTCAGATGACTACTCTGCACGCACTCATGGACTGACACAACACCTTACCTTTTTTTGGTCTTGAGGAAAATGCGAGAAATCGACGGATATCCTCAAAGCCTACAAACAAAAGGAGTCGAGAATTCCAGGTGAAATAGTTGCGAATCCGGAAAAGCGTTTCTTGGGGGCGTCTAAGCGTACGCCCAGATGTGAATCAAACGTAATTGTCATGATAAATTCCATGCGTTTTTCTCAAAGAAACTGAGCTGCGAAGAGAAGTCATTCTTCCTCGGCTCCCTCGAGAGATACAGGAACGGAATTTTTCCGCAGAGCGCCAATATAGGTATGCCAGAGTTTTGGATAATCAAGTTTGAACAAGATTACCTGAGGAAACACACTTTACCCGAGTCCCACCCTCAGGAGTTGGTGGATATAGACGCAATGTCCGCTCACTGCGATGTGAAGGAGCACTGGAAATGAGGATCGGTTATCCTTGCACAAACTGGACACTAGGGTGCAAAAGCGATCGCACATTCCGTCTCAAGTCCTACTCCGAAAACCGCTTGATCGAAACAGTTGAGAACAACTTGACTTGCCTTCTCAAGATACTGCGGTTCAACGTCAAGGAGAAGCTAGCTAGCTACATGTCGGCGGGTCTTACGGAGACAAAGAGGAAAGCATGAAGAGGTTCGTGCATAGGTACGAAAGGATGGATGAAGAACCGAAAAGACGACTCGTAATCGAGAATGATGATCGGCTATACAACCTACAAGATTGCCTCAGCATAAGCGAAGAGACGGGAATACCTGTATTATTCGATTACTATCATCATCAAGCTCATAATTCAGGGGGAACTGTGAGCGACGCCTTCGAGCTTTTCACAAAGACCTGGAAAGAAAAAGACGGATTGCCTATGGTGGACTACAGTTCTCAGGAAGCTGGTGCACGAAAACCTAAACACGCTGAAACAATCGATCTAGTAGACTTCGGAATCTTCCTGGTGGAAACAGACCCCTTCGATTGCGATGTTATGCTTGAAATAAAGGATAAAGAAAAGAGTGCACAGAAGGCTGTAGTGATCGCATTGCACGATGTTCGCTTCTTCGTTCCTACCTGAATGAGTAGGGACCAGAGTATGTAGCTAACCAGCTAGCAAGCTCAGCCGACTCAAGAAACACACATTTTTCTCAATAGAGCACTTGAGCAACCCAATGTTATGGAAGAATTGAAGTCTCTCTTGTCGAAGAGGGATGCCCAACAGAGATCTCAAATGTCTAGAGAGATTTGTCACGTTGGGTCAAACGCTGACTGTCATCAATCTAGTTGATGACGAAGACTTCTCCGTTGTAACCGTCAACTCTCGCTATAGAATCATCCTTGAGCTTGCACGCATCTCTAACTGAGACTACGGCGGGAATGTTATACTCTCTGGCGACAATTGCGCTGTGGGAGAGTATTCCGCCAGACTCGCATACCACGGCTTTGGCCCTTGCAAACAGAGGAGTCCAACTAACATCCGAATGTGGTATGACCAACACATCTCCATCCTTGACCTTGTCAAAATCCTGGAAACCTTTCACGACGGTGATTCGTCCTCGATAGTATCCCTTGGAAGCAGCTATGCCTTTCATCCTATTGAGCACGTTGTCCCTAGGCAGAAGATCAGGAGGATCATCACCATATATTACATCCGGCAGTTCTATGTCTCTGTACTTCTCGATCTCTTCTTTTCTCTTCATGTATCTGTGGCCATATTCCTCGGGGACGCTTCCAGTGTTGACTATGTTCTTTATCTCATCAAATTCAAAGAAGAATATGTCGTCTTGTTCCTCTACCAATCCTTTTCGCCTGAATATTTCCCCGAGCTGCAGGAAATAAGGTCTGAACAAGCTGAAGCCATAAGTAAACAGAAAACTAACCCTTTCCTTGTATTCCATGTACTTGGCCGCCCTTTCATACAGCAGTCTCGTGAAAAAGCGTTTCAACGTGCCTTTGAAGACCTCGTGGACGTCTACTTTATCGTATTGTCCAGTGTCTGGTTCTGCGTAATTCGCGATCATTTTCAAGACCAATCCAGGATTCTCCATCCATGATCCGCTGGAGAAGTCGTTACTCCTATCGCCTAGATGACCAAACTTCGATAGGAATTTATCAAAGTCCTTTTTGAAATCGTCAATCCCGGGAATTTTGGAAAGGGATTGGTAACTCATTTCTGCGATTTCAAGTCTGAGATACTGCGGTATGTCGTTATATTTCCCATGCAGAATTGAGAGATGATGATTGGGATCTATGTCTCTATACTTTCCTGTTTCTCTACTGAAGTCGATTCTCTCAATTGACAAACCATCCCTTTCCAGCTGTCTTCTGAAAGCCATACTGTACGCAGAGTTGAGCAATTGTGTGACTACGTTGAAATAGGCAGCCTTTTCGTTAGCCTTGTATAGCATATCGATGTATTCGATCATCTCCCGGTAATCAAGTTCTCCGATGTCCACTGCGCCTAGAGAATCATATATCTCTCCTTGGCTCTCAAGGAACTTCTCTATTCTGCCCGAGAACATGATCTTGTCAATGGCGAAAATTATCATTCTCGGCAAATACTTGAGTGTTTTGACGCTGGGCTTGAACCTCGGTCTTTCTGGACCTGCAACTTCATACCCAATCAATAGTTCTAGAGCTTCCCTTGGCATCCCAAGAAGATTAAATATCTCTCCTATGGTGCCCATGTTGAAGTAGGCTCTGTAGTAGAAGGACTTGGCTAGTTCTTTTGGATCTAGGTCGTTGCTACCTATGACTTCGCTGAAGAGCTGTATCCAAGCGCCATTTATCATTGGTATATTGATTGACCAAATGAGAGGCTTGATGATCCCCGGGAAGAACTCCTTTGGGATCTTATTCGAATAGAATTTTGTCCTTTTTGTGGATGCTACCTCTTTGAGTTGTAGCCAGTATATATGCTTGCCATCATGTGCCCACTCTAGGTAAGAGGGCTTGCGATATTTTCTTTCTATTTTCTTGGATTCTCTTACTACCTCTTCAATCATCCCAAAATCGAATTCGCAATCCTCGGGCTTCTCAATCCATTCTCCCCATTTGTAAACCCATCTCTTGGGAGTTGTTCGCTCTTGAGCTAATGCTTTGGTAAGCCCAACAACTGCTTCTACTGTGATTTCGTCTCTCCCGTTCATAGGGTTCTTGGTAAATACTACACCTGAACATTCTACTGGAACCATCTCTTGTATGATTACCGCCATTTTCAGCCTTCGTCGAGATTTGCCAGTTTCATCAAGATATGTGGCTGCTTGCCTCTTGCCTGCTGACGCCCATAGCCTCTCAAGAGAATCTAGTATTCCGTCTACACCTTTGATGTTTGAGTGGCTTATGAACCGTTCTCCAAACGTGCTATCCGGTTCATCTTCTATGCTTGGTGAAGGCACAACAGAATAGGGAATGTTCCTATCTGTCAATAGCTCTATCTCTCTTCTTAAATCCTCCAAGACTTCCTTCTTCCCCTGCAGATATTGTTCGTAGGCAGCGAAACCACATACATGAGATTTGGGTACCCTAAAGCCGTTTTTCACTAGAGATCTTAGCCTAGTTGCCATTTTCCCGATCTGCGAGTCTTGCTTGGCATCGGCAAGATTGACAATGTAGTTGCTGTTAGGGAAAATCGCCTTTCTTGCGAAAATAGGCATTCCGTTCTTGCTAAGACTTAGGCGAGCAATCTCATCTCGGGTTCTGTCGAATCTGGTTATGAAAATGACAGACTTCAGCAATCCAAATAGAGAAAGCGGAATACTTGCTGTTGTCATGAATAGCACAACTGGGAGACAGAAATTCTGAATCAAGGAAGAGCGGTAAGAGTCTCCGGTGATCTTGAACGATAACCCCCATACTGCAGCAAGTAGAAAAGCTGATAATGGGGCAAGAATGAGTAACGTCCATAATAGGATCGTCGAACCCATTCCGCCTTTGCCCTTTAGGAAGATGGGAAAACTCGTGCCTAGTGAAGCTGAGAGTACTAGTATGAGGGATGTAGTCAAATCGCTATTGAAAAAGTAGCTGGCGATAAGCAAAGGAAACAAGGCTTTTGATGACTCACCTGCAACCGTTAAGAAGCCAGCAGTTAGGCCTCCTACTAGGAAAGCGTTGGCAACTCCGACATTTCTCGTCCTTTTCTCGTATATTCTCTCGCCCTTGGTTATGTATGCGAAAATGAAAGCAAAGGGAATAGACCCGTAAACATAGAAAAGAAGCATGAACAGAATCTGCAGTTGATGAGATACGAGTGCATCCAGCAATATGCTGAAAAGATCTGATATGACCATCGCTTGACCCAATTCTATGGAAAGTTGTTAGTCAGCTGTCTAGTTCTGCAGGGCATTCTCTGCGTTTGGACGTACAACTAATACCTTCCATAGAGGGCTCATATGTTTTTGTTTGTAACATTTGTTCGAGCAACAGGTATAAACCAGGTCTGCAAA
>Ga0224501_10003654_pt1 | contig 12136 bp, 8 predicted proteins | sample SF_Oct11_sed_USG_4_FD_169105 | JGI IMG/M metagenome (GOLD analysis project Ga0224501, IMG submission 169105) | Sediment microbial communities from San Francisco Bay, California, United States - SF_Oct11_sed_USGS_8_1 | ecosystem: Environmental > Aquatic > Marine > Sediment | place: USA... | reverse complement strand
AGCGCCATGATTAAGCTCAGGAAGGCCTTTAACGATAACTCAAAATCGCCCCGTGTCATTGAAACGGTTTCAAAAAGAGGCTATCGGTTGATTGCAGATGTCAGCTTTGATGGAGAGTTATCTCATGAAAAGCCTGTATTAGCTGAGAACGCCTCAACTATTGAGAAAATTGAAAAATCAAATAACCTGGTTTTTCGGGCTGAATTCTGGATGGGCCTGGTTTTCATCCTTGCAGGCTTAATTTTTCTTATTATTAATATTAACTCTAACCCAAAAGAGACATTTGCAAAGTCAACTACTACGCCTTCAATTATCGTTTTGCCATTTACAAATATCGCGACTTCCCAGGAACAGGACTATTTTTCAGATGGCATAACAGAAAATATTATTACTGATTTGTCACACCTTTCGGCCCTAAAAGTATTAGCGAGAAATACTTCTTTTAGATACAAGGGTCAAACGATTGATCCTGTTCAAGTGGGTAAAAATCTTGAAGTTGATTATATATTGGAGGGTAGTGTTCAAAAATCAGGGAAGAAATTAAGAATCACGGCTCAACTTATCGACACAGCTAATGGTTTTCAGGTCTGGGCTGAACGCTATGACAGGGAGTTAGTAGAAGTTTTTGCAGTCCAGGATGATGTTACACAAAAAATTGTCAATGCACTTGAACTTAACCTGACTACCCAGGAAGAAGCCGGATTAAAACATGTCGCGACCAATAATGTTGAAGCATATGATTTATTTTTACAGGGATTAAGACAATATACTGAAAGAACAAAAGAAGCTCTTTTACAAGCAGAGGATACTTTTCAACGTGCCATTAAGTTAGATGTCAATTATCCTCGTCCATACGGGGCATTAGCTGTTAATAAAACGAGGTTGGTAACAGCGGGCTGGTCTGACAGACCAAAAGAAGATTTGGATCGTGCCCTGGTTTTGGCAAAGAAAGCCATATCTTTTAACAATGCACCACAACAAGCTTATTGGGCACTGGGTTTTGTACATTTATATCGAAAGGAATATCAACAAGCTATCAAGGCAATTGAACAGTCAATAAAAATCGCGCCTAGCTATGCAGATGGTTATGGCTTACTTGCCCTGGTTGAGAATACAGTTGGAAATGGAGAGAAAGCACGAAAGCATATAAAAAAAGGCTATGAGCTTAATCCGTATTACTCTTATGACTACCCCTATAATTTAGGTCGTGCACATTACTTACTTGGTCAATATGAGCTGGCTGAGAAATATTTACTTGAAGCACTGGAAAGAAATGAAAATGTTTTTCCTCCAAGATTATGTCTTATTGCAAGTTATATCGCGATGGGAAGACAGGATGATGCGGAATGGGAAGTAGAGAATGTGCTGAATAGTAATAATCAAATTTCAATAACGCATCTGAAAAATTTTGGTTTCGTTGAAAATAATGAAAAAGGCAAAGCCATGTATGCTGCCCTGCGTAAAGCGGGTATACCTGAATAACCAATTTTATGAAAGTAAGTCTGTTTTATGATTTTCTGTTAGCTTTTATTAAAACCCGGTAAAAGAAGTTGGGATAAGAGCTATTAACCGCAAAATATAAAAGGTTAAATTGTTTCGTCTGCATGGTTTAATAGATTAAAGCATTTTTGTAAAAAGCCGATACTGTGGAAGCAGATAATGTTTCCTAAAAGGTTTTTATTAAATGAATATTAAGAAAAAAATGCTCCTGATTACATCGGGGCTGGCAATAATCCCTCTCACGCTTTCAATTTTTCTTCTTGAAACGATTGCAACACAGGAAGCAAGTGACGCCCTTTATGATGTGGCAAAGCGTCAATTAATATCAATTCGGGATATCAAGAAAACACAAATCGAGGATTATTTTTCAACCATACGTGGCCAGGTTATCACCTTGTCCAGTAGCAGCATGATCATTGATGCAATGCGTGAATTTAAATCTTCCTATAGTTCAGTTAAAGACAATGCCGATATCGACATGATGCGAACTCAACTTGCTGATTACTATGAAAATCAGTTCGGTGCTGAATATAAGAAATTAAATACCGGGAAACAGGCTGATACAAGAGGTTATTTAAATAATCTTGATGCTGACTCAATTGCATTGCAGTATCATTATATACAGGCCAATAAGAATCCGCTGGGAAGCAAGCATAAACTTGATGCGGCTGATGATGGTTCTACATACAGTAAAGTTCATAATAAATTTCATCCGCCGATCAGGCAATACCTTGAAGAATTTGAGTACTACGATATTTTCCTGGTCGATCACAAAACCGGTAATATTATTTATTCAGTATATAAAGAGCTTGATTACACAACCTCACTCCTGAATGGTTCTTATGCAAACAGCGGGATGGGTAAAGTATTTCGCCAGGCGAATAAACTAAATAAAGATGGCGTTGCTATTGTAGATTTTGAACCTTACTCGCCCTCATACGAAGGTGCAGCATCCTTTATTGCTTCTCCTGTTTTTGAGAATGGTCAGAAAACCGGTATCTTGATTTTTCAAATGCCTATCGGACGCATTAATGCAGCGATGACCAGCGGAGAAAAATGGAAAGATATTGGCTTAGGTGATTCAGGTGAAACTTATCTTGTTGGTTCTGATTTTAAGGCGCGCAGTATCAGTCGTTTTCTGATTGAAGATAAGAAGGGTTTTGTCGAATTAATGAATAATGTTGGTGTTGATAATAAAGTGGTTGCAGAAATATCAGCGAAGGGTACAAATATTGGTTTACAAAAAATAGAAACCCGGGGAACTAAAGCCGCATTAGCAGGTAAAAAAGATTTTGAAATATTCCCCGATTACAGGAATGTTAATGTTTTATCTGCTTATACACCACTCAATATACCGGGTTTAAAATGGGCATTGATGAGTGAAATTGATGAAGAGGAAGCATTTGCAGCAACATCACATTTAACAACTTCCATCATTAAAGCATCACTAATTATTTTTATCGTGATAGCCGTTGTTTCGTTAGGATTAGGAATATTCTTTGCTAATGGTATAACTTCTCCGATTAGCCGGCTACGCCAGGTTATGAATGACGTTGAAGTCAATAAAGATTTAACCCTGCGAAGTGACGTTAATTCTAAAGATGAAATTGGTGAAATGGCACATGCTTTTAATACCATGTTGCATAATTTTGAAGGATTAATAAAGCAGGTTGTCAGTACTTCAACACAACTTGCAACTGCGGCAGAAGAGGTATCAGCTGTTGCCAGTGATAGTGCACAAAATGTTGAAAGGCAACATGTAGAAACAGATATGGTAGCAACAGCGATAAATGAAATGACGGCTACTGTTCAGGAGGTTGCACAAAATGCCCAGAATGCATCAAGTGCAGCAACTAATGCGGATACTGAATCAAAAACGGGCAAGCATGTGGTGACAAATACATCACAGGCAATAGTTCAGCTTTTGGATGATGTAGAAAATGCTGCAAAAGTTATTCAAAACGTAGAGCAGGCAAGTGAAACCATAGGTACAGTTCTGGATGTAATTAAAAACATTGCTGAACAAACAAACCTGCTAGCGTTAAATGCGGCTATTGAAGCGGCTCGTGCCGGTGAACAAGGTCGGGGCTTTGCTGTTGTTGCTGATGAGGTGCGTACACTGGCAAGTCGTACCCAGCAATCTACTGCTGAAATTGAAAATATGATTATGCAGTTGCAGGATGGGGCGAAACAAGCAGTAGACGTTATGGATAAAGGCAGTGAGCAAGCGAAGAAGGGGGCTGAGATGGCAAAAGAAGCTGCTGATTCACTCAATGCAATAACACAGGCTGTGAGCACTATTAGTGAGATGAATACACAGATTGCAGCGGCGGCGGAAGAACAAAGCGCGGTATCAGAAGAAATTAACCGAAGCATTGTAAAAATAAGTGAGCTCTCTCAGCAAACCGCAAGTGGCGCAGAGCAAACGACCGGTGCAAGTGCCGAGTTAGCACGGCTTGCATCAGATTTACAGGCAAAAATTTCGATGTTTAAAGTAAATACCTAGTTTATGTTTCATTAGGCAATAATAAAAAGGCTAAACAGGAATCCTGTTTAGCCTTTTTTTAAGCATTTAAGATTAGCTTGTACTTAAGTTGTTTCTTTTTGTATTTGCCTTAGTTTTTTAACTTCCAGGCCTGCTTTATCTGCCAGTTCAATTGCGCGAGCTAAACGGGCAGGGGCAGAACGACCCATACACATATGTTCATGATCACCATCAATACCAGCTTCAAAGCCTTTGATTAATTTTTCACGATTAAGATCATGGCCAACTAAAGTTGCCTGGATATCCATGACTTCATTGGCAACTTCAAGTGCCAGGTCAATATGGTTATCCCACAAGTCTTTGACATTACCTTTTGTAATTAAGCCCGAGATATTTGTTGTCAGGATATATACATTTTTTATTAAGAGTTCTTCTTCAAGTTCGTCACTTGATGAAACTTCACGGGCAGGGATATCCAGGCTAGCCAGTGCATCAACGAGCAAAGCAGCATTTGCACCGTAGCAAGGTGATGGAATCAGGACTTTTGAATCCTGCCCTTTTTTCTTTTCAAACCAGACCGATATAACCGTTGGATCTGGAAGGTTATAGGGTTCCCAGTCACGTGGTAATAATTCGTTTTGCAGCAGTGTGATATTTTTATGCCAGGCTACAGGAATTTGTTTTAAGCAAGGTTGTAAATCATTTTCACCAACAGAGATTAAAACCATGGCAGGTTCAGGAATTTCACTGGCAAGTTCATCCAGGTTGCTTGTACGTGTGACAGGATATACAGGGTGACCCAGTTTAAGAATTGCGCGTGCAAACACGCTGCCCATTTCTCCAAGTCCAATTACGATAACAGGTTTTTTCATTTTGTGTGTTATATGCTAATCAATTAAAAATAAATAATACCATGAGGATAATGTTGAGTGGTATCTAATCTAAAATTTTTAGATAACAATTTTCAAAATATGTAACTAATTAAATACTGCAACGCTTTAAGGCGTACAGAATATCCAACTATATATTTGAAGGTTGTTTGTTAACAATTATTTACAACATATATTTGTTATTTTTCGAGATTACTTTATAGTGTTTAATAACATACTGATTTACTTGGTTATTGGCGTGCTGGTTATTTGTTTAAATAATAGAGGTTATCCTCACTGTGAAAAATTCTGTAAAGTTAGGATTAATGCCACCCATCACGGGCTTAGTTAGTCTTTATGCAACAGAAATCATACGTGCATCACAAATCGCATGCCAGGAAATAAATGAAAATGGTGGTGTATTAGGTCAGGAACTTGAAATTATTATTGAGGATGATGGTAGCTTACCTGATACTGCCGTCATTGCTGCAAAAAAGTTAGTTGAGCAACATAAATGTTCAGCGATTATTGGCAACCTTTTATCAAACTCTCGTATAGCAGTTGCTTACCAGGTAGCTGAACCGAATAAAATTCCTTTATTAAATTTTTCTTTTTATGAAGGAAGCATCTCAAGTCGCTACTTCTTTCATTTTGCTGCACTACCTAACCAGCAAATTTTTCGCATGATTCCATTCATGAGTGAAAAGTTTGGATCAAAGATGTTTTTTGCCGGTAATAATTATGAGTGGCCACGTGGATCAATTGATGCCTGTAAGCTTGCTGTAAATAATTTAAATGGAGAAATTGCCGGGGAAGAGTATTTACCAATAGGCCTGGAGGTAGAAGCAATTGATAAGCTACTGGATAAAGTCGAAGTTGCTGAGCCCGATGTGTTTGTCCCTTATTTTGCCGGAGCCGACCAGGTTCTTTTATTAACGCGTTTTACTGAACGTGGCATGAAAGACAAGATGGCGGTTGTTATGGGGCATTATGATGAAATGATGGCCAGTACCTTGCCAAAGAAAGTACGCGAAGGTTTTTATTCAAGTAACACTTATTTTATGACAGTGGATTCTCCGGAAAATTATGCCTATTTAAATCGACTGGAAAATTTACCCGATGTAGACGGTATCTGGCCTAATGGAAATGGTATTTTAACAAACTTTGGTGAAGGTATATATTTATGTGTAAAAGCATTTGCCCAGGCCGCAAATGAATCAGGAAGTATTGAAAGTGAAGACATAGTTAAGGCATTGAAAAATATAAAGGTAACTTCGCCACAGGGTGAAGTACGTATGAATCCTGAGCATCATCATGCAATTGTAAATACATACTTATCACATTGTGATGATGCCGGAGTGTTTTCTATAATTGAAAAGTTTGGTGCAATTGAGCCTGATTTTCCTGAGCGTTACAGGCATCAGCGTATAGCGGATAATGCCTCGATGGAAGAAGACATACGTTTACAGGCCAGGATGCTGGAGCAATTAACTGAAGCAGTAATACTAATTAGTTCAGAAAATGGTTCTATTTTATATGTCAACTCTGGCGCAGAAAACATTTTTGGTTATAAAAAAGGCGATATGGTCGGGTTAAACATTTCACAAATTAACTCAGTACATGAGAATGAACATGAAAATAGCATCAATGAAATTATTAATATATTAAATAGCAAAGGTAAATGGGAAGGTGAAGTAAAAAATATAAAAGAAGATGGCACAAGTATATGGTGTTGGGCCGCAGTATCTACTTTTACTCACCCAGTTTATGGTGAAGTATGGTTGTCTGTTTACCGTGATATTACAAGTAATAAAGTAGCAGAGGAAGCTTTACGTGAGAGTGAAGCCCGCTATCGCCGTACGGAAAGAGGTACTAATGATGGCTTATGGGAATGGCACATACCAAGTGGAATAAATTATTATTCACCACGCTGGATGGGGATGCTGGGTTATAGCTCAGGAGAGTTACCAGATAAAGTCGATACGTTTACCGAACTGATACATCCTGAGGATAAAGATAAAGTATGGCATGCAGTAGATAAGCATTTGAATAATGGAGCTGTTTATGATGTCGAAATGCGTTTACGTTGCAAAGACGGGAGTTATCTCTGGGTTCGTTCACGTGGTGAGGCAGAATGTGATGAAGAGAATAATCCAACAATTATGTCCGGTTCAATTGTTGATATTTCTGAACGTAAAGAATATGAGATTGAATTAAAGCATCACCGGGAAAATCTTGAAGAGTTAGTAAAAGAACGTACTGCGGATCTGGAAGCTGCGAGGGATATAGCTGAAGAAGCGAGCAGAGAAAAAAATAAATTTTTGTCACGCATGTCTCACGAATTACGTACTCCAATGAATGCAATACTGGGATTTGCCCAGGTTCTTAACCTTGAGAATATAACAGAAAAGCAAAAAGAATTTGTTAATGAAATTTTGATGGGGGGGGAGCACTTATTAAAACTTATCAATGAGCTGCTTGATTTATCCAGGATTGAATCAGGAAAGATAGAAGTATTGATGCAACCAGTGAACATAAGAGAATCTGTTGAGCATGCACTAAAGTCTATACATCCCCTTGTCATTGATATGAAACTAACAACCAATAATTTATGCAAAGATAATGTCCTTGTACTCGCTGACCCCACCCGTTTTAATCAAATATTAATTAATTTATTATCAAATGCTGCAAAATATAATTGTAAAGGCGGGTTAATTGAAATTAGGTGTGAAAATATTTTCGCGGAACGGATACGTGTTTCTGTGAAAGATACAGGGAAAGGTATAAAGCACGAACACTTCTCTCATTTGTTTGAACCTTTTAATCGACTTGGTGCTGAAAAAAGCGGGATTGAAGGTACCGGTATTGGCCTTGCCTTAACAAAGCAACTGGCATTATTGATGGGAGGTGAAATATTTTTAGAGTCAACCACTGATAAAGGAACAATATTTTCATTAGAGTTATCAGCTGTAAATGAACGTGCAAGTTTTTCAAAAGATAAAAAAATAGAACAGGAAGTATCAAACACAAAAAAAATAATACTGTATATTGAAGATAATCATGCAAATTTACGCGTTGTAGAAACATTTTTAGAAAAACATTCAAATGTCAAGTTATTAAAGGCAGCTAATGGTGAAGATGGTTTAGAGATGGCGAACAAATATTTACCTGACCTGATTTTACTAGATCTCCACCTGCCTAAAATGGGTGGTTATGAAGTTCTTGAAAATTTAAAACATAATAAAATAACAAAGGATATTGCTATTATTGCATTAACAGCCGATGCCATGCCTTTGGATATCGAGCGAGGACTAATGGCTGGTTTTGATCAGTACATTACTAAACCAATTGATTTAAACGTTCTTTTGACCGCTGTTGATAAAATCCTGAAGTTAGAGAAAGTAAAAACAAGTTTGAAAAGTTAAAAAATATTCGCCTGATAACAGGCTTTATGACTAAGATAGTTCACTCGTGCTGTATTATTTTATCAGCTGTTTAATAAATTTATATTGCTGATAATATCAAGGGTTGAAGAATAACTATCAATTAACTATCTAATAGAAGCAGCCTGGTTTCCGCGGTGTTTTTATTTATAATAAATTTAATTTCACAATATTCATTTTGTTCATCAACAGGTGAGGGATCATCAGAGCAATTACACCCTGCAATGATGCCGGAATAAAATATCCCGGTTTTAATATGAATTAAATCAGCCTCCTCAAATGTACTGAGAACAACAACACTGACAGGCGCTGAACTAACATAGCTGCTTTGAGATAGACCTTGTTGCAAGGGTAACAGAGACGGATCAAGATTTTGAATCTCATGCTTGATGATTTTCTTATAATCCTCCTTGCCTATGGCATCTACAATACATTGTAATTTCATGATTTATGCATTTTCCCCCACTGGTTTTCAAATATGACAGTATCGAGTTCCTGTCGCTTTGCCCAGTTTTCTTTTTCAAGCATAGGTTTATCATAAAAATTATCAACATGGCCGACACAAAGAATGGCCACAGGTTTACCATCTTCAGGAATATTAATGAGGTTTGATAACTTATTCGGGTCAAATATTGAAACCCAGCCCACACCTATTCCTTCCGCGCGTGCGGCCAGCCAAATATTCTGGATAGCACAGGAGACTGACGCAAGATCCATTTCTGGCAGTGTCCGGCGGCCAAAGACATGTTTATCACGATCGCCCATCAAGGACACGACAAGGACTTCTGCGCACTCTAAAAGCCCTTCCACCTTGAGCTTCATAAATTCATCCTCACGTTTACCTAGTGCTTTGGCTGTTGCAATACGTTCTTCATCAACCAGTTGATACATTTTCTGGCGAAGGATATTGTCTGTTATACGAATAAAGCGCCATGGTTGCATAAAGCCTACACTGGGTGCAAAGTGTGCAGCCCGTAGTAAACGTCTTAGCAAGTCAGGCTCAATTGGCTCAGAAGTAAAATGTCGCATATCACGGCGCTGTTCTATCACACGGTAAATTGCCTCAATATCTTTGTCGGGGTAGCGTTTATTATTCATAGTTGATTATTTGAAAAGTTTAGCCGTGGCCAGAGTGTTGGATGAAAAATATAAATGCAGGTAAGTTGCCGTTAATGCTTTACTACGGTAAATCGCTTCACCTGGATTATTGCCACGTTGACGTACTCCATGTGCAACAGGTTCCATATCTGTTTCAAGTAACGAGTGGTGAAAAGTATGTGCAGTAAAGTCACCTTCGGGTAATGGGGCTTGTTGCATGCCGAGACCAGCAAGCTTGCTTTGCATTTTTCCGTCAGCCGGTAATAGCCCAACCATATCTGCTTTCTTGCCTTCTTTATCGGTCAGGCTTTGTGTGAGATATAACATACCTCCACATTCTGCAAGGATGGGTTTATCATTGTTATAATGTTGTTGTATCGATTCAAACATCGACTTGTTTTGCTCAAGCTCTGCGAGATGTAACTCTGGGTAGCCACCGGGTAACCAGATTGCATCAACTTCCGGTATGGCTTTATCGGTTAACGGTGAAAAGAAAATAAGCTCTGCCCTCATTTCTTTTAAGACATCAAGATTCGCAGGATAGATAAAGGCAAATGCAGCATCACGAGCAATACCTATTTTGATATTTTTTAGTAAGGGTTCGGTTGTTTGAGTATTAACAGTTTCAAAAATCACTTTTCCAGGTAATGAAGTGAGTTTGGTCTGTGTAATTAACTCGGCTGCATGATTCAGCCTGTTTTCAAGGTCATCTACTTCTTCTGCCTGTACTAATCCTAAATGGCGCTCAGGTAAGGTGATAGCTTCATTACGTAAGAGTCCGCCAAAGTAATTCACGGAGTCAGGTAAGCTTTCAGCCAGCATTTCCCCATGTCCCTGGCTGGCTACCCTGTTTGCTACAACACCTGCAAAGGGTAGTGCAGGACGGTAGTGAGCAAGTCCATAGGCAAGTGCACCAAAGGTTTGTGCCATGGCACTGGCATCGATCAATGCAAGAACCGGGATATCAAAGAGTTCTGCAAGATCTGCACTTGAGGGTTTACCATCAAATAAACCCATGACACCTTCGATAAGAATAAGATCAGCATCAGCGGCAGCTTCGTATAACTGTTGCTTGCAAGCCTGTTCACCTACCATCCATAAATCCAGTTGGTAAACAGGGTTACCGCATGCCTGTTCAAGAATCATGGGATCAAGAAAGTCGGGACCTGTTTTAAAAACTCGGACATTATGCCCCTGGTTACGATGATAACGCGCCAGTGCAGCAGTAAAGGTGGTTTTACCCTGGCCAGATGCAGGTGCGCTGATTAATAAAGCAGGGCAGTGATTATGGTTTGCTTTTTTCATAATTGTTATTTTGTAGCTCAGAATCTTAGTGCCCCTCAATGAAATATTAAGAGGGTGTTATTATGACATCTTGTGAGGATGAATCCTCACTTACAACTCGATACCTTTTTGTGCCTTGATGCCGGCGCGAAAAGCATGCTTAATATCATTCATTTGGGTTACCGTATCGGCAATATCAATCAGTTCATCTTTTGCTGCACGACCTGTGATAACAACATGTTGCATCTCGGGACGATTTTGTAAGTCTTTAATAACCGATTCTACCGGCAGGTATTGATATTTTAAAACGATGTTGAGTTCATCCAGAAGAATAAGATCGTAGCTTTCATCACTTAACATGCGTTGTGCTTTTTCCCATGCAAGTGAGGCAGTTTTAATATCCTGTTCACGATCTTGCGTGTTCCAGGTAAAACCATCTCCCATGACGTGGTATTCCACTTGTTCGGGAAAGCGGCGAAAGAATGTTTCTTCTCCTGTTGACATTGCACCCTTGATAAACTGCACAATGCCTACTTTCATGCCGTGCCCAAGTGCACGTGCCACCATGCCAAAGCCCGATGAGCTTTTACCTTTGCCATTACCCGTGGTAATCACAATCACACCTTTTTCTTTATCGGCTTTTTTTATTTTTTCATCGATAATGGTTTTTTTCTTTGCCATACGCTGTTCATGACGTTTACTGCGTTCAGCTTCATCATTTGTTGTCATTCTTATCTCCAATCATAATAAGTTTACCTGTTTTGCTGTCGCGATAAACTTTACCAACTGATTCATAGCCACTTCCGGATTGACCGATACCACCAGGCATTTCAGGAATCTCCTGGCCTTTTTCAATGCTTGTTCCTTGTTGTTTAAAATGTTCATTTAATCCGCCCTGGCTGGCAACCAGGGCCGCGATTAAGCCGCAGGCAAACACCAGCATAATATCAACAAGGTTAGCTAAAGGACCCAGGGGTTCTTCATCCTGTGAGTCGAAGCGACTGCGTGTCCAGTTACGTTGTTTTAATTTCTTAATCATTATTTGTAAGCTCGTTGTCTAATTCATCCAGCACGTGGTCGTACCAGCGACGGCGTAGGCGACCAATTACAAAACCAGCAATGCCCGCGAGTAAACCCAGTACCGTTGTATCAAAAGCAACTGTGACGGCACTGGCAAGCGTTTGTAATTCACCCTGGCCAAGTGCAGCAAGACCAGGACCTAATGGAATCAACGTACCCATTAATCCAAGCATGGGGCCGACACGGGCAATCAGGTCAGCGCGTTCAATACGCTTGCGTGCCAGAATTTCTATATGACTAATGTTTTTGCAGTCTTTAAGTTTTGTTAAACCACCGAAACGTTCACCAACCGTTGTACCGACTTCCCAGAGTGTAGCGATAACAACAAACAGTAAAATATAAATGACGGGATGTAACAGCCATTCTACTGCCAGGTG
>Ga0224501_10003652_pt1 | contig 12137 bp, 7 predicted proteins | sample SF_Oct11_sed_USG_4_FD_169105 | JGI IMG/M metagenome (GOLD analysis project Ga0224501, IMG submission 169105) | Sediment microbial communities from San Francisco Bay, California, United States - SF_Oct11_sed_USGS_8_1 | ecosystem: Environmental > Aquatic > Marine > Sediment | place: USA... | reverse complement strand
GACTAGAGCGTCTGGCTCAAGACCAAATCACTCCCGACTACAAGCCCTATTTTTGCTGGGGTCAGGCCACTTATGAGTCTGAGTTCCTTACAGAATCTCCAAATTTTACTGCTTCTGCTCAAAAACAAGCTTCGGGTCCAGTCCCACTGAGTTCAATGACCAAGTATCCACGTGAGCTTTGGGGTAACGGGATAGCTCAGTGGTAAAAGCAATGAACTTGCAACCGTGAGGCCATTGGTTCAAATCCAGGTCACAGTGGGTCACAGTTGTGAGTATGAGCTCCTCGCATCTATCCTAGCATCTACCGCCCCAACAAGCCTCAGGCTTAGGAGGTCCATTAAATAGGATGACCGAGTGCCTGGGTAATCTGTAAATAGAAGAAAATGGAAAACAAGAAGCAGTGAGGTGCTAGAAAGTACTAACCTTTTCCATCAATGTAGACATAGACGACATAGTTGTTTCTCACCGGCACGTATCCCAGAGTGCAGGTGACTTCAGTATCACTCACTGCACTTGGCACACAGATGGCCTCATTATCACCCAACCAAACACTGACGTCCCCAAGGGTGGTACCGAATCCAGTTCCGGTGATTATTATCTCCTCTCCAGATCCGGAAACCTACAGCAGGAAATGACATTTATTCTTTCACATCTTTAGCTATATAATTTTGGTTTATCTCATATTTAAGAATAAAGTTGAGAGAGTCACAATACAATTCATTTTCTTCCCAGAGCCAATGGTAATGTGGGATAAGTGGTTGTTGAAGGGTCAAGTTGTACCGGTAACTCGTACAAAATAAGTTCCATACAATACCCATGTCTAAATTTGAAAAACGTTTGTCAGCATAGCCCAACTGAGACAACGATCTTTGGCTAGTTCTAACAGGATTTCCGTAGGTGAAACCCACATAAAAGGGTAATGGACTAATGAGGGCTCATTTATACTTGTACGAAGTCATATTGAAAAGCTCATTCAATGTGGCAAGCAGCTGCTTTTACATCGGCCCATGTGAAAAAGTGAGAAGGAAAAAATTTAAATTGTAACCCACTTAGTGAATTGATTTTCTCCTCTTCCCATGTGTATTAACCTGGTTTGGTGACTGATGACAGGCTATACAGTGATTGGCTGATTGAGAATGGGCAGTGACATGATTACCTCCGGTTTGTCGACAGAAGTTAGCGTCGGTGTGGCAGCAGCTGAGAACTCGAAGTCACAGCTGCCAGTACAGTCAGCAGGAAATACCGTGTCAAAGGAGTTAGTCACTGAGACAGTTAGGGTGTCTGTCATGGCGCCCGACTGCTGAGTTACGCAGACAATCTCGGTGTAGGTAAAACTCTCCAGGATACAAGCTGCCCCGCCAACACCAACTGACACGGTTACATCACCTGGAGAATAGATGAGATTACAGGATATAGTTCAGCGGTTTGAGGAAAGCGATCCAGCTGTCTTGGCTTGAAGTTCAGGTTTAGGTTGGCGCCTATTGTGAGTATGAGCTTCTCAGGTAAGGCGTTTTGTGCCTTTTAGAGAATGGTTTTGTAGATTGAATTGATTAAAAGGCTTGTGGAGACTGCCTTTTTGTTATGGAATACATGGAATAATCTCAAAAGTGTTGCCGATCACAAAACTATGAAGTTTTGGCTCTGCTTTCCATCCTCATAACATCATGATGTGATAGGCTTGTTGTGATAGACTTGATGTGATAGGCTTGATGTGATAGGCTTGATGCGATAGGCTTGATGTGATAGGCTTGTTCTCATAATGATCTGAGATTGTATGTTGCGCTCACCCATAAATCCTGCACCGGTGAGTGTAACCTTAGTACCGCCTCCGAGGGAGCCAGTAGATGGAGAGATGCTGGCGACATGAGGCAGCAGAGCAAATGTCTTATCCTCCGTTAAAACCAGTGTGGAGCCACGATTGTGCACGCGCACCTAAACAGGAAATGATGTGATGTTAAGGTCAAGTGGGCCAAAACATAGCATCTTCTGTACACACCGTCTTCAGTCAATGCTGCTAAGTGGTGGGTTTTGCAGAATAAAGATGCGTATCTTCCACAACCATCGAGGCATTTTACTTCCATCCCAGTGAATCCATTAGCTGGAGCACAATGATATAACTAGTTAAATTGGAGTTAGAGACTCCGGTAGTCTCGTCGTACCAAAGTAAAGTCCATAGGGGACTGGGAAGAGGTTGGACACAATTGATCTTTGAGAACCAGAATTGAGCACAACATAGCAAACACCGACCAAACAGTTGCTGAAATATGATTGGGCATGATTATTATACAAAGTACCAACGCTGCGGCTGAATGGTAAATGGTTATTTACATTTAATCTTGAACTTACTGAGACAGGGAAGGAAATGCCCACATCCGGCTCCTCTGCAGGGTCCATGTTACAGGTGATCTCCCCGGCAGCCTGTGCGGTGGGGACGCAGGTGTAGTCGCCGATGCTGACCTCATTATCACATGCAGTAGTGGAGAAACCTGCACCGCAATGAGATCCATTAGTAAACTGAAGATTATCTAATAGGATGCTCAGTGGCAAGTTGTGACCCAGTGGTGAGGTAGTGGTGATTGCGAAGATCGGCCTACTGGCTCCTCCCCGAATCAGCGTTTCTCGGCATGTGTGACATGGAGGCTATTTGCACGCGCAATTACTTGCTGGTTGAAATTTACAAGTTGGGTGCAGTAAGTCACTGGTTTTGGGAAGGAGAGTTAGAGTTGGGTTTTCGATAGAGACCCTAAGCTACCAAACAGGGACAGCAGAATAGCTCAGTCGTTAATAGCACTGGGATGCCAACCAAGAGAAATAGGGTCAAATTCAGAAAAAAACTCATTTTTCATAACTCACCATCACCAGTGAAGACAATATCAGTATCCATATATCCCTGCGTAACACTTTGCGCATCGACTTGAGGCGTAGAGCAAATTTCGTATCCATACTCGAAATCATATCCACTAGTCGAAAAACTATCAGTACAACCGGTGATACTAGTGGTAACTCCTGTACAGCTAGATGTGTCACTGACGGTGACTCCGGAGCCAGCGTTTAAGTCAGCGACTTGGTCAGCGATGGACACGGTGAGGTTAGCTGCGATAGAGGCCTTGGCAGTCACCACGATTTTGCCTCTCATTATGACAAGCCGGTTGGTATCAACGTAATCAGACCAATAGAAGAATTCACCCGCCGTGTTAAACTGGTGATCGAATGATCCTACAAAGCCCAAGCCACTAGCTATTTATAATAGCATGCAGAGAGGTTGTAAGTTGGTTAGCATGATAAAATATTCAGACATGTTCCTTTGAAAAAGTAGTAAAGAGATAATTCAAAAAGGGTAGCATCAACAACTCAATCCAACGAACATTGCATTACCTTAAGTTGGCTCTAGCTGCGTGCCATGGAAGTACAAGCTGTACATTTGGTGACAGGTTTTAGTTGAAATGTATTTGCAGGGACATGAATAAATATGTTACAGACTATATCTGGTCCCTAGGGTGCTCATCTGCCCAACGCCCACTACTGTTGCGTAGCCTTTTGTTGGATAGGTAGATAGGAGTGCAAACCTACCGGCATGTGATTGCGGACCGCTGGAGAAGCCAATGTTGTCAGTCGTGTCGAAAGAGGTGGTCTCATAGACTCCATATTTGATTCTGGTCACAAACGGAGCGGTCGTCCAGCGGAAGCTAAACGAAAATGGAAATTGCCTTATAAATATTTTATTCAGAAACTAAAATGATTTTCGGGCTGAGGAAAAGGTAAACAGAGTGCAGTTATTCTACCATCGTACTCTATATAACATGGCGGAGAAGGTCTGAAGTAAATCTGCAGAAAAATGATTATGATATGAATGCCCATTAGGAAAAAACCTTGCATCAGGATCTGATCACCCATAAAACGAGAAACGCAAAATCTTTGGCCTTGGGCACATAAAAATCATTAGGATGCCCTGCCATGATTATCATACGAAAAAAAGATAACAGTATAGGCCAATGACTAGAGCGCGTGGTTCAAGATCTGAAGATCCTGGCTTCAAGTCCTAGTCATGCTGAGCACCCACAATGAGAATGAGCTCATCACATCAATCTTAGCTCTTCCTGCTTCAGCAGGCCTCATGGCTAGGAGGTGTATGAAAGTAGGATGGCCAAGAGCTGTGTAGGCAGTCAAATGAATGAAATTAAGTAAAACCTGACAGAATTTCTCGTACCTGACAATATCTCCTTCCATTACAGTTAGAACATTAGGAGTCCAAGCATATCCCAGGCCGAATCTGGGGTCAGTTCCACCATTTGTTACGACATGTGTTGAGCTTCCACGGCCTGAGGAAGAAAATTGCCAGTGAGTATATGTTTGTTAAAACTATAGACTCAATTGATGGTGTCGATCGCAGGATGCACCAGGGGAGCTTTTAATGAACATCCAAGTCTGGATAGAGTTGGCATAGTGGAAGCTGACTATATACTAAGGGCTAATTCCACTCAACCAGAGCTCCCTCTGACACAGTTCAAAGCATTGGGCTGCCAGACTGAATGCCTAGACTTTCAGAAGACATGAGAGATAGGTCTTGAAATCACGAGCAGGGAGAGGTAGCTCTTTAAAAAGCATGGAGTGATCTTGACCTTGAGTTTGGAGTCAGGGGCATGTCAAAGGCCAATGCCCATAAAAACACAGATCTATAGTGTAATGTAAACACAAAGGGCGGAAATATAAAAGAAAATTGTAGCACACGAGTGGAAAACTCCAAGGGACTAATATGAAGCATGCTCGCTTTCGGGGTGTTGATGAATAGAAGAGTCGTCTCTCAGATTGGTTTTTACAGATTTTGATGAGTAGACAACCCGCCTGTCACTGACGTTTCAGAGTTTTTATAGGTTCTTAACTGACCAGTGATACAGGTGATGTTTGTCTCATAAACCTCTTCCACATCGCATTCAGACGCTCCAAGCTTCACCTCCACATAATCTTCATCAGTACCAAAGCCTTCACCAACTACAAAACAAATATACCTTGAGATACGACCAGACCATCTCGTTTAAATGGATGTGTCACTCAACTAATGGCTCGTTTTCAGGCTGGCCCATGGTTTACTGCCCCCACACACAGTTGGTACTTAACATTTTACTTCGAATGAGTGAGAGAGCACAAAGAAGCGCACAAACTTACAATTGAATTCGGGTCACCTGGTCCGACCCATCGGTTTTCCCATGAAAGCCCACTTATCTTGGCAATTCATTCTTTGCGCTTCTGATATTAAATCTGCTTTGATTCGCTGACCAATATTTGTAATCACGTTATCACCCGATTTAATCAGCTGATCCCTGGGATAGCTCAGTACCGATGCCATAACTGTGAAGACATAAGGCAAAGGAATTGGTTCAGTACTGGGCTGTAGCCTACCAATAACGAGCTTGGTCCCTCCTTCCATAGAGCCCTTCATTACAGACATGGCGTCGACTCTGATAGTAACAGTCAGAACGTCACTGATGGCTCCACTACAATTCAGAAATGACTGAAATGCTAGTGCATCTTTCATAAGATACCAGGTTGATAGACAGGAAAGAGTGATCAATCCACCACAGTGACTAAAAGGGGTTGGGTCTTCATCACCTCAGTGCGGGATAGCAGAATCACTGTTGAGGTCAGTGGAAGAACGCTTGGTGCGCAACCATCCCGGTCATGATGGGCCCCTGCTGTGAGTATGAGCGCTTCACACCAACCCTAGCTCAAAACAAAAACCAGTTTCACTGTGAAGTGGACTGTGGCACTGACCTAGTCATGGGTTTCTGTGCGAAGTCATAACAGGTGCAAAACCAGAAATCTGCTTCAGCAGTTTAATTCATCATAACAAAATGTCATATATGAAATCCCTATAAGCTACTAGCTACTAGCTAACTTACAGGAAATCTGCGTATCCCTCGGGGTCACTGTGTACCCTGATGGTGTAAGTATCAGCCGCTAGGGAAGGCAGTGTCATTACGAATTCTCCTGAACCCGTATCGTTGACCATCACCTCAATCAATGTACCATCGCTAGCCTCCAGTGAGATACTAACTGACCCAGCATAGTTCTCCATAGTGATTGTCACCTCCTTACCACCTATAAGGAAGATGTTGCGTACGGTCGTATTTTCCATTTGGCATTTGTATTTACTCGTTACAGATTTTAAAATTAATAGCATCCTCTAGTTGACCAGGGCATCAGAACCAAGTGCTCTAATAACTTAAAATAACTCATTATTATTATTATCATTATCATTATTATTATTATCATTATCATTATTATTGTTATTATTATTATTATTATTATTATTATTATTATTATTATTATTATTATTATTATTATTATTATTTACGCGATTATGTGACAAGCTTCCATATGTAAAGTAGACAAATAAATGGTATTTCTATCGTTTGACTAAACAAATTCTCGGATTTCCTGGCACCTTTATCCTTGTCGATGGTCTTAAGACTGAAACAGCATTAAGTTTTGGCATCAAGACAAATAATATGTTAAGTTCATCATCGCTTTGTAGCTAGCATGTACTGGGTACTATATACAGGAAGCCAGCTTCTTCCTATCTACATTACGAGACAACTGTTGGGGTGTGTGTAAAAATTGGATGAGGTTGGGAAAGTCAAAGTTTTCCCTGAACTGGTACTCCAATCGGGATCTCTGCCTGCTAACCGTCAATCCAACCTATTCTAAAAACCAACATAACCAATCGCAGTGCCATGCACAATAACTAGACTGTGTCTATTTGTACTACCGCCACTCATATCCCTTTCCTTGAGTGGGTCACGGTGAACGCGTAGCGGCTAATTCACATGCCTAACTCCATCATTACCTTTAGCAGAACCTGTGTTTGAGCTTATGGCTGTCACATGGGGGGTGGAAGCATTCCCGTAAGTAAAGTCAGTAGCTGATGTGGCGGTCTCACCATCTGTAACTACCTCAACAGCAGCTGCTCCCTCGGAACCTAAAATTGGAAGATTTATGAATTAGTAGTGACGAATGACAGGCATTGGGCATTGGCCATTGAACGCTATTGCCTTCCTGGCCACTGGTTAGCTAAAGTGATCCCCAGAGCCCATAATGGCTGTGCGCGGTAGTGGCTAGCTACTAGATGATCATACAATTTCTACTGGCAGCAATTCAACCAGTGACATAACCGAAGGGACCAACAACTGAGCCTGGGAATCCCCTTTCGCGCGCTATGTGCGTCTCGAGAACGGAGTTATTTTCGCATGCTGAATCAGATGCAAGTTGCATTTGTTTACATCACTGATTACACTCGCAGTATGTTTCTGTTCAGTTAATCTACTAGTTGATAGCTTTCTTAATGACTTATATGTTCCTTTTGGTATTTTATTGAATCTTTGCTGCTAACTATTCAGTAGTGCGTCAGTGGCGAGTCGCGAGTGAGACTGCTTATATCTGTTAGTCTGGTATGGTGAATCATTCAACGCGGTCTGCTACCGGATGCCTTGCCTAACCTAGATAACTTGACTCGCTATATCATAGGCTAGATAATTTTCTCAAAAGCCATAAAAGTTAGGAGTGGTTTTCTGACTTGAATTATCATGATACTATAAACATCTTTTTTAGACTTCCAGAGAAATGATATGACTCTAACATCTTATACAAGAATTGTTCATTTTTAGTCAACCGTTGAAAAGAAAACTGAGCACAAAAACAACGGATATTTATGGGAAATGTGGCCTAAAATTTGAATTTAGCAGCCTTGTAGAGCAAACAACTGTTTTGATGGCTCAGTTCTCCTTAGAACTCTGGCCAATCGAACATTGGCTTTCAATCTACACTACTATTTATTGGCTAACTTTTACCTTTCAGTTTATAAACCGGTCACAAAACCTGCGTAAAGGTGTATTTGTAATTTAGTTAGCCATTTTGCCATCTTATCTGTGTATTTATCAATCAATTGTTACACCCCAGGCAAGGTAACTATGTTCTTGTCATCTCATGGGTAAAATAAACAAAGTTGGGAATAGATGCGGGTTGTGGTGCTTGATACAAAATGACCATGTTTTGTCATGCCAATTACATTACGACCATTCGCAGGGACCGCTCATAGCTGTAGCCAGCTCACGCTCTGATTGGTGAATTAGGGGATTCCCAGGCTCAGTTGCTTGTCCCTTCCTTTATGTCACTGGTTCAACTGAGGCCGCTGGTTGCCAGCTTTAAATCTACTATTGAGTTGCGGAGCCACTGAATAGTTTGTCACTGACTACTGGTGTTGCTCTCAATTCCATTCATGTTTGTTGATTAATACAAACAGTGATTTTGACTTCTTATAAAGAAATAAACCCCTCTCATGTCACAGCTCAACAGACTAGGCTAGAGGAGATTCAGCGATATATAGACAGACTAGGCTAGAGGAGATTCAGCGATATATAGACAGACTAGGCTAGAGGAGATTCAGCGATATATAGACAGACCAAGCTAGAGGAGAGTCAGCGATATATAGTTGGGGACAAACAGTCATGGTAAAATATCCCAAGCACTGATAAAGACCAATAGTGACAATAAACGAGGCCGTAATGGCATCCTGTAGTACTGGAATTTTTTTCTGGTTTTGCTGGAGTAATAAAGTCATTGTTTGATGCAGATTTTATCAGACTTGGCCTTTCAATAAAATGGTGGACTATCAATTACGTCCCTTTCATTCATGGGGCTAGCCTAGACTCAACAAAATTAGCATAACTTTTGTCAACTAACCGAGAAATAAACTGAAGTATTATAATTATATAGTACACAACTTAAGTCGTCTGATACCGGATGGTTTAAAAGTAAATAATTTACCCGCTGGTGTCTTGCAGAAGATATGACTGAAGTTGAACGATGTCACCATGCACGGATTACCATCGACAGTCACGGCAGAGTCCGCCGTGAAACCGGAGCCACTTACCATCAGGACAGATCCGCCTAAAACAAGAATTACATGTAAATTAAATCTAATACATCCCGACAGAGGAAAACCCAAGGTGAGATGAATTTTAATACGAGTTGTGACCAGAATGAAATTTTTGCTCTCATGTAATCAAATGGATGAGGACGCCATAGAACAGAGATAGCGAGTTAGCTCAGTGTGTCATGATTCAAATGCCCAAACCATGTCAGGCTTCCACTGTACCATGTCAGGCTTCCACTGTACCATGTCAGGCTTCCACTGTGAGCGCGAGGTCCTCAAACTAATCCGAGCTTAAAGCAAAACCGATCCCCACCCTCAAGCGGAGCATTGATACCAACCAGCCCGTGGGGCTCCATTGAATGATTGTTTGACTGAAATATTCATTTAGACTAGTAATCAAATTAAGATACGAGCGCCTTTTTACACTTGAAACTAGTTACGGAAAAGATGAACAAATCCTACTGCGGTTTAAAAATTCAAAGGGAAAGACAGTCCAGGTCACTAGGAAATAGATATATCATGCAGGCATCATATAATATCTTCATTAACCGGATGACAATACATGTCTATAAGTCTTACGTTCTTTGTCAATTGAAGCTAGGTCGTTAGGAAGCACATTCCAACTGAATGCAGCTCTTGATAAAAATTATTTTTATCAGTCAATCTATTGGTTCTTACATTTCTAGGCAGTTCAAGTTGGTGGGAGAGTGCGTTAGATCCATGCGTATCCATAACCAGTCAAAAACAAGTATAGAGCTCCACAGTTTACACTGTGAGGATGCTATACAAGTATCGAGCTCCACAGTTTTCACTGTCAGGATGCTATACAAGTATCGAGCTCCACAGTTTACACTGTCAGGATACTATACAAGTATAGAGCTCCACAGTTTACACTGTCAGGATGCTATACAAGTATCGAGCTCCACAGTTTACACTGTGAGGATGCTATACAAGTATCGAGCTCCACAGTTTACACTGTGAGGATGCTATACAAGTATCGAGCTCCACAGTTTACACTGTGAGGATGCTATACAAGTATCGAGCTCCACTTCAAGTAGAGCACTATGAAGGAATGGCTTACTACTTACCATTGAGACTACCTTCAGTAGGTGATATATCACCTACGTAGGACTGATAATCGAATGTGAAGGAGCCAGATGCCAGTCCCTTGTCACTGATGTATGTCTTCACATCAAAGGTGCCTATAAATCCATAACACAAGATACATGGAAAGATCTGTGGCTAAACTGGCTATTTCTACAAAGGGCACCCGACTGTCTGTTACAGACCATTTGCAAAGAAGGGTTTTGCTTTAATAGTATTATTCATGCAGGTCAACAAAATTAATCTAACTTAACCTAACTTTAACTAATCATCCACTATCAAGGTTTTCACCTTTGGTTCCTGCTCCCAGCGTGCACACAATCTCTGTCGATGTGGTAGCCTGCGCCGGCTCACATAAAGCATCGCCAATCATCACAAAGGTCGAAGCCGAATCTTCAAAGCCTGTGCCGGTCACCGTCACTGTGTCACCAATGGTGCCTTGGGCAGGGGATACGTCTGTAACCTCAGGGGTCAACGAGGTGTCCCAGTCATAAGAACAGTCACCTTCACACCTATAATCAAATTAGCGGGATAACTTAAAAGCTAGAGCGATTCGCTCAAGACCTCCCATACCTTAGTTGAACGCCTTGTCATACTGACTGGCCCATTAAGGGTTAGCTTTTTACATGACTCCTAGCTCCTACCACTCCAACAAGCCTCGGGCTTAGGCAGTCCGTAAATTAGGATGATCAAACACCGACTAGTACGATAAATTGGAAGCATCCGGCCACAATCATGAATGTGTGGGTGTCTCATTTGGCTGCACAATTGTACCAACCATTGGGAGCACTTCTAATAACAGTTTTGTATCCAAGTCTCCATAAACAGGCCAACCACGAGGCTGTGGAGCAAGAAACAAAATTAGTTCAGCATTGATGGACCAAAGGCCTGTTTGCAGGATGGCCTAATGTTTTAACGGGATAGCGTATAGTGAAAAGGTGCTAAGTTTGTGCTCACAAAACCCGAGTTTAGACCTTTGTCATAATGGATCTCAGCTTTGGATGCGAGTCCTGACACCAATGCTAGCTCAAATGTGAAACCAGACCTGGTCCACTAAAAGCACTCCATGTTGAGGTCACGAAGGAAGGATTGGGTTCGTTAAAACTTACTTAGTGACGATGTTGTTTATCTTAACCACAACTTGTGGAGCAGCCTCCTGTGTTCTCAGCAACTCGCCTGGAATCGGGTCATAAAAGACGTGGCCATCATTTTCGATCAGCGCGATGGCAACCTCTCCTCGACCAGCGAGGTTAGTTCCGTCCACTTGAAGGGCGACTTGGTCACCACTGGAACGTGTCCACTGCACATTATAATCCCAACCTCGGCAGGAATCCGTACGAGTTACCAGGGCCTCGGTAAGTCCAAACTCAAGATGAATCAGAGTCTGAAGATCCTGAGCACTGATATCAGCAGCGATGGTGGCCGTCTTAGTCTGAAATGAGCAACATAAGGCATGGTGAGTCAAAATAGCTCAGCGGGAAAATGAATGTATCGGACTGTCTGGCCTCTCCGTGGCCCGAGTTCAAATTCCGGGCAGTGGCGAAGCATTTCAAGAGATTTTTCTCCGGCCGATCACACTCTGCCAACCTGACCTGAGCCAACTTGAGATACAATGGTCCAATCGCCCTTCAATGGCACCACACAATCTGTGAGTGTCGGGGAGGAAGTCCAACCATGGACAGACAATGGCTGAGGTGAATAAAAAAGGGACGGTTAGGTACTAGAACCGTATAAAGTAGAAGGAAATGGATGCATAGCGATGTCACCGAGATGAGCATATGAAGTTATTATGGCTAGATGAGATTTCCATGACCATGAGTACCCTGGTTGCGGAAGTGAACAGTATGTGGTAAGCGGACAACCTAAATTCCTATAGTACAGAAGGAGGGTACATGCAACCCAACTTATTTGACATGAAAAATCTCATTAAGTGGATGTTTGTTTCTCGGATGGTCTGCCAAATACTGGTGCATGGGTGGTCCTGTCTTTATATAATGGGGTGCAATGGTGGTCCTGTCTGTATATAATGGGGTGCATGGGTGGTCCTGTCTGTATATAATGGGGTGCATGGGTGGTCCTGTCTGTATATAATAAAGATAATATT
>Ga0224501_10003650_pt1 | contig 12139 bp, 12 predicted proteins | sample SF_Oct11_sed_USG_4_FD_169105 | JGI IMG/M metagenome (GOLD analysis project Ga0224501, IMG submission 169105) | Sediment microbial communities from San Francisco Bay, California, United States - SF_Oct11_sed_USGS_8_1 | ecosystem: Environmental > Aquatic > Marine > Sediment | place: USA... | reverse complement strand
CCCGAATCCGTGCTCCCCCCCAATCGGGAGTACGCATAGCTCCCCCATTTTTCCTTCTAAGCAGGTACCTACGTTGCGTTCGCGCGCATGAAAAGAAATCATTACTTAATCTAACGAATGGTAGCTCGGGGGAGATTCGAATTCCCGTCGAGGAGGCCAAAGCCCCCCATCCTTGTCCGCTAGACGACCGGGATTCAACAACCAGATGACAAAAGCTCGGAATCAAGATGATACTATCAAAAGAATCGTAGGAAAAGAAGAGCGGATCTGGCACGTGCGCGCGCATACAAGTACTCAGATCCCTTCTGCGACTATATACTCACAAGCTCCAAAAGGTGACTCAGAGTACGAGCACAGGAATGTGCAATATTTTTTATACAGCTTAGAAAGACGACATTAAATAATGAGAATCAATAGCAGCAAATAGAGGCCTTATAAAATACTTTGTTAGAAAATCATTTACAAAATTCGAAATTTAAGTTCCTAAACAATTTTATTGGATTTCAAGCATTTTACCAAATCTGTACAGGTCCTCGTTTCCCTCTCGAAGCTCCTCAAGAATCCTAGCGGCACCCTGAGTCGCTCCACACATAGTCGAAGGTTTGCCTCACCTCGTCCTCGTTGTGGGCCATCCTACATTCTTCTGAACCGTCACCACCTTGGGACAGTTGTGCTCCCTCAGCTTCACTTTGAAGTCTGAAGCCGTCACCAGCTGGAGATTACGCTTGGCCACATACTGCGTCAGACAATAATCGACTCGTCTTTGAATTGGACATTCTCCTTGGGGAAGTTACTGGCGCGAAGACACCGACGACGCCCTGCTTGATCTCCCTGACTTTAGGAGCGTCCTTGCCGAAATCGCTGCTCAACCGCAGAATTCCTAGAAAGTTATCCGCGTGAACGGTTCTAGACATGGAGTCAAAATGCCAGCGTGCTGCGGATGATGTTTACTGGTGAGTAGGTAGAAATTTTTTTTCGAGTATCTTTTCTAATTCTTTTTGATGTTTCTTACTATCGTAATGCCATCTACCATCCTCGAAGTGTTCGTATGGGATTGTCTCTCGCCATGTTTTGTCGACATCTTGGATGAAATAGTGGTATGTCTTAAGAAGACCCAACTTGATTAGTTCCGATAATGCATCGATGAACTTCCTAAACTCACGTATGGGTAGATAGATCTGGCTGATCAAAGCATTCTCCCCAAGAACCTTACCAAGATTGAGAGGGAAGGGCTTATCGTGAAGGGATGTCGTAAACCTAACGAATTTATCGTAGGTATCAAACTCGAACCTGAAGAATAGATAATTTGAGAAGAGAAGTGGGAAGCGGGCTATATCAACCTCGTATCCCTCTATGAGCCCCCGCTTAGAAACGTGCTCTCTAAAATGGTACTTCAACTTCTCGAAAGAAATACCCAGTTTCTTTGAGATGTCTGTCAGCGTTTTCCTTCCGTCCATCTCGAGTTCCTTGATGATTAACAGGTCCTCGTTATCGACTTTTATTGGCCAATCAGCTGGTTCGATCAACGTCCATGGCAGTTTGCCCTCGATCATCTCTACCTCATTCACCCACTCCTTCCAGTTGAATGTCCACGCGTTTTCTTCGATGTTGAACCATCTGCTCTTGACGGGGATGCCCTCACGGCAAGTGGTCCAGTTGACCTCAAAAGACTTGGCTACACCCGAGTCGATCAGGCTCTGTAGAAAATTCTCGAAGTCATGATCGTTTTCTTTTGGAATTGTCCACACGCCTCCCCATCCCTCATACGGGCCGTATATCCGGCATAGAAAGATCCAGAAATCGTTGACTCCCAAACAATTGTATAACACGTCCTCGTAGCCGGGTATCGCTTCTACGAAGACGACGGCCTTCTTCAGGCCCATATATGTGTGGTACGTGTTCAAATGGAGAAATAAAAGGGAGTTGTCCAGCATCCGTATTATACGGTAACGCAAAGTTGCGATCGGCATGTCGAGGTGTTCCGCTATTAAAGTTAGATTTCTCGGTCCCAGCAGGGAGAGCCCTTCAAGGATCTTCACATCGGTCTCATCGATTCTCTTCCAGACCGTGAAGATGTCACGGACCCTTTCGTCAATTCCTGTGAGGTATTGGCTCTCCATCTCTTTCATTTCTATCTGACTGTTTACAGCTTTTAAAGTTCTCTAATCGCCGCCTGATGATCCTGATCCTGGTACTGGGTCGCCGAGCGCCGCACTAGTTCCAAGAAGGGAGTTAACGAAGTCGTACAGGCTCACTGGCTCATCGGACGAGACTTCGATCGGCGTGGAAGTCGCGTATAAGGCGCCGGTCATTATTATCAGCAGGACCACAAAGGCGACTGTCTTACTCTTCACTTAGTTTCACCTCCTGCTCAAAGAGCAAAACTAACGAAACGACAAGAATATTAATAATTTTTTAAGATTATATTGACATTATTGCTTTGCATATTAAAAGTCCTGACCACTTTGGGACAAACCCTGATGAACAGAGTTATTATGAAAATATTTGAGCTTTGAAACTGGAAAAAAGATGCATTACTTGTCGGCTAGAACTATCCATTTGGTATCTGCGAGGCAGAACGTGCACCGAGAGGAGTGGTCACTTTGTCCTTCATAGCGCTCTACGATGAATACTTTGTATCCTTTCAAGGTCAGCTCATAGAGTACCTCATTGAGGTGTGCTCCACAGACATCGAGAATATTTTCTGACCCCATGCTTTAACCAATTAGTTAAATAATTCATCAAATATTTAACTTCTAGGTTTGATTTTGGCCTATTCTAATAAGGTAAAAGTGAACACATATACGGTAGAAAAGTCGAATTACATGTCTTCAACTTCATCATATGGGACATTGCAGATATTGTAATGGTTGTGACTACCTTTTCGGTCATTTTCTTCACTTTAAGAGAAAACAAGAAAAGAAAATACGATAGGTTTTTGAGAGCTTTCGAAGGATTTTTCCTGTTTTTAATGGCGCGCGCACCTCATACCGTAAAAACAGGATAAATGAAATAACATCCCCCTACACGAATTCCAACGCTGCAATCGACCCCGAACAGACCCCAAAATTCACAGGTACAACGGAAATAGGTTCAAAGGACTAGTGAAAAACAGCATCCGTATAGAAGTGAATTCACGCGAAGGCACAATAAAGTGACCCTGAAAATCATCACGTTACCGGATATTCCTTATGACAAGTAGCTGACGCGCGGGAATAAAGGGCGAGGCCGCCTTCGACAACATGTTGCTGTCCACTCGCGCGTCGCCCATCGGCATCAACTTCCCAGGGCGCGAAGCAGGGCTGAAAGAGGTTTGAAGTCATCCGATACGCGGCCAGAATCCTTGTAAGCTGCCATTACTTACCAAGCTCGAGTAGCAGCCACAACAAGTTGGTAGCCCGGGGGAGATTCGAACTCCCGTCGAGGGGTCCAAAGCCCCCCATCCTTGTCCGCTAGACGACCGGGCTCTCCAAACCATACACCCGCCGCCCCGCTATAAAAATTAAAACCTCACACCCCTCGAACCCAAAAAACCCTCAAGACCGCGACCGCCCTTAAGACACTAACATAATAGAGGGGGAGGGGGTCAAACGTCCGCCAGTGAAAAGTCCGCCCGATCGACCGAATCGACCAGAAAAACGCTCCTCCTGGATCAGATTCAGCATAAAAGGGTGCTCTTAAGCCATGAATCCCGCATAAAAACTCCACTGAACCTCACTTAATACTCCTCCAAACCACACATATACGACCAGACACCATAAAAGAAACAGCAATATGAACGCCACGATCAGAAAGGCCAGGGCCTCTGACAGGAACGAACTCCTCAGGATGAGGCTCCGGATGCAGGAGCACATGGAGGCCTCGAACCCAAGGATCTGGAGGATAACCGAGGAGGGCAGGAGACAGATCTGGCCGGAAGTCGAGGAGACCCTCAACGACGAGGAGGACAGGGTGCTGGTCATCGAGGAGGAAGGCATCATCATGGGCTTCGCCCACGGACGCGTCGTGAGCAGGGAGACCTACACCCCAAGGACCGTCGGCCACATAGACACGATCTACGTCGAGCCCGCGCAAAGGAGGCAGGGCATCGGCAACGGCCTCGTCAGGGAGCTCTGCGAGTACTTCAGGGAACGGGGCGTCGACGAGGTGAACCTCAGGTACGTGCTCGGGAACGAGGAGGCCGAGGAATTCTGGAGGACCCTGGGGCTCACACCCGTCATACAGACGGCGAACACCCCACTCGAAGCCCTCGAGGAGAGACTCAAGCGAGCCATGAAGAGCCCAGCGGGAAACCGCAATAAACAAGGAGCGCCATAGGAGTAAGTGATCGGCTTGGAGCTGACGGGACGGCGGAGGAGACGGCTGATGGCCGCGGCCCACGGCCTCAGGCCCCTGGTCCAGGTCGGCAAGGCGGGGGTCACGGACGGCCTCATCGGCGCCCTCGACGCGGCCCTCTCGGACCACGAGCTCGTCAAGGTGAGGTTCATCGGGCACAAGGACGAGAGAGCGGAGCTCTCCGCGGCCATGGCGGAGCGGACCCGGAGCCACCTAGTGAGCATCATAGGGAACACGGCGGTTCTCTACAGGGAGAGCCCCGACCCGGCGAAGAGGAGGATAAGCCCCGGGGCCTGAATCGCCGCCCACAACGCACCACGGGCCCCTAGCCTAAGACCCTACCCTTCACGGACATCAGGACCCTGTATCCACCACCCCTCGCAACCACCTCGACGCCCCCGAAGTGACCCTCCATCAAAGAGGCGACGGCCCGCCCGCCCTTATTCGATTGCACTACCAACTGGAGGCTCCCACCGCCCAGGAGGCGGTCGACGGCACCGCCGACGAGGGGCTCCACCACCCTCCTCATCCCCGCGGAGATCGGCGGGTTCGAAAGAATCGCACCGAAAACCGCGTCCCCCACCGGCTCGTACAGGTCCCCCAGCCTCACGACGACGCCGACCACGTTTCTGACGGCGTTCTCCTCCGCCAGGGCGACAGCCCGCTCGTTCACGTCAGTCATCCAGACCTCGAGCCACGGCCGGAGCCTCGCCGCGGCGATCCCCACAGGCCCGTACCCGCACCCCATGTCCAAGACGGCGCCGCTCTCGGGCAGGACCATGGACTCGACGAGGAGACGGGTCCCCCGGTCCAACGCCCTCGGGGAGAAGACCCCCGACGACGTGACGAACTCGAAATCGAGTCCCCTCAGCCAGCACCTCAGAAGCCCACGCCGCTCAGGGGCCTCAGGACGCCTCGAGAAGTAGTGCCCGGCCACGATCCATCACGTTCACGATCGAAGGAAAGACGAATGCCCTCGGAGAGCCTCGCTCATCGGACATTCCGCTCGGAGTCCGGCGCCTGGGAGTGCCTGAAATCGTAGACCACCTCCTTCCTCTCCCCGAGACCCTTCCCGACCAGGAGGACGCCGGCCAGTAGGAGGATGGGCAGCAGGAGGCTGAAGACCCAGGGCCAGGGCGACCTCCTGTACATCAAAGTGGTGTAGTGGATAAGATACGCGTCGACGAAACCGGCGAAGACGAGCACGAGGCCCACCCTGAGCTTGTTCATTTACTCACCAAGCATATCTAAAAACCCCTGTCTTTAAAACCTCGCGGGTCCAGACCAGTCGAGACTCCTACTATTATTCATGAAGCACAGTGAATAAGAAACTGTCACAAATAACTACACATTTGATTGCGATACAATAATATCACGAAAAAAAATGCCTACGGATACTGTCTCATTATATTCAGTGTCAAGTTTTAAATACATTATCGGTAAGGATGATACGAGGGAAAATCATGGAATCAAGAGGCACTGGAATGCTTGCTGCCCTGCTCATAGTGGGGCTCGTGATAGGCGCCGGAATCGGATACTACGCGGCACCGACCAAGACAGTGGAGGTCGAGGTCCCCGGGGAGACCCAGACCGTCGAGGTACCAGTCCCCGCCCTCAGCGGGACGATACCAATCGGGTCCCTCTACGCCGCTACAGGGCACATCGACACCAGCGGCGTCGCCGCCGCCATAGCCATCGAGGACATCAACGCTTATGTGAAGACTCTCGGACTCGACGTGACATTCGAGCTCGTCGAGGAATGCGCCGAGGGTGAGTCGACGATTGCCCTTGAGAAGTTCCAGAGCATGGTCGCCAGGGGCGTCAAGGCCATCGCCGGCCCTAACTGGAGTGGCCAATGCAAAGCAATCAAGGATTACGCTGATGAGCACCACGTAGTCGTCTTCAGCGAGGGATCGACCTCGCCGGTTATGGAGATCGCAGACGACTACATCTTCAGGCTCCCGGTGACGGACTCGACCCAGAACTCTGCCTTAGCGCCAGCGATATATGGCATGGGGATAGAACACCTTGTAATCGTCTATAGGAACGACGCTTGGGGAGACGGCAACTACGAGACTATGCTGGAACTATTCGAGGAGGCAGGCGGCGTCGTTGAGGACGCCCTAAGGTACGATGCCTCGAAAACCGAGTTCGCCGCAGAGGCCGCGGCCCTCAACGACGTGGTCGTCCAGCTGAACGGCCTGTACGGCGCCGACAAGGTGGGCATCGCCACCTGGTCCTTCGAGTTTTCAGCCATATTCGCAGCCTGCGAGGAGTATCCGGCCCTTGTTAATACCATCTGGTTCGGCTCCGATGGATTCGGCCGAAACACTGTCTTACTAGACGAGCACCCGAACGCCCACGAGACGAGGTTCCAAGCCATGATAATGGGCACAATCAAGTCGAGCAGGTACGATGCCTTTGAGGCCAAGTACTTGGAGAGGTCGGGCGGAAGGCTACCAGGGACATACACTACACACATGTACGACATCGTCTGGCTGCTCTGCAAGTCCGTCCTCGAGGCCGGCACATACGACGGAGCCATTATTAAGGAGGTGCTGCCGACGGTCGCCGAGCAGTACTTCGGCGCCTGCGGCTGGACGAAGCTGAACGAGTATGGCGACAGGGCCGAGTCGAACTACGAACTGTGGACCGTGGCGCTCAACACAACCTCCGGACTGCCCGCATGGTACATTTCGGCAACCTACGATTCAGCCTCCGGCGCCCTATCCTGGCTCATCCCGCCAACTTAGGATAAAACCTTCCCACTTTTTTTATTCAACAATATTTCTAGATGAAAAAGTGCCATGTTTATTGGGCGAGCCAGCTATCTTCTGAGTAAGCGTTCGAGGATTGTCTTCTTTGCAGCCCTCTTAGATGGAACCTTTACATCCTTGTTTTCCAATTCATCGTGGAACTTTTCATAGTCCAGCCCCCTCATCTTCGTCGGCCTCTCCGGGAGGAGGCCTTGGGGGCGGAACATGATGATGAGCAGCAGCATGACGCCTATCAATATCTGCTCCAGCCACTGGACCTGGAAGGGGACGTAGACCTCGATGTTGTGCTTGTAGAATATTATCAGCCTCCGGAAGGATATGAAGATGAATGTCCCCAGCGTGGCACCCATGTTGTTGCCGATCCCCCCGACCATAAACATGAGCCAGGGGTAGAAGGTCCACGCCGCCCTCGTGTAAGAGGTCGAGAGGACTGCGTGTATGTAGAAGCCGTAGAGGACCCCCGCGATGGAGGTGAGTGCTGAGCAAAGCACGACCACCTTGGTCCTGATCCCGACCACGTCCTTGCCGACGCACTCCGCGCTCACCGGGTTCTCCCTCACGGCCCTGATCATCCTGCCCAGGGGGGACGTGCTCATCGCCTGCAGCAGCAGGAAGATGCCCAGGGTGAATAGCGCGCATATAATCAGGAACCCCTCGGTCCTGAAGTCACCCATCCACCCGAAGACGTCGGGAACATGGATCCAGAAAGTCCCGCCAACCAGCGGATAGTAGTTCAGCCCTATCACCCTAATCGCCTCGGCCATGCCGATCAGGACTATGATCAGGTAGCTGCCGCTCAGCCTGATGGCGGGGCGGGAGACTATGTACCCGAGACCTGCGTTCAAGGCCAGCGATACGACGATTATGAAGAGGAACATGCTTATGCCCATGAAGGGGTCGCGAGCCAGATGCACGTTGATCTCATCGGTTATCTTCGAGTTCTCGTACATGAAGTCGAGCTGGGGGTACACGTTGTACAGCCACCTCAGTATCCTCCCCGTCAGGGCGCCCACGACGTAGCCTCCGCCGGCGACGGACAGGGAGATCCCGAAGTGGGGGATCCCGGTGTAGCCGTACATGAAGTTCAGGTTCATGGTCACTATCAGATACAGGAGGAAGAACATGAGGAGGTCCACTATCCACTGGAAGATAAGGTCGTACGTCATGTGGACGCCCCCTCCCTGTACCTCTTAGGGGCGCTCAACCTCGCCCTAAGGCTTTCGATGATGGTCACCATGCCGCCGGGCTCGTACATGAGCACGATCGACATCAGCGTGAGCGGGATGAGCATCCTGTAAGCCCCTATCCACAGCCCGAACTGCGTCATGAGCAGGTACGAGCCCCACACCTCCAGGAGGCTGATGAGATAGCTGCCGAGAATGGCACCGTAGATGCTGGACAGCCCCCCGACCACGCTCGCCGCGAAGATGCTCGTCGACAGCATCCCGCCGGATCCCGGGCCCGACGAGAACCAGAGGGGGAGAAAAGTGCCCGCGAGGCCGGCGAGGCCCCCCGTTAGCACCCAGGAGACCAAGGAGACCATCCTTATGTTTATCCCTAAGACGGCCGCCAAGGGGGCGTTCTCCACCGTGGCCCTCATCGCGATGCCGAACTGCGTCCTGGTCAGCATCAGGTGCATCGCGACGATGGCGGCGACTATGATGACTGTTGAGACGATGAGGACGCCTGGGAACTCCCCCACGCGGAAATCGTTCACCCTCAGCATGAAGCCCCTGGAGTACACGCCTAGAACGTTACGGACATAGTCGGCGTAGATCTGGACTCCCGAGACGAAGATCTGCTGAATCGCGAGCAGTGAGATGGTCAGCAGTATCGGCCCCGCCCCGTACTTGAGCAGGGGATTCACCACGCCGAGGTATACCAGCACCGCCAACAGGGCGCCCAACACGAAGCCCAGGGGCATCGCGATGTAGGGGTTGATGTGGAGCAGGCGGACTATCGAGAAGGTGCAGTAGACGCCGAGGACGGCGAACGTGCTCTGCGCGAAGTTCGGTATCCTGGAGATGAGGTAGACGAGGGTGAAGCCGATGCTCATCAGGGTCACGCAGTTGGCGTACACGAGAGCATCCTTGATTATGGGTGGAAACATCGTATAGACATTTTTCAAGATATATAAAATGCTTAGGTCCGAAACCATTCCCTTATTTTGAGTAAATACCAATGTCGTCGATTTATTATTGGCTTATACTCCTAGACAATAGGGTAGTACACTTTTTATAATTAATGTAAAAATAATTCCTCTGATGCATCATGCCTCAACCGGTCCTCTCCGTGAAGAACCTTACAAAAAGGTTCGGCGAGTTCAAGGCGGTCAACGATATCTCCATGGACATCGAGAAGGGCAAGATCACCCTCCTCATCGGCCCGAACGGCAGCGGGAAGACCACGCTCCTGAACTGCATAACGGGGCTGTACGACTACGATGATGGGCAGGTCTTCTTCCACGGGGAGGACGTCACGAAAGCGAAGACCCACAAGCTCGTCGAGAAGGGCATGGTGAGGACCTTCCAGATATCCTCCCCCTTCACCCGGTTGACGGTGCTGGAGAACCTCCTGGTAAGCTACGGGAGGAACCTGGGGGAGCACTTCGTCTGGTCCCCGTTCAGCAAGAGGTGGCTGAAAGACGAGAAGGAGGCGATGGAGAAGGCCTACAGGGTCCTGGAATTGTTGGAGATCATCGACCTCGCCAACGACCCCGCATACACCCTCAGCGGCGGGCAGCTCAAGCTGCTTGAGATCGGGAAGGCCCTGATGACGGACGCGAAGATGATACTCGCCGACGAGCCGGCTGGCAGCGTGAGTGTCCCGCTGGCTCAGAAGATCTTCTCCCACATCCACGACCTCTCCAGGAAGGAGGAGATGGACTTCCTGCTCATCGAGCACAGGCTGGACATCGCCTCCAAGTTCGTCGACTACGTCTACGCGATGGATAGGGGGGCCGTCCTGGCCCACGGGCTTCCCATGGAGGTCTTCGAGAACATCAAGGTGATAGAGTCATACCTGAGCGTGAGAAGATGATAAATGCGAAGGGCGTCAACGCGGGCTACGGGCCCGTCCAGATCCTGTACGACTTTGACTTCAAAGTGGCGGAGAGGGAGAAGGTCGCGATCATCGGCCCCAACGGGAGCGGCAAGTCCACCCTAATGAAGACCATAATGGGTCTGACGACGTTGTACTCGGGGGTCGTGGAGTTCGAGGGCCAAGACATCTCGAAGCTGCCCCCGTACGAGCGGGCTAGGCTCGGCCTGGCCTATCTCCCGCAGGTCGGGAGCACGTTCGACAACCTGACAATCAAGGAGAACCTGAGGATGGCCGGCTACACCCTCCACAAGAGCGAGAGGGAGGGCAGGATCGACGATGTGCTCGAAGTCTTCCCGATCCTCAAGGGCTACGTGGACGAGCCCGTCAAGGTCCTGAGCGGCGGCATGAGGCAGATGCTGGCCATGGGCATAGCCCTGATGAGGCGGCCCAAGCTGATGATGTTCGACGAGCCGACGGCCAACCTCGCTCCCAAGCTCGCCGAGGAGGTGCTAGACAAGATAATCGAGATAGAGAGCCAGTTCGGGATAACCGTCGTTATGGTCGAGCAGAACGCAACCATGGTCCTAGAGGCCTGCGACACGGCCTACCTGTTGGTCAACGGCAGGGTGAGGCACACCGGCAACGCCAAGGAGCTCCTGAACAACCCGCGCTTCGGACAGATGTTCCTGGGCATCGATGTCGCAGAATAAGAAAAAGAGTAAATCGCCATTCTCTGGTTGCGAGCGGCATCCAACCTATTTTAATCTCAAAGACAACCTCATCCGGGGATGAAGACTCTCAAAGCGTTCCTCGCCCCCTCAAGGGACTGGAGGGTCAGGGTCTACTCGCTGTTCGTCTTCGTCATCCTCGATTACGCCATGACGGGCCTCTTCTGCAGGGAGTTCTCGGACGAGGCGAACGCCATCCTGAGGGCCATCATGATCCAATTCGACAGCGTCCCCCTGGGGCTCACCATCTTCACCGCGGCCTTCTATATCCCCGTGTACGTCATGCTGTGCTACTTCACGAACCGCGACTGGTCGGGCCTCATGAGAGTTGACATATTGAGGCTGATTTCAGAACACGTGCGCCCCCTGTTCGACGTCTTGTTAGGGCTCGGCGTCGCATCGAGGCACTTCGAGGGCGCGATGAGCTGGATGCTGCCGCTCTCGAACAGGCTGTGGCTCGCCCTAGGCTTCGTCTTCTACCTGTCCACCGTCCACATGGGAACTTTACTAGAAAAATTCAGAGGCTAGCGCATCACCCAACTTTTCTCCTCATCTCTCCCCCGCCCCTTGACTTGATGGAGAAAACGAAGGCGACCAATAGCACAATCCAGATTGAGATCGAAATGTACAGTTCAGTGAGGTCTATCCTGTCTGCCCCTGACCTTCGCATCAAGAGAGTCTCGTTTTGTGAATCATCTAGCAAAGAAATCCGGGCGCTCAGAGGGGCGTATCCCCCGGCCTCCGCCTCGACAAAGTAGTCGCCCTCCTCGAGGCCTGTGAAAGATGCTGTGCCGTCGGAGCCTGTACTGGAAGAAGCGACCTCGTGTTCCTCGGGGCGATGGAGGCTGATACGTACCAAGGGAATCGGATCTCGTGTTTCCTCATTCAGCACCTCGATGGCCAGTTCGCAGAGCCTTGGCTCGAACCTGATCTCGTCCTCATAGATGCAGTTCGATATCATCGCGGTGCCCGAGTCGAAGTAGAAGATGAACCTCAACGTGGTGTCCGAGACCTGAACCCTGGAATCGCCGTACAGGATGATCTCGATCATCCGCGAGCCGTCCACCCGGGCCGAGGCACTTCCATGCATTATCAGGTAGCATAGGCTGGCGTTTTCGACCTGTGCGGTGGACTCGTTGAGGCAGTGCAGCGCCCACAGGTGTGATCGGAGGATCGAGACGCTGGAGGAGTTGCCGCATATGGCGTGGGTCATCCTGAACGTGGAGTCCTCCAGGATCACTGTAGCGCCCCACGACC
>Ga0224501_10003648_pt1 | contig 12147 bp, 7 predicted proteins | sample SF_Oct11_sed_USG_4_FD_169105 | JGI IMG/M metagenome (GOLD analysis project Ga0224501, IMG submission 169105) | Sediment microbial communities from San Francisco Bay, California, United States - SF_Oct11_sed_USGS_8_1 | ecosystem: Environmental > Aquatic > Marine > Sediment | place: USA... | reverse complement strand
AAGCATAGAAAAGTACTCAAGTGTCAACGATGTGGCTTGTTTCATCTTTATAAAAAGGATTTCTTTGGCAAATGGAAGCTTCTGAAGGCTGCGAAGGTTTCTGATTTATGGGATAAATGATTGTTGAGGAAGCGGAAAATGATAAATGCTGAGGCAAAAGACAATTAGACGCCGAAATGATAGAGCAGGACTATTGATAATATGAGGCAAGACTTCCGTCGGATGACAGATAAGACACGTAAGCCAACCGCAGAAGAAATGGTGAGTTTCATAGGAGAACAGGCAAAAGAAGCATGGCTAGAGATAAAACGGTTCATTAAAGACCGTTATGATCTGGTACCTGAAACAATATTTTATGGAACAAAGTACGGATGGACAATTCGTTACCGCAAAGGCGGCAAGACTATATGCTCGCTTTTCCCTGAGAAAGGTGGATTTACAGTTCTGATAGTTCTTGGCAAAAAAGAATCCGAAAAAGCTCTTTTAATACGAAATGAATTGAGTACTAAAATCCATAAGCTTCTAGGGAACACGGAACAATTACACGACGGACGCTGGTTATGGATTAGATTATTAACGACAAGCGACACCGATGACGTAAAGAAGCTCTTGCAAATAAAAAGAAAGCCAAAGAAGACTTAATTATGCATACATGACCCGCTAGCATATTCTTGGTATGGGGTCTCCTATTGGTGGTGCAAGAATTCTTTTTCCGCCTACTGCGGTTTTGAGGACGACTTCATCGAATTCTTTAGTTGTTTCACCTACGATTTGGGCTTCTTTACCCTGCTTGGTCTCTTTCAGCGCTTCCAAGACTTCTTTTGCCTTCTGTGGAATCACTCCTAGTACTACTTTGCCTTCGTTTCCAACTTCGAGGGGGTCGATGCCTAACATTTCACATGCAGCTCTAACATCCCCGCGCACGGGTATTTTCTCCTCGTTTACCATGATTCCAATCTTTGACTTTTCGCTTAATTCATTCAACGTGTTGGATAATCCGCCTCGTGTAGGATCCTTCATCGTTACGATTCCTCCAACGTTTAAAAGGTGTATAATCAGCTTGTTGAGCGGAGCTACGTCGGATGTGATTTGGCTTCCAAAGTCGTATCCTTCTTGAGATGACAACACGGCTAATCCGTGGTCTCCAACAGTGCCGGAAACGATTATTTTGTCTCCTTCTCTTAAGTTGGAGTCGAGAATCCATTGGGCGTCAAAGGAGCGATGTTTCTTCACTTCCGCGATGTTTCTTTCCAACGCTTCGTTTCGCTTGCCTATTCCTGAGGTGTTGATAACGCATCCTCCTAGGGCGCCTTTTTCAACAACCTTTGTGTCACCTGTAATGATGTAAACTCCTGCTTCCCGGCAAGTTTCGTTCATGCTCTCCAAAATCTTTTCAAATTCGCTTATTGGAAGGCCCTCCTCTAACACGAAGCCGCAAGAAAGCGCAATCGGTTCCGCACCCATTACCGCAATGTCGTTAACGGTGCCAGCGACTGCTAGTCTTCCAATGTCTCCGCCTGGAAAGAAAATAGGCTTCACCACGTGTGAGTCAGACTTCAAAACTATGTTGCTAATCACTGCCGCATCGTCTAGGGCTTCTAACGGAACCTCAGCGCTGCTTCCGCCGAGATATTTTAACACGTAGTTTTTGATCAGGTCGTTCATTATGGTTCCGCCGGCTCCATGGGTCATAGTGATTTGTTTCATGATCAAGCGCTCCTCACCACATTGAGAGCGGTTTGTCTTAAGAGTCTTATTAATATCTCTGCTGTCATGGATACACTAAAGTTCAAAGCGTCGATTAATGTTTAAATAACAGTTTGCATCGCCTAAATACTCTTCAAAGGGTTTGTCGTACACCCCCCCTGCGTGGATGAAACAAGATGCCCATGAAACTGCTGAAAAACGAGACAGGAAAAGAACTCGTAGTCAAGAGAATTTTACATACAAAAAACTACTCTTTAACCTTGGATAAGGCTTTGTGCGTCGGATGTGAAATCTGCAAGGAAGTCTGCCCCAAAGAGGCCATTGAAATCAAAACGTTTCCTAAAGTGGCCGGAGAAAAATTGAAACATCCTATTATAGATGTGGACAAGCAGAAGTGTCATTTCTGCGGGATATGTAGTTCTCTCTGCCCTTTTGGAGCGTTGAAAGTGAGGGTTGACGGCGAACACGTGATTCCTGTGGTCAAGACTGAAAGCTTCCCTGAACTCATTCGTGAAATCGACGTCGACACAACAAAATGCGACGTACAATGCGTGGAATGCGAGAAGGCTTGCCCACTTGAACTCATCAAAGTTAGCGTGCGAACTCCAGACGGTCAAGAAGTTACGGACAAGGAGTCCATACGAGATAAGGAAAAGCTTACGGTTGTTGTAGACGTAAAAAAGGAGTTTTGCCCGTGCTGTCGAGTGTGCGAACTGAAATGCCCCCACGACGCTATCCATGTGAAAAAAATCTTTCATGGAACCATCCGGATAGATCAAGAGAAGTGTCCAAAAAGCTGCCAAGATTGTCTCGATGTATGCCCGATCACAGGCGCGCTTTATCTTTCAGAAGATGGAAAAGTGCATGTTAACGAGTTGTACTGCGTCTACTGCGGCGTTTGTAGAATCGTTTGCCCTGAGGAAGGGGCGCTTAAGCTTCAGAGAACGAACATACGACACACGCCTGTTCATTCGGGTGCGTGGAATAAAGCTCTTGAAAAGTTGACGTCAACCAAGGAGTTGACCAAGGAGCTGAAGACCAAGGGTTCAACCAAAGTTCGAGAATCAGTGGAGAAGAGGTTTGGTTTGAGGGATGCATAATGTCGGAAGAACCTAGGATAGGAGTTTTTGTCTGCCACTGTGGTCTCAACATTGCGGGAGTGATTGACGTAGAGGAACTCACCGAGTACGCTCGCACATTACCTAACGTAGTTTGTGCCATACGCAACCGCTACACATGTGCAGACCCAGGGCAAGAGGAAATCAGAAAGGCAATAAAAGAGCACAAGCTGAACAGAGTTGTTGTCGCAGCTTGCTCCCCACGTATGCATGAACCCACATTCCGCAGATGCGTCGCCGAAGCAGGACTAAACCCGTATCTCTTTGAGATGGCGAACATAAGGGAGTTCTCCTCGTGGTGTCACCCAAGTACACCGAAAGAAGCCACCGAGAAGGCAAAAGACATCGTGAAGATGGCTGTTGCAAAAGTGAGGCTGTTTCGGCCTCTAGAAACAATGGAGGTACCCGTTACCAACAAGGCTCTCATCATAGGCGGAGGAATCGCAGGAATAAGCACTGCGCTAGACCTTGCTGACATGGGATTCAAAGTTTACCTCGTAGAAAGAAGCGAAAGCATTGGAGGCCACATGGCCCAGCTTGACAAGACGTTTCCAACATTGGACTGCTCAATTTGCATCGAAGGACCAAAAATGGTCGATGTCTCCCGTCATCCCAACATCGAAATAATCTCATACGCCGACGTTCTCAGCGTACAGGGTTTCGTAGGAAACTTTAAGGTAAAGATTCGGAAAAACCCGCGATACATCATTGCAGAGAACTGCACAGGTTGCGGCGAATGCCGAGATGTTTGTCCAATAGAAATTCCCAACGCGTGGGACATGAACATCGGTGTGAGGAAGGCGATTTCAGTTCCGTTCGATCAGGCGGTTCCTCTTGTTTACACAATAAACATGGATTACTGCATTGAATGCTACAAGTGTGTAGACGTTTGCGGCGCGCGGCAAGCGATAAATTTTGATCAGAAAGCTGAGGAAATCGAACTTGAAGTAGGAACAATTATCACCGCAACGGGATTTGACATTTACCTACCATATGACGACAGCCTGTATGGCTACGGAAAGTATGACAACGTTATCACGGCGTTGGAATTAGAGAGATTGATTTTGGCGGCTGGTCCAACTGGTGGGAAAGTTGTGCGAGCTTCTGATGGAAAGAAGCCAAAGACCGTGATATTCATTCAATGCGTGGGTTCAAGGGACGTAAATAAGTACGAATATTGCTCAGGCTTCTGCTGCATGTACTCGCTGAAACACGCCGTTCAGCTTAAGGAGAAATACAAGGACGATGTGGAGGTATATATTCTCTACATGGACATGCGCACTCACTTCAAGGGCTACGAGGAATTCTATCGAAGAGCCCGCGAGCTGGGAGTCAACTTCATTCGAGGGAGAGCCGTACATATTCTTGAGGATCCAGAGACGAAAAACCTAACCGTACGCGCAGAGGACATGACACTCGGTGAACCAATTGAACTAAAAGCAGAGCTTGTGGTTCTGGCCACCGCCGCTATTCCCACAAAGGGAACCGATGAAATGGCGAGAATCTTGAGCGTTACACGAGGAGCTGACGGGTTCTTCATGGAAAGTCACCCGAAACTCAAACCAATTGACACTGCTGTGGACGGAGTCTTCTTAGCAGGTGCTTGTCAAGGGCTAAAAGACATACCCTACTCCGTATCTCAGGGAAGCGGAGCCGCATCACGAGCCGCGACCATACTTTCTAAGCCCACATGGAAGATTGAACCCATCGTCGCCGTGGTGGACCCTGACAAGTGTCGCAACATCAAGGTGAAGTGTGGTATTTGTGCAAGAAAATGCCCGTATGGAGCTATAAAGGCCCCAGAAGGAGAACCAGCTGAAGTTACAACGGCCATGTGTCACGGCTGCGGCACATGCGTTGCCGAATGTCCATCTGACGCCATCACTCAGATGCATTTCACGGATGCACAGATTTTTGCGCAGATTCGAGCTGCTTTGGAGGAGAATCCTGAGGATAAAATACTTGGTTTTCTGTGCAACTGGTGCAGTTATGCGGGTGCTGACTTGGCGGGTACGAGTCGTTTTGAGTATCCACCTAATCTGCGGGCTGTCAGAGTAATGTGTTCCGGGCGTGTGGACCGAGACTTTGTTATGGAAGCGCTTAGGCTCGGCGCCGGCATGGTGTTGGTAGCCGCCTGCCATCTGCCATACGACTGCCATTATATTTCGGGAAACGTTGCGATGAAAACTAGGATGGAAGCGTTGGCGAAAATGCTTGAAAAACTTGGGCTCAGTCCAGAAAGATTCAGAGTTGAATATGTATCCGCTGCAGAAGGAGTGAAGTTCGCGGAACTCAACAAAGAGATGACTGAACAGCTGAAGTCACTGGGAAAAGCGAAAATTAAGGCTGAAAATGAAAAACTGCGACCAATGCTAGAAAAGATGCTTTCACGGAAAAAAGCGTAGTCGCACTCATCTTCTGTCACGATTAATCGTTTGGAAAGTGTGTGCAAATGGGTGTTTGGAGGCTTCTTGAGCTAGAAGTGAAGGATGCGTTTACCAATATGGCTGTTGACGAAGCCGTCCTATCAGCTAGAATATCGAATACGGTGCCAAACACTCTGCGTTTTTACAGATGGAAACCTTCAGCAGTGTCCGTTGGACGTTTTCAAGACGTTTTCAACGAGGTCTATGTGGAAAACTGTCGAAAGCATGAAGTGGACATCGTGAGAAGAATCACGGGTGGAGGAGCCGTGTACCATGATCACGTTGGAGAGATAACCTACAGCGTGGTCGTAAAAGAGAGTGATCTAGGGCTTAGGGATGTAGCTTCTACTTATGACATGATATGCAAGGGGCTGATCGAAGCAGCCAAAATATTGGGAATTTCCGCTGACTTCAACGCAGGGGACCCAAAAAAATGTCCAAACGTTACTATAAATAGAAGAAAAATCTCTGGTAGTGCTCAATCCCGCAAGAAGGGGGTACTGCTTCAACATGGAACGTTTCTGTTAGACACGAATCTTGAGAAGATGTTTACGTTCCTCAGAGTTCCGTGGGCTAGAACTTGTTTGGAAGTGATACCTATAGCTGAGAAACGGTTAACATCGGTAAAAGAAGAACTTGGAACAAGCATATCGATAAAAGAGGCACAAAATGCTTTGGTTCAAGGCTTTCAGAAAACGTTTAGAGTACAGCCTGTGGAAGGGAGGCTGACAAGCTACGAACAAAAACTCGCCGAAAAACTTCGTAGAGAAAAGTTTGTCACAGACTGTTGGAACTTTGAAGGCAAAATGTCCTAACAGAGCTTATGCGCCAATTACAAAGACAAGCTTGGAATTAGCTAGAGTCCTATTAAAGCGTAGGCAACTATCAAAGGAGCGAACAATGACGCGATCTGAGATATTACTGTTACCAAAGTGTTCAAAGAGGGGCCCGCTGTGTCTTTGAATGGGTCACCAACTGTGTCTCCAATTACTGCTGCTTTGTGAGCGTCTGAGCCTTTACCGCCATAGTGTCCGTCTTCTACGTATTTTTTTGCGTTGTCCCACATTCCACCCGAATTAGCCATCAGTATCGCAAGCAGGAATCCGCTGAATATGCTTCCAGCGAGGTATCCTGCAAGAGCCTGGATGCCACAGATGAAGCCTACACCTAAGGTGATTAGAATCGACATCGTAATTAGAGGAAGTAATGCCTTTAGAGCCGCCTTTGTTGCAATGTCTACGCAAGATGCATAGTCCGGCTTTACTCCTTTCTTACCTTCTTTTAGACCTGGGATTTCTCTGAATTGTCTTCTGATTTCCTCAATCATTACGGAAGAGTTCTTCGAAACGGCAAGAATACACATAGCTGAAAATAAACATGGAACAGTGATGCCTATTAATACCCCAAGCATAACAAGTGGATTCATTAGGTCAAAAACAATCAGTTCGCCGAGTAGATCCTTAACTATTTGCTGATACGTCGCAAGCAATGCAAGGGCTGTCAATCCTGCAGCTCCTATTGCAAATCCTTTCGATATGGCTTTAGTCGTGTTGCCGGCTGCATCGAGTTTATCTGTTATTTTGATTACTTCGTCTCCCAATCCAGATTGTTCAGCAATTCCCTTTGCATTATCACCTATAGGTCCATAGGCATCGCCGGCGACTATTGTTCCCACAATGGATAACATGCCAAGAGCGCTCATGCCAACCCCGTATACTCCAGCTAAAAAGTACCCAAGTGCAGACGCTATGGCTATTCCGAGAAGTGGCGGAAACACGCTTATCAAACCGTACGAGAAGCCTGTTAGTATGTTTATGGCTGCTCCCGTCTTTGACGACTCTGCAGTCGTTCTGGCAGGGGGCCTGTTTATGGAAGTGTAGTAGTCTGATGTGATGCCAATGACAACTCCTGCTATCAATCCGACTACAGTTGCGCCCCATATTTCATAGTCAACTTGGAGATAGACTGTTGCAGCAAGTGTTAAGACGCCAAAGAGTAAGCAGGTTATATATGTCCCTAGGTTGAGAGCTTTTCCTGGATCTCCTCTTTTGCCAACTCTTACAACAGTTACACCGATAATGGAAGCAATAATTCCCAAACCGGCGAATATAAGGGGCATATTCATTTCCATTAATCCTAAAGAACTGCCTAGTATCATTGCTGCCATTACACAAGCAACGTAAGAGTCGAACAGGTCTGCTCCCATCCCTGCGACATCACCAACATTATCCCCGACATTATCAGCTATAACAGCTGGGTTTCTTGGGTCATCCTCTGGTATGCCAATCTCCACTTTACCCACAAGGTCAGCGCTCACATCAGCAGTTTTGGTGTAGATGCCGCCACCGGCCTTTGCAAACAAAGTCAATGTGCTTGCCCCAATGCTATAGCCAAGGACTATCTCCGGATTACCCGTAATACCATAAACAATGCTTATTCCTAACAAAGCTAATCCTACAACCGACAAACCCATTACAGCTCCGCCGCGGAACGATATTGGAAATGCCTTGTTTAAGCCCTTTTTAGCCGCGTTAGCCGTTCTGACATTTGCTTTGAGCGCAACGTCCATGCCGAAAAAACCAGCTAAAGCAGAGGAAAATGAACCAAACAGGTATGCCAATGCCAAACTAATATTCTTAATTTTGGTTTCAGTAATCCAAATAGGTTCTGGGACGAAAATCCCCAGCAATACAGCAACAACTACAGCGAAGATTGCAAGAGTCGTGTATTCTCTTTTCAGAAAAGCGTTTGCACCCTCCTTTATTGCACCAGAAATTTCTTGCATTCTATTGGTTCCGGCGTCCTGTTTTTTCACATAGAAATATAGGTACAGTGCAACGAAAAGCGAGATTAACGCTGAGATCGGAGCTATCAACCACTCTTCCATTTCTCATCAACCCGTAATTTTAAAGTCTAAACACCTGAATTTTAGGCTGTTTACGAGTTGTAGACTGTTTCATAAGCTGTTTTATAACTTTAATGGTCAAATACTTCATTGTGAAATGGAAAAGGATAAAAGATTAACAAAGAGTTTTCTACATCAAGAGAAAAAGGGGGTGAGGGCAAACGCAGAAACTCTGGCACAGCATGAAAGTCGACGAAGTTTTGCAAGCACTTGATGCTAAAGTAGAAGGTTTAAGCCAAGAAGAGGCGCAAAAGCGTTTACAAGAGTTTGGACTTAACGAATTAAAGAAGGAAAAGCGAAAATCTCCTATTAGACTTTTCTTTGAACAGTTCACAGACATATTGATTATAATATTGTTAATTGCCACGTTGCTTTCATTCGCTGTAGGAGAAGTCTACGATGCAATAGTTATAATAGCGATAGTCATCGCATGTGCAGTTTTAGGCTTCACGCAAGAGTACAAGGCGGAAAAAGCTTTAGAAGCTCTAAAAAAGATGACCGCTCCGACAGCCACGGTTTTACGTGACGGAAAACAATTACAGCTTCAAACTCAGAATGTTGTACCTGGCGACATTCTCTTATTGTACACCGGAGACAAGGTGTCCGCGGACGCTAGGCTTATTGAAGCTATGAACATGAAAACGGATGAGGCTCCATTAACAGGCGAATCCACCCCTGTAAACAAGGACGTTAAGCCTTTACATGAAGAAACTCCCGTTTCTGATAGACGCAACGTAGTATTTACTGGCACAGTTGTTGTTTATGGACGCGGCAAAGCAGTTGTCACATCAACGGGAATGAGTACAGAGTTTGGAAAAATCGCTAAAATGGTTCAAGTAACCGAAGAGGAAGAAACGCCGCTTGAGAGAAGAATGGCTCATGTTGGGAAATGGCTTGGAATACTCTCAGTTGCAGTCTGCCTTTTTGTAGGAGTTTTAGGCATTATAAGAGGACGCGAAATTCCAGAAATGGTTTTGTGGGGTATAAGCCTTGCAGTAGCCGCTGTTCCAGAAGCGTTACCAGCGGTAGTGACGGGCGCGCTTGCGGTGGGCATGTATCGGATGGCTAGAGAAAACTCCATAGTCCGAAGGCTTCCAGCAGTTGAAACTCTGGGCTGCACAAGCGTCATATGTTCAGACAAAACCGGAACAATGACCAAGGGTGAAATGACTGTGCAGAGAATCTACGTAAACGGCAAATCTTTGAAGATCACGGGCGTCGGCTACGAACCGCAAGGAGAATTCCTCTTTGAAGACAAAAAACTCAACCCAACCAAAGAAAAAGAGCTTCACGCACTCTTAAAAGCTGCAACTTTATGCAACGACGCGAAACTGGAGAAGGAAGAGGGAAAGTGGATGGTGAAAGGTGACCCAACAGAAGGAGCATTAGTGGTTACTGCTGCCAAGGCAGCTTTGTGGAAACAAGAAATTGAAAAAGAAGAACCACGAATAAACGAAATCCCGTTTTCTTCGGAAAGAAAACGCATGACTACAATTCACGAAGCACATGGCAAAAGCAAAATAGCTTACATGAAAGGCGCTCCAGAAATCGTTTTAGAAAAATGTAAGAAAGTTTACACTAATGGAAAAGCGCATAAATTAACTGATGAAATACGCAGGGAAATATTGGTAGTAATTGAAGCCATGGCAATACAAGCGTTAAGAAATCTGGGCTTCGCGTACAAGGAACTGCCAGAATTTACAACTTCATTAAATGAAGAAGACGAAAAGGACTTTGTTTTCCTTGGGATAATGGGAATGATTGACCCCCCACGAGAAGAAGTGAAAGAAGCAATCTACATGTGTAGAAAAGCCGGAATCAAAGTTGTTATGGTTACTGGCGACCACAAATTGACAGCCGTGGCAGTAGCGAAAGAACTGAACCTAGTAGGTGAAAGTGAAAAGGAAGAAGGCAGAGTGTTAACTGGAGCAGAATTGGATAAGCTCAGCGACGAAGAATTTGAGAAAGTCGTTGAAAACGTTGTGATTTATGCAAGGGTTTCGCCGGAACACAAAGTTCGAATAGTTAAGGCTCTAAGGAAAAAAGGTTACATCTGCGCCATGACAGGCGACGGTGTAAATGATGCACCAGCTTTAAAGAGGGCTGATATAGGCGTAGCGATGGGAATAACTGGAACGGAAGTTACGAAAGAGGCGTCAGACATGGTTTTGGCAGATGACAACTTTGCAACAATTGTAAGAGCAATCAAAGAAGGACGCGAAATCTACGACAACATCAAGAAGTACCTAACGTATCTGCTTCGTTGCAACATCATGGAGATACTTGTGATGTTCATAATTATGATGATTGCTCCAGAACCGTTATTCGAGATGCCTTCAGATATGGTGCCACCAGCTATAGCTCTTACAACGATTCAGATTCTTTGGGTAAATCTAACAACAGACGGTTTACCAGCCCTAGCCTTGGGTGTAGACCCGGGTGATCCAGACCTAATGGAGAGAAAACCAAGAGACCCAAAGGAAAGTATTTTCACACGGGACGTGAAGATATACTTATCTGCAGTTCCGGTGCTGATGACTGTTCTTCTCTTAGGTGGATATCTCTTTTATCAACCTTGGGTAAGCAAGGATAGCTTGATAGAAGCACGTACACAGCTCTTTACAGCTTTAATTTTAATGGAACTGGTTAACGCCGTAAATGCACGTTCACTCAAATACACAGTCTTTAAGGTGGGTCCGTTTAAGAACAAGTTCCTCTGGATTGCAATACTTTCCTCATTAGGCTTACAGCTGATGGTGCTTTACACACCAGCACTTCACAGCCTATTCGACGTAACATATCCAGGGCTGTTCGACTGGGCCGTAGCCATTGCTTTCACTTTAATAGTGTTCTTCAGCATAGAAATCGGCAAGTACATAGGAAGCAGAAAATCGGGGTCATAGCTGTCTTTTCACCTAAGTGAGCGGAGCATGTCGGTTCTGTGGTTTGTAGAATTTATCTGTTAGTACCGAACCAATCTGATATCTTCTTATCCTTTTCTATTTCAAACTCAATATTCATTGGTTTGAACGTCTGACCTAAGGCTGTTCTGAGGTTTCGAACGTAATCATTAACGTTTACTTCTGACAAGCTTTTCACATGGGCTGTGGGTTTCACGGTGAATTTTTTGCCCCTATAGTTAAACGGGTTGACTTTTACGAATGAAACTGTGTCTCTCTTGCTTACGCCCACCCCAGTGTCGATGAGTTGAACGGCACACTGGTATGGCTGATGTAACGCTTCCTCCAATCTAACCTTTTGTTTCGGATCAAAATAAAGCTGCACCGAATACTCCAAGTCTTTGAGTTCAAATTTTCTTTGTCCCAAATCCTTAATTGCTTTCTGAACAATTGCTGCGATTTTTTTCTTTGCCAACTCATAATCTCCTAGATTTTTCACGTGGCTTAGTTCTTTAACGCAGTTTCGAAACACTCTTAGAAAAAACTCGGGTGAATTGGATTTGATTACTGTTAGGCCTTTAATGTCTGGTGTTCCATCTTTTAAGATGCCGAAATACGCCTTTTTGGCTTCAGACAACACGCAGAGTGAGTACTCTTTTTCAACAGCTAAATCTAGTCGAAGCTTCTCCTTCACGGTTTTGACTAACCATTTCACTTCTTCCTGAGAGGGGTCGTCTAAGAATATAGAATCCGTGTCTCCGTAGGTTGGGTGTAAGCCATGTTCTTCAGCCATGTTCCACGTCGTTTGAAGAGCGTAACGCCCGTAGCCCGTTATAGATTCAGCTAAGGGTGTGGACGCGAGTCCATGGATTCTCACGGTGACGCCGTAGCTGGAAACTGATATTAGTTTTAGTAGTTTGGTTAATGCTTTGGCTAAGAGCCGTTCATGTTTTGATGTTGAGGGGTTCTTTGAAAGAGGTTTAAACCAGTGGATTCGCAGGTCCTTTAATGCGCCGATTATCACTGAGTAGAAGCCTCTTCTCCTCAAGCAAACGTGGTGATCCAATTCTGAAATTCCGTGGTCTCTACAC
>Ga0224501_10003647_pt1 | contig 12150 bp, 7 predicted proteins | sample SF_Oct11_sed_USG_4_FD_169105 | JGI IMG/M metagenome (GOLD analysis project Ga0224501, IMG submission 169105) | Sediment microbial communities from San Francisco Bay, California, United States - SF_Oct11_sed_USGS_8_1 | ecosystem: Environmental > Aquatic > Marine > Sediment | place: USA... | reverse complement strand
ACGGCCAGCGACTCGCGTGGATGAGTCCGGGCGGCGTTCCAAGGAGCTCGATATGGCACTTCCAGGCACATGGATTCGTCTGCGTCCATCGCTGGCCTTCGTGGCGGCGGCACTTGCGGCGTGTTCGGCCCCTGATGGGTCGGCCACGCTCGCGATCGTCCATGCGTCCGTGATCGACGCCACCGGTGCCGCCGCGACGAGCGACCAGACCGTCCTGATCGAGGACGGATACATTCGAGCGGTGGGCCCCTCGTCCGAGGTCGCCGTTCCTCCGGAGGCCACCGTCGTGGACGCGACGGGCCGATACGTGATTCCCGGACTCTGGGACATGCACACCCACACCGGGGCGGTTCCAACGACCTTCGATCTCTATCTGGCGAACGGAGTGACCAGCGTACGCGACATGGGCTGTGACCCGGGTTGCGCGGCGCTACTCGCGGAGCGCAGGGCCCTCGAAGCTTCCGGATCGGTCCTCGGACCCCGTATCGTGTCGACGGGGCCGAACATCGATGGAGCGTCTCCCATCGACTACCCGGGACATGTTCATGTGGGGGTGGCCGACGCCGCCCTGACGGTCGAGGAACTCGCTTCCGCAGGGGCGGATTTCATCAAGGTGCGGGACTGGCTCTCCCCTGAGGAATACGCCGAGGTTCTCGATGCAGCGCGTCTCCGAGGCCTACCGGTCGACGGTCATGTTCCGGCGGCCGTGACCGTGACCGACGTGGTGGCCGGCGGCCAGCGCACCATCGAGCATGGCGGGAGCATGCTCGGCGGCTTGCTGCTCGGGACCTCGTCGGACGAAGACGACCTGCGCACAGAACTGCTTGCGGCCATGGACTCCGCGCGCGTCTCCGGCCAGTTCTTCCTACCGTTCGCCCTGGCCATGGGCCCAGCCTTCACCGGCCGGATGCTCCGGACCTTCGATGAGGCGAAGGCCGACGTCATGGTCGAGGCATTCCGCCGAGCGGGAACGGCCCTCGTGCCCACGCTGGTGGTGGCGCACCCGGCGTTCATGTCGGCGGATCCGGTCTTCGACGGTCGACGCCTGCTCGACGGCCGGCAGATGGACTACGTCTCCGGCCCGGTATCCGAGATGTGGAAGGCCAGTGCGTCGTCACCCCTCTTCGCCGGCGAAGGCCTCGAAGCCGCGAGGGGCCGATACGAAGCGCTTCTGGATCTGGTGGCCCGATTGCACGAAGCCGGCGTGCCCGTGCTCCCCGGAACCGATCTGAGCATGGAGGCGCCGTGGCAGGTCGCGGGCTTCGGTCTCCATGACGAATTGCTGCTTCTGGTCGAGGCTGGGCTGTCTCCGATGGACGCTCTTCGCGCGGCTACCTCGGAACCCGCGAAGGTCCTCGGCTTCACGGACCTCGGTACCATTGAAGCGGACAAGGTCGCCGACCTCGTCATCCTGGAAGCCGACCCACTTCGGGACATTCGCAACACGCGACGGATCGCCGGGGTGATCTCGCGCGGGAAGTACCTGGCGCGTCCCGCCCTGGACAGCCTGCTCGCCACCGCGGCCGAAGCCGCCACCAGCACGCGCGACTAGGGGATACGTCTCTTGTCCGGTGCCGACCGGAGGGTCGTTCCCGCTTCACAAGGCGGAATCGCGACTCGTCCCCCGTGACGTGCGCATCCTGCTCGCACGTCGGGTGCGCATCTCTCGAGCTCACCGAGGCATCCGACGTGTTGGATTCACTTCGGGCGTTGGTGCAGGAGGACGCGCAGCAGCACTGAAAGCCCACCCTGGCGCCGACCGACGGCCTCACCATAGGATCCCTATCCTGATCCTCCCCGACGGATACTTCGGTCCACCTGACCTGTGAGGTCTTCCCATGCTCGCACGCTACTCAAAGGCGATGAGGGTGGTGTTGCTCGTCGCCCTGACGACCGCCGCTCTCTCCACCCACGCCATCGCCCAGTCGCCGGCCTCGGATCCCGAGGTCCAGGCCCAGATCAGCCTCTTCTCCGCATGGTTGGATGGTCAGATCGAGATCAGGGGTCTGCCCGGCGTCGTCGTCGGTGTGGTCTCCGGTGACGAATTGGTCTGGGCCAGGGGCTTCGGACACGCAGACGTCGACGCGGACCGGCCCATGGACACGGACACACGCTTTCGGATGGCGTCACACAGCAAGCTCTTCACCGCCACGGCGATCATGCAGCTCAGGGAGCAGGGGAAGCTCCGGCTCGACGATCCGGTCCGCGAGTACCTTCCCTGGTTCACCTTCCAGGGAGCCGCCCCCGACGATCCGCCGGTGACCATCGAACACCTGCTGACCCACAGCTCGGGGCTGCCGCGAGAGGCGGGGTCGCACTGGACCGACTGGGACTTTCCGACGGCGGACGAGATCCGCGAACTCATGCCCGACCGCCAGGCGCCCTTCTCGCCGGAAGTCCGCTGGAAGTACTCCAACCTCGCGTACACCATCGCCGGCATGGTCGTGGAGGAGGTCAGCGGGATGAGCTGGGCGGATTATCTGCATCAGAACATCTTCGGCCCCCTCGGGATGAGTGCATCGAGCGTGGACCAGCCGGACCCGAAGCTGGCCACGGGATACGGCAGTCGCATGCCGGATGATTCGAGGGAGGTCATCCCCTTCGTGGACGCGCGTGGGATGGCGGCGGCCACGGGGCTCACCTCGACGGTCGAAGACATGGCTCGGTTCGTGTCCGCCCAGTTCCGCCACGGGTCGCGGGGCGAAGACCGGCTGCTCGGCACCTCGTCGCTTCGAGAGATGCATCGTGTACGCATGCTCGAAACCACCTGGACGCGTGGACAGGGGATCGGGTTCAGCGTGCAACGCATCGACGGCAAGCTCTACGTGGGGCACGGCGGCGGATACCCGGGCTACACCACGAACACCATGATCCAGCTCGACTCCAGGGTGGGGGTGATCGTTCTCACCAACACCAACGATTCGAACCCCGCTCAGATCGCGGGGGAACTCATGAGCACGGTCGGTGATGCGGTGGCCGCCGCGACGAAGCCCGAGCAGGAAAGCGTCGCCTGGGACCCCGCATGGGAGCGGTTCGCGGGTCTCTATCGCAATCGCTGGGGCGGGACACGGGTCCTGGTCATGAACGAGCGGCTGGTGATGATGGATCCGTGGGCCACGAGAGTCGGGGAACCCACCGAGCTCGAGCCCATCGGAGACGGAACGTTCCGCATGGTAGCTCCTACCGGTGGCGGCGCCGTCGGCGAGATCGTCCGCTTCGTCGAGGAAGGCGGTGAAGTGGTCCGCATGATCACGGGAGACTCCTACGCACGTCGGGTGCGGTAGGGCACTCGAAAGCGAAGCCCCACCCGGCACACGCCGGGTGGGGCTTCGTCCTGTCACCGATGCGGCCCTCCGCTACGAGATGATCCGCATCCGCTGGCGCACCTTCTCCATGTACTTCGTGAAGAAGTGCTTCTGGATGTCGTTCATGTCGAGCTCGCGGCCCTGGATGTAGGCCTGCTCGATGTCGCTGGTCATGTCGATGGGCGTGCCGGTCGTGATCAGGAGCGTGGCCTGCTTCCCGGGCTCCAGCGAGCCGATCCGATCGTCGAGTCCCATGAGCTCGGCCGCGTTGATGGTGACGGCCTTCACCGCCTCCTCCTCCGGAAGTCCGAAGGCCACCGCGACGCCCGCCTCGTACGGGAGGCGATCGGTGTAGAGCGAACCCGAGCCGCCGGAGATGGCGAACTTCACCCCCGCCCGGTAGAGCGCGGCGGCCCTTCCGTAGGCTTCGTCGTAGCCCTCGTGGTCCCGTCCGGGGGCATCCATGGTCGACGTGAGGATCACCGGAATCTCCTCGGCGACCAGCCGATCGGCCACGTGGATCGCGTCGTCCCCCCCGCGGATGACCAACCTGAGATTCTCTTCTTTCGCCCAGGTGATGGCGTCGTTGATCTGCGCCGCGCTGTTGGCGGACACCACCACCGGGATCTCGCGGTTCAGAGCCGGAGTCATGGCGATGTAGCGGGCGTCCGTCCGGACCTGCTCGCCGGCGGCCACGGCGTCGCGATAGGCGCGGGCCTCGGCGAAGTAGTTCTTCAACTGCTGCACGCGTTCCTCGTACGTGGGTTGGTCTTCACCCCGATTCCCGAACCCGCCGAATCCACCGAATCCACGTCTTCTGGGATCGGGGTTCGGCCAGTTGACGTTGAGCGCCGCCGCCGACTCCATGGACATCTCCTCCCAGCTCCACCCCTCCAACGCCATCGCCGAGGACATGCCCGAGATGAGTCCGCCACCCGGAGTGGTGATCGTGGTGAGCACACCCTGTGAGCGGGACGTGCCGATATGACGACTCTCCGCGTTCACGGCCACGTCCGCTTGGACGTTCGGGTTGAAGTCCCCGACCTCGTTCACGTCGTTGGACATGTCCACGGCGCCGATCTCGGAGAGGCCGACGGTGGAGTAGGCGTCGATGAGTCCGGGGTAGATGTGCTTCCCGCTCACGTCCACGACCCGCGTTCCGGCGGGGATCTCCAGGTCGGCGCCCACCGCCATGATCACGCCGTCGCGGAAGATGATCGTGCCGTTCTCGATGACGCCGTTGGTGACCGTGTGGATCGTGGCCCCCCGGAGTGCGATGGGCTCCGACTGCGGGGGCACCGTCATCCGGACCTGCGCCGACGCGGCGGCCGGCAGCGTCGTGAAGGCGAACGCCGCCGCCACGACGAGAAGACGGAGCGGGCGGCCGAGCGCCCCCGTGGGGCGCCCGACGAATCCCGGGCTATTGGGCTTGTGGTCGTACATGGTCAGTTCCTCCCACCGTTCGTGCTACGTTCGCCACCACCGGCGGCCAGGATCGCTTGAATCAACTGCCGGCGCTCACTCTGCACCTGCGCGCGCAGCGCCGCGTCGTCCTCCAGGGAGAAGTAGCGGCGTCCATCCACCCAGGTCTGCTCGGCCCGGGTGAACTGAGAGAGCGGGTTGCCGCTCCAGATCACGAAGTCGGCGTCCTTGCCGGCTTCCAGCGATCCCACCCGATCGTCGATGGCCAGGACCCTGGCCGCGTTGATGGTGACCGTGGTGAGCGCTTGTTCTTCCGTCAGGCCGGTGCGCAGCAGCTTGCCCGCCTCCCAGTTCATCCGACTGGCGATCTGTGCGTTGTCCGAATGGAGCGACACCGTCACCCCCGCCTCCATGAGGATCCGGGCGTTGTACTTGGTGGCGTCGTACGCCTCCATCTTGAAGGCGCCCCAGTCGCTCCAGACCGCGGCGGCCACGCCGGCCTCCGCCAGCTCGGGCGCGATCTTGTACGCCTCCACGGCGTGCTGGAGCGTCTGCACGCGGAAGCCGAATTCCTCGGCCAGGCGAATCAGGGCGAGGTAGCCGTCGGCGCGGTAGCCGTGCGACGAAATGAGAAGCTCCTGGTTCAGGATGTCGAGGATCGCCTCCATCCTGAGGTCCCGCCGGGGCGGGAGCCCTTCACCGTTCTGCTCCCACGCCTGCCATTCGCGCTCGTAGTCGCGGGCGGCCAGGAAGTGGTCGCGGATGATCTCCTGGGTGCCCATGCGGGTGTTCGGATAGCGGCCTTCGTAGCAGCACCGTTTGGGGTTCTCACCCAGGGCGAACTTCACCGTGCGGGTGGCTCCCTCCAGTCTGAGCTGATCCGGAAGCCCGCCCCACCGCATCTTCACGATGACGTTCTCGCCGCCGATGGGGTTGGCGGAGCCGTGCTTGATCATGGCGGTGGTGAGGCCGCCGGCGAGTTGGCGGTACATCCAGATGTTGTTGTGCGTGATCACGTCGCCCATCCGTACCTCGGGCACGATGGTGGCTCCGGTCTCGTTGACGTCGCTGACACCGGAATGGATGTGGGGATCGATCATGCCCGGCGTCACGTGCTTGCCGGTGCCGTCGATCTCCACGGCGCCCCGCGGTGCGGCGAGGTCCACCCCCACCTCGACGATCTTCCCGTCACGAATCAGGACGTCGGCGTTCTCCAGGCGACCCTGGGGCCCCTGCGTCCACACCGTCGCGTTCCGGACGATCACCGCCCTCGGCTGCTCCGGAAGGGAGGACACCCCGTACTCCATCATCGGGCGGATGAACGGGAGATCGATCTCCGGGACGTCCGCGGCCACGGTGCCGACCTCGTCTCCCTCGAAGGCCGCCGTGCGCGAACCCTGGAAGGACGGATTGGCGCCATTGGGGAGCGCGGTCCACCCGTAGAAGGCGTCGCCGCTCACCGACCCCGCCAGCAGGGCGGTGCCCTCGAATCCCAGGTCCTCACCCGGGAAGCGCACCTCCAGCCTCCCCGTCTCGGCCACGACGCTGGCCGAAGCGATGTCGACGCGGATGCCCTCCGCCACGTTGGGCCCGGGCGCCACGTCGATGTAGCCGCGGAGTCGGTTCAGCGTGCCCTCGAGGACGAGCTGGGCCTGGAAGCCCCACTGATCGTCCGACGCGATCCTCCACGTTCCGCGAGGATCGATCTGCGCCGGGCGGGTCACGCCGTAGACTCTTCCGTGCACCCACACGTCTCGCACGTCGGCTTCCCGGGTGAACAGGTCACCCTCGGCGACCACGAGATTGGCCACCTTCCCCGCCGCGATCGTCCCGTGGGTTCCTTCGATCCCCAGGTAGCGGGCCGGCGTCGTGGTGATGGCGGCCAGCGCGTCGTCCGGGGAAAGCCCCCGCGCCACGGCGGTCCGGAGGTTCGGCAGGAAGTCGCCCACCGAGGTCAGCCCGTCGGTGGTGATGGCGAACTCGATCCCCGCGTCCGCGAGCCGTGCGGCGTTGGTGGGGGCGAGGTACCAGTGACGCAACTCGGCCAGGGACGCGTTGAGAGCCGCCTCCGGGTCGTCCACGTTGGGAGCGTCGGGGAAGTCGAGGGGCACGAAGAGCGGAGCGGTGCTCTCACCGAGGACGTCGAGGATCCGGTACTCCTGACCGCTCCCCCGGAACCAGGCGTTCAGGCCGAACTCCTCCGCGAGCGCCCGACCTCGGAGATACTCCTCTTCCCCGGTCGTTTCGAAGATGACGGGCTGCCGGCCCTGGACGGCGCTCTCCAGCGCTTCGAGTGCCGCGCTGGTCTCCGGGGGGAGGAAGCTGCGGCCGCCGGCCTCGTAGGCCGCCCAGGCCCGCATGTACCAATCGGCGTCCATGAAGGTCTGCTTCATGAGGGCGATGGTACCCATGGACGAGTTGGGGTAGCGCCCTCCGAGCTCGAAGGACCGCCCGAACCCGATGGACTGGGCGACGTTCGGTCGCAGGATGCGGTCGCGGACCCCGGTGTCGCCCAGGTTCACCACCGACGCCGTCCCCCGGAAGATTCCCTGCTTCGGCACGACCAGGGCCGTCCCGAAGCCCTGCGAGCGGAGCGCCTTCCTGCGGGCCTCGTCGTCCTGGAGGTTGGCGGTGGTGCTGAACCACGCGCGCACCTGGGGATTCCAGTGCGTGGGCCCGACGTCGCCGCCTTCGGGGACCTCGTCCATCCCCAGGTCGGCGTGGGCGTCGATGAACCCCGGGTACACCGTCAGCCCCGACAGATCCCAGACGCGGGCTCCAGCCGGAGCGGCGGCGCCGCGTTCCACGGATTGGATGATGCCGTTCCGGATGACGATGGTCGCGTTGTCCATCGTGCGGCCGGGCGCGGTCACGGCACGCGCGCCCACCAGCGCGTGGTACCCGGTCCCGTTGTCGCGAATGCCCGTTACGGGCTCGGTGCGGCTGGCCTGCTGCGCACCCGCTCCTCCTGCCAGGAGGAGGCTCAACGTCAGCGCCGAGAATGTGGTTTTCACGAAATCCCCCAGAGAGAACTGAAGAGTACGGGGAGACGTCCGCCCCCCGTCCTACACGACCTTACGTGAATAGGACAGAGTACACCCTATCACCGTTGAGACGAATCGGAAATCGAAACGAGGGTCCGAGCGGGTCGTGTCGTGGTAGGAATCTGGAGTCCGCCGTACCATGTGAGCTATTATCGGTGCCGGTCAGCGGTGCGGATACCGCCGATTCGCCACCGGCCGGCACCCTGATCGGGCCTCCCCGTGAGCCGCGCGGAGCGCGACACCCGATGGATGGGAGACTCCAACCTGAGCGAAGGGAAGGACCGCCTATGACGTACAGAACCGCCTCGGCCATCTGGTCCATGCTGGCCGTGTCCGCGTTCTCCGGATGTGCCGGAAGCGGGGACTCCCGAGCCACCCACGAGCCCGTCGTCGCCGATCTCGTGGAGCTACTCGACGCCAGACCCGACCTGCGCGACGCCCTCACCGCGGCCATCGATTCCGCCGCGGTTGCCGGCATTCCCGATCTGCCCGGGTTCTACGGCTACGTGGACGAGCTGGTCACGTGGATCCCCATCGAGCGGGAACTCGTCCCCAGGGCCCTGGGCGTCCACTACGTCGTGAACCAGGCACCGGGCGACGCCCTCAACCAGGACCCTGCGTTCAGCGACTGGTTGGGCGAAGTGGCGGAGGCGTGGGGTGCCTTCCTCGACACGCCCGCATCGGCGGCCGGCATCGAATCGTTCACCGCCCTTCCCGATTACAACGTGGACGACTACCACCCGGGCCCCAGCGGATGGCGGACGTTCAACCAGTTCTTCGCCCGCGAGATCAAGCCCGGCAAGCGGCCCATCGATGCCCCCTCCGATGACGCGGTCATCGTGTCACCGGCCGACGCCATCTTCATGGGCGCCTGGCCCATCGACGAGAACGCCACCGTCACCCTGAAGGGTGCCGAATGGGCCATCGCCGACCTGCTGGACGGCAGCCCCTATGCGGATGCATTCAGCAACGGCATCTATGCCCACACCTTCCTCCGCATCACCGACTACCACCGCTATCACCTTCCGGTGAGCGGCGTGGTGAAGGAGGTCCGCAACGTGCACGGCCGCGTGTACATCGATGTGGTCAGGAACGAAGACGGCTCCCTGGGCGGTGCCAACGGAGACACCTACCAGTTCAATCAAGAGCGCGGGCTGGTCATCATCGACTCCCCGACGGCCGGCCTCGTGGCGCTGGTTCCCGTGGGGATGTCGTTCATCTCGTCGGTGGCCCTCGAGCCGGAGGTGGGTGCGCGACTTCGAAAGGGGGACGAATTCGGGTACTTCCAGTTCGGCGGCTCCGACATCGTCATGCTCTTCCAGGACCGGAACATCATCCTGGAAGCGGAAGCCGGAACGCGGTATCTCCAGGGCGAGCGCATCGGGCGCGTGGGGGGGTGACTCCGAAGTCTGCCCCGGGATGGATGGAGCCCTCTCCACCGACCAGGCGCGACCCGGTCGTGGCGGTGGTTGGACCTGGGGCCACGGTACACCATCCTTGACGGACGGGTGCGGTCGTCCCATTGAACGGTGCAGTCCGGGCGCTCGCCGCGCGGCCTCTTCCAAGCCGAGACTCCCGCAGGAGGTTTCGCGATGTTCACGGGGCTTCTCCTCGCCACCGTCCTGTCGGTCCAGCTCGATCCCTCCCCCATCTGGATGGTCCGGGGAGACGACTTCGGCGTCACCCACGCCGGCAACGTCGGGCTCGAGGAGGCCATCGAGTCCGGCCTCCTGACATCCGCCAGCGTGATCGTGAACGGCGCCTGGATCGCGGAGACCGCGTCCATCCTGCTCCGACACCCCGAGGTGGAGGTGGGGCTCCACGTTACCTTGAGTTCCGAGTGGGACGTATTGCGGTGGCCGTCGACATCCGCCGACGCGCCCACCCTGGTGGCCCCGGACGGCAACATGTGGCGAGGTGGCGTGACCTGGCTCTCCCCATACGCCAGAGAGAACGACCCGCCGCTCTACGCCGCCCTCGACGTGGATCCGGCGGACATCGAGCGGGAGATCCGTGCCCAGGTGGATCGAGCGGCAAGCCTGGGTCTCACCCTCGACTACATCGACTGCCACAACTGGGCGGCCTGTACGGGTAGCGCCCTGCCGATCTTGAGGATGATCGCGAACGAACTCGGGGTGCCGATTCCCGAGTCCGAACGGGACGACGGAGCCGGGACGCCCCCCATGATGCGCTATACCGACACGGAAGCCGAGAACTCCCGGCGGCGAATGGGCCATGACTACGAGGCCTACCGCGACGCTCTGTTGGCCGATATCGAAGCGATGGAGCCCGGTGGCGTGTACCGTTCCGTCTTCCACCCGTGGCCCGACACCGACGAGGTGCGCGCCATGGACACCGTTCGCGGCCCGGAAGAGGCGGTGATACGGTCGAACGAGCTGAGACTCCTCTCTGACCCACTCATCAGAGGGGCAATCCAGGGGAAGTCCATACGCCTCATGGGTCCGGCCGCCGTCGCCCGGACTCAGGGTCAGATCCCATAGGAACGGAGGAGGCCATACCTGTCCGACGGTCGGAGCCGACGATCGTACCGAGGCCACCCGTCTCGGAAGCCTCCTCCGGGACCTCGATGATGATTCGGCGGAACTCTACCCGTCGGGGTGACGGTGAGGGGCCTACCCTGGGTGCCTCCCTCCGCTCACCCGCGGGCGAACGCCCGCATTCGAAACGGAAGGGCCAACAGCGGGATCGGCACATGAATGTGATCGGAAAGGCGATGCAGTGGTGGAGAGGACGGCGTGCGGCGCTCCGCCGTGATCCGCGCAGACTGTTCCGGGTCTCCGCAGACGCCGAGGGCCTCACGGTCGTATTCCCTCCCGGCTGGTGGCCGAAGGGTGGGACCGATACCCACCATATCGAGTGGAAGGAAGTCCGCTCCGTGGAGCTCTTCAAGACGGATGACTTCACCGTCGACACGATCTGGGCCGCCGTCCACTGGGCTGCGCCGGGCGAAGACGCCGTGATCACCACCCACTTTCCCGAAGAGGCGGAGGGATGGAGTGTCGTCATGGACCGCCTCCCGAAATACCTGCCGGGCTGCCGGACGGAAGAGGAGTGGTTCCGGCGGGTGGCGATTCCCCCATTCGCGGAGAACAGGACCGTCATCTACGAGAGGGGGGCGAGCCATGACATCGACGATTCCAGCTAGGGGAATCATCCCGGGGATGCCACGGCCGCGCATCGCCCACCTCCTCTGCGCACTGGCTTTCGCGTGCCTCCCTCCCCACCACCTTCCCGCGCAGGACACCGTGGTGGTCCGGGCGGACAACCCGCCGGTGTGGGGGCCGTCACCCCGACTGGTCGAGGAGTTCCGCATCGGCGGCGTGGACGACGAGGTGGCCAGCTTCGGCCACGTGGTGGGCGTCGCCGTCGACGGTGGCGGCGTGATCTGGGTCGCCGACGGACGGGCCGCCGAAGTGAGGCGCTTCGGGCCGGACGGCCGGTTCCTCGGAATCGTCGGCGGAAAGGGGGACGGGCCGGGTGAATTTCGCGGCATCTCGGGGATCAAGCGCCTCCCGGATGGACGGGTGGTGGTCTGGGACGCCCACGGGGGGAGGTTCAGTTTCTTCTCCGAAGACGGAGCCTTCGTGGGCTCTGCGGCGCGGTATGTAGGGGTTATTGGAGCGCCGCAGGAGGTCTTCCAGGTCGATACGGCCGGAGTCCTCTATGCCCTGTGGGGATGGCCCCCTCCCTCACCCGGTCCGGCGCGCCTTCTGTGGTACAAGTTCCAGGGAGACGGCACGGTCCTCGATTCACTGGCCATCCCTCCTCGTGGCATCACAGTGTTGGGCGGGCGGTCCTATCCGTTCGGACCCATGACCCCGTTCTCGACACGCACCCTGAGCGTGCTCAGCCCCCACGGATACCTCGTCGTCGCCCGAAACGACGACTACGCCCTCCACCGCCCTCTCCCCGACGGACGGGTCCTGAAGATCACGAGGTCCTGGGAGCCCATCCGTGTGAAGCGGCGCGAGCGTGCCCAACACCGAGCCATGGCCGCCCACGTGGCCTCACTCTGGGGCCCGGGATACGGCTTCACCGACGATGTCCCGTCCGTGAAGCCCCCCTTCTGGGCCATGCGCGTGGACGAGGAGGCGCGGTTGTGGATCGCGCGTCACACCGAAGGTACTTTCCGGGAGGAAACGGATGCGGAGAGGGCCGAGCGCCGGAGACTCGCAGAGTTCCGAGGGTCCGAGCCGCCGCCGCTGGAGTGGTGGGAACCGCTGGTAGTCGATGTCATCGACGCCGACGGCCGCTTCCTCGGGACGCTGCAATTTCCGTCGGATCAGATGGTTCCCATGGTGGCACGCGGCCGGGACGTCTGGGCCGTCGAGGTCGGGGAGTATGGAGAGCAGTACGTG
>Ga0224501_10003646_pt1 | contig 12152 bp, 8 predicted proteins | sample SF_Oct11_sed_USG_4_FD_169105 | JGI IMG/M metagenome (GOLD analysis project Ga0224501, IMG submission 169105) | Sediment microbial communities from San Francisco Bay, California, United States - SF_Oct11_sed_USGS_8_1 | ecosystem: Environmental > Aquatic > Marine > Sediment | place: USA... | reverse complement strand
TCTTTGAATGTTTTAAACGCCTTCTCCACCAATCGTGGTGATCCCTCATATTTTTTCATCTTGTACCGTTTCACGAGTCCTTTCTCACCCATACTCCAACAATAGATACATTTGAATGGGCATCTACCAGCCAGAGGATTCCAACTTGATGTTCCAACGTCAAACATCTTAGTTATAGCTATACTCATCTACGGTTCAAACTCCTTTGACTGCTCAAACACTCTGTATTACCTTACATGTTCAAAGTAGTAATTGGAACCTATAAAAAGAAGACATGAGTCTTGCCGAAACATATCGACAAGGAAATGCGCGCGCGCGTTGGTTCTCATTTCTTGCAAGCACTTAAACCTATGAGTATCCCAATAGCTAAAGCGAATGATGATAGAGCAAAGGTTTCGTGGTGAATGTCTTTCGCCTGAAACCAGATCCCAAAGTTCACGTATTGTTCGAATAATACAAGAAAACCAATAATGAAAAACAATATTGAAATAAAAACAGTTATCCATTTCTTGGCCATTGGTTTCTCACCTAGCATTCTAATGCAGCATACAATTTGAGAATGGTTTTGACAATTTAACAATTTGGCATTAGCATGCACGGTCCTATCCCTCGTCCTCCCCGCCAGGAAAGAAGAATAGACAGGAGTCGCAAGTCGGAAGCACTATTCTTATGCACGTGAAATCTAAGCTGACGCGCCTTGTTATTCTTAACACAAAAAGCTAAAAAATTGCCTAGTTGTTCGAATCGTTGACCCGGAAATCCACATGCTTAGCAATATCTCTGCATGTTGGCAAAGCAAATGATAGGTTTCAAAGAGAAGTTGCGGTGCGTGTGCACATATGTTGAGGGAGAGAAACATGAACGACCTTGAAATCGTTCAGAGCATCAAGAGTGAGTTAATCTGTAGACGCAAAGAGATAGAACCTTTGCTTAAGGGGGAAGAAAAAAACAAAGCCTTGGAGGCCTACACCGAACTTCTGACGACCCTTCAATTAGACAAGCCTAGAACCTACAAGTAATTCTTGCGGGCGCGAAAATTGTGACTGACAAAAAACAATAGCATAAAAAAGGGCATCAATTTCTGGCTGTCAAAATCCCTCTGCAACTAGTTCCTAGTTGAAAAAATTCGGTGACAAGAGTGACAGAATTTCGATAGCTGAAAACCTGAGTTTCACACCGTTGTTATCTACAAGATAATCTCATTTAACTGCGCGCAAACCTTGCTACGCACGCTTATCACCATCTTGATTTTTCAAGGGAGTGCGCGCGCACTGTGCTGAACTAGAAGAATGATCTATAAAAATATACGCGAAAATAATAAATCCTCATCGCTCTTAATCCTCACCGAGGAAAGTAGAAATGAAAAAGTATCTGTTCAGAAATATTTCGCTAGCGACTATACTGATGTTTTCCGCGTTATTTACCATAACTTCGGACTCCTCGTTCCAAAATATTGGAGCACGTGAGCAAAGCTTGTCTGGATTAGCCGAAAGTGCAGATATTGATCCTGTCGTCAACGTTACGATTTCGTGCTTTGACATAAACGGTGACCCCTTATACTTGGCAAGCACCGTTATTCTCAATCCTGTTTCTCATTATGGTATCTCTGGTTTCACCAATAGCAGCGGAGTCTTCGAAGCCACTGACTTAACCCTCCCGGAGACAGTAGATATTTGTGTCAGCTGGGGGAACGCCAGCGCTCCTGGTCAGCCCGGTTACTACATATATTTCAGCGGTATTTCAGCGACGAGTCTTGACGGCTTTGTTGTGAACGCTGGTGACCTGCGCGGTGAAGGTAAGTTAGCCAATGTTACTCTGACCCTGCAAAACTCTACTGAATCGCCTATGTTAGATACTCGTTTGTATATGGGTTTCAACGTTACTGGCGGTGTGGGTTTCCCCTTAGGCATGGGCCCTATAACCGGCTCTGATGGCAAGGTGACACTTTATCTTTCTAACGATACTTGGGCTCCGGATCCAACCTACTACACTTTTGTCATATGTCAGATGATGCCTGCTAACAACACGCTTTTGATCTTAACGGATAGGCTTGTCTCATCGGATGAAGAGTCGCCTATAACGATGCCAAACTCGAGCGAAATGGCTAACGTCGATTTGGCGTTCTCATCTCCAAGCGGCGTCTCTCTCATGAATGATATTCGATTGTACTTTGAGTTTGCAGGTGTGCCCCCAGATGTTGATCGGAACGACCTTGCCCTGATTTACCTCCCATCTAACCTGGAAGGCAAGATGCTCTTCGCGGTACCCCTTGGGCCGGGTGGCGCATTTTTCCTTCCCGTTGAGGACGATGGTACAACGTGGCTTTGCTTGAACGCTTCAGTTCCCTTCCAAGTAGCTGCTATCTTCACCAATACAACCGCGGTTTCAGGTGGACCTTGGATTTATATACCTATGAATATTTTTGATCCGATTTCTGCTGGTGCCGTCGAGTATGTTTCAGTTGGTGGCTCCTACTTGAAATTGAGGTCAGTGACTCCTAGAGAAGCCTACTTGGGATCGACGCCGAAACTCGAGGCCAACTTCACGGATGAATATTACAATCCATTAATATGGATAGCTGGTAGTGGATCCACCAGCATTCCCACAGGCGCGACTGGGCTTCTGTCCTATTTCGCCGTCTACAACCTTACGATATCGCGCCCTGATGATTCAGTGTGGTACGATGGTCAAGCATCTGTGCAACAGCCCTACGGCGGTTCAAACCTCAACGGAATTCTTTCAGGGATCCCCCCATTCCCAAGCCTAGACACGCTTGGAACACATACCTTTAACGTCTCTATTGACACAGGACCTTGGCCACTGAATCCTCCTGGATCTACAAGCGAGCCGTTGCAGGGAAGTTTTGACGTTATAGAACCTCCAGCTCTAGCCACGTTCAATCTTGATAAGAACCTCAACGTATGGACTGAAGAAGACACGCTGCCAAGCGGAAACTATATGTCAAACGTAAACTTTGGAATGGGCATCAACAACCAAGACGACTACAGCGACACAACCCTTGGAGACCTCAACTTCTACACGGAAGCCGAAAACATAAACGGGGTTGGCTGGCAGGAACATGCAGAATGGACTAGCAGCTACGCGAACTGGACATTCCCACCAGAATTCCTCCTCCGCGAGAACGAAGGTTTCGGAGTTGGATTCAACGTGGACCATTATGAGGAGGTGCAACTGAACATGACGCTTACCAGAGAGTTGAACGCGACCACCTTCAGCTCTGATGGATATCAGCTGGCGAACTTCACAGTGAATTTTACCAGCACCGACTTCCAAGGGTCTTGGGGCAACATTGGAGCAAATGAGCAGTGGGCGGTGAATGCTTCCATCGTTCCCGGGACGTTCTGGACGGATGCGTCGCTGGAAGGATTTGGTGAATGGATGCATGGGGTGAATTTCAAACTGCCCAACGATCTAATTGCGACAGGTGTGGTCTACAACTTCTCGGTCATTGTGAAGATTGAGTTGAAGGGGAATGCGGCTCCACCGATCCTGTATAAACCAGGCTTCGATATAGGTTACGGGGTCAGCCAAGAATCTCGGTCTGGAGGGGAAGGCTACACTGCTACGATGCCGCTTGATATGCTTCCTGCCTATGTTACTGCGGCGCAAGTGTCAACGAACACGTCTAACATATGGACGTTGCAACGGAACGATCAGGTTGGGGGGTCTCTGGGGGAGGCTATGCAGCTTCCCGGAGCCCGTGCCACCTTCGGCTTGGATAAGAACCTCAACGTAGGGACTGAAGAAGACACATTGCCAAGCGGAAACTATATGTCAAACGTAAACTTTGGAATGAACATCTACAACGAAGACGACGAGAGCGACACAACCCTGGGCGACTTAAGGTTCAACGCAACGGCTATGAACATAAACGGGGTTAACCCGCAAGAACATGTAGAATGGACTAGCAGCTACGCGAACTGGGTGTTTCCACCGGAATTCTTCATCCCCGAAAACCAAGGGTTTGGAACTGGATTCGGCATAGAACAGCAAGAGATGGTAGACCTGAAACTGACTCTTGGCAGGGATATGAACCAAACCGCCTTCGGCTCAGATGGTTATCAGCTGGCTAACTTCACAGTGAATTTTACCAACACAGATTTTCTCGGGTGTGGGTTTAGCATTTCAGCGAATGAACATTGGATGGTGAACGCTTCCATCGTTCCCGGGACGTTCTGGACGGATGCGCCGCTGGAAGGATTTAATATGGAAATGCACAAGGTCGACTTTAGTCTTGGCAAAGAGGAATTACAGGTTGGCGTAGAATACAACTTCTCAGTAGTCGTGAGGGTTCAGTTGACGGGTAATGCGGCTCCTCCAATCCTGTATAAGCCCGGCTTCAATGTGGGCTACACGACCTACCAAGAGTCTATGCCTGGAGGGGAAGGCTACGTCGCCGACATGCCTCCTGAGAAGCTTCCAGACTACGTCACGGTTGCCCAAGCCTCAACGAACATATCTAACATATGGACTCTGGTACGGACGAACAACACTGGAGCCGGTCTTGGAGAGGTGCCGCAGCTAGCTGGAGCTCGTGCCACTTTCACCTTGAGTAAGAACCTGAATGTGTGGACGGAGGAGGATACGCTGCTGAGTGGAAATTACATGTCAAACGTTAACTTTGGAATGAACATCTACAACGAAGACGACGAGAGCGACACAACCCTGGGCGACTTGAGGTTCAACGCAACGGCTATGAACATAATCGGGGTTAACCCGCAAGAACATGTAGAATGGACTAGCAGCTACGCGAACTGGACATTCCCACCAGAATTCTTCATCCCCGAAAACCAAGACTTCTGGGCAAACTTCCATACAGATCAGTCTGAAGACTTCCAACTGAACATGACGCTTACCAGAGAGTTGAACGCGACCACCTTCAGCTCTGATGGATATCAGCTGGCTAACTTCACTGTGAACTTCACCAATACGGACTTTCTCTGGTCTTGGGGAGACATCAATGCGAACGAACGCTGGGAAGTGAACGCCTCCATCGTTCCAGGAACCTTCCAGACAGACGCGCCACTGGAAGGATGGGGTGAGGATATGCACTGGGTCCACTTCAACCTACGCAAAGACTTGATACAGGCGGGTGTAACCTACAACTTCTCTGTGATCATCAAGGTTGAGTTGACAGGGAACGTGGCGCCTCCAATCATCTACAAAGCTGGCTTCCATGTTGGCCAAGTAACATCTCAACAAGAGGCTGACGGAGGGGAAGGCTACACGGCTGAGATGCCGCCTGATATGCTTCCAAGCTACGTCACGTCTGCTCAAGTCTCAACAAACACGTCTAACATATGGACTCTAGAAAGACGAAACCAAGTAGACGCAAATCTCAACGAATTTGCAACAGACGTGCTAGATCTCTCAGACTTTCCATCGCCATTTACAGCCAACACCCGAATCATTATTCCCATCAGTGATCCTCACGGACCCTGCGGTGCCGCTCACACCATGGACACCATGGGGGGCATACTAATTGCGAACAGGCTGGGACGTGAAGGAGGAATCGTAAGCACTGCGATGGACAGTTACAGCTACATATCCACATATGACTTTGGGACCGCAAAGGTTACAATGACGGACACGACAAGCAATTTGATCGTTTTGGCTAGCCCCGGGGTGAATCAGGTGGCTTACTATTACAACGAGCTGAGCGTTGATGAAACACGCGTATTGCCCGTGCTTTTCCTCAGAGATGGCCTAGGTGATTACCTACGTGTCCAGTCGAGTATGTATGAATACCGCATTGAACGCGACGGTGAAGGCCGAGTAACGGCTGAGTATGGGGTTATCCAAATATATCAAGATGGCGAAAGGTGGGTCTTACTGGTCTACGGCCTAGGTGGCGAAAGCTCCATGGCTACAGCAAAGGTCGTGTCAGAATTCGATCAATGGGGCCTAACAGGCCACGCTGTCATCGTCAAATATTACGACAGCAACGCAGACGGATACCTAGACACCATACAAATAGTAGAAACAGTGCCATGAAATGCACTTTATCCCCCTCTTTTTTTTTATCATAAGTGAAAAAGAAGGTTTGGTATGCTTCAAAGTCTCAAAGTAAGCATGGGAATTCTCCAGGTTGGATGGAAAAAAGCAATTGATTTCTGACATTATTGCTCCCTGTCTTCTCGAACTTCATGTTAGTGTCTTTGCAAGATGGGACATGCTTGAAGTATCCACGCAAGACTTGGAAAGTAGCTACAACTACAGAAATTTGCCATAGTGATGAATTGGATGAATTTGTCTTGCCTGTCAATCATTTTTTCAATACCTCTAAACAAAGAGAGAAATCATTGATAGAAAGTAGAAAATTGCATAAGGCCTATCGTGAAGACTTTAAGGCCGATTTTCGCTTGCGAGAATTAAGGCGGACAGTAGATTTAATCAATTTGAAGAAATGCCGAATCCTTGATGTTGGCTGTGGGAACGGGATAATTCAACAGTTTCTGCCACAGGACTTGGAGTATGTAGGCATCGACTTCAACGATGACTATTTGACTATTTCATGGATGGGAAAAGGAAAAAACAATAAAATTGTAGGCGAAGCAACCCATTTGCCACTCCGAGACAATGTTTTTGATATAGTGTTAAACCTTCATATGATAGAACATTTAGCCGAATTTCTGCAAGAAAACCTCATTTCGGAACTATCTCGAGTGTTGAAAAAAGGTGGACAACTTATAATAAGTACTCCAAATCTTGGAACCTGGTTTAATGCAAATCAGTTTGTTCCGCCACATAACCCCAAACACTATCATTGCTTGACCTATTCGAAGTTGTCCAGTCTTTTGTTGCAAGGCAACTTCAGAAATATTGAACGCTTTGGGTTTGACATAATAATAGAGTATCCGAATAGGATTTTCAAGCTTATTCCATACGTTTTTCGTAGACTCCTTGCCAGTGGCATCCTCGGTCTGGAGAAACATCTTCTTGTTCGAGCATTGAAGATGAGCGAGGAATGGACTCGTTAGTTTGGATGAATACTGCCACAGATTGCTAAAGCACAAAAATCGGCTAAGTTAATGTGGGAAAGAATGAGTTAATCATGTTGCGCGCATGGCTGTTCCGAAAATGGTTAAAAATGGTCTTAATTTCCCTTTTTTGATTTGGGGGCAGTTTTGGGCCGCATATTTGTTTTGCGGGCGTGATTTGGCGGAAACACCGTGCTTTTAACTATCCCTCGACACGGTCAAGACTAGCCCATCAAAGAAGCCCGTGCTAGGCTTAAAGGAGCAAAAGAAGAATAAAAACCATTTTTGACCAATTTAGGAACACGCATGCGCGCGTTCTAACCGTTTCCGTGAAAGGTAGCTCCAATCAAGAATCAAAAATCTCTGCACTAAGAGTGATTCAGAAAGATTAGACGCGATCAGGATATTTAGACTAGCTATTTGACTAACCAAAAACCTTCTGGGAAACATTCCTCTTTCTGGCAAATACAAAAAAAGTGTTACCGAAAGGGAATCTACAGAAAAACAAATCTATCGATGCAACCAACGTAAGAAGTTTCCTTCCCAAACGCAGTGATAGATCACCACGTTTAATCGAACTCTTAAGCGGATCAACCTTTTCATGAGTCAAAATTCTTTTAAAGGCTAGATCAAGATGATAACAAAAATAATCAAAAAAAGCGTCCATAAAGTAAATTTCAGCGACTAAACCATTCTTCTCTAAGAACTCCTTTATACTATCTTTCTGATATACATGAAGATGGCCTAGACGACTGTCTTCACTGAACTTAAAAACTTTCTTTTCCTTAGGAAAACTAACAAAAATGACACCGCCGTTTTTTATTATGCGGATTATCCCATTTAAGCATTCAAAATCATTTTGAACATGTTCTAACACATCCATGGCAAAGACCTTATCAAAAACGCCGTCCTTAAAAGGAAGTTTCTCGGCTGTTCCTAGCACCAAATTGCAGTGTACATGTTGTTTCTTCGCCAAATCTAGGGCTAGTTTTGAAATGTCCAGACCAGCTACTGACACGCCTCTTAACGAAAAGATTTTGCTGTATCTCCCGTTGCCACACCCTAAATCTAAGAGTATTTCTCCACGTTGTGGACTCAATTTTTTGAGTATTAGACCACTTTTGGAAAGCTTTCGAGGGTCGAGCTGTTCTTCAGTCCAGATGCCAGCTTTGTAAACGTTGTCGTAGTGTCTACGTGACTCCATCAAACTCCCAACCTCATATACACTTGCTCGTATCTCTTCACTATAACGCCCCAGTCAAATTGTTTAACCCTCTCCAGCCCGCGACTACCTAACTCCTCGGCGCTTTCCCTATCAGTTAAGATCTCAATCAAGGCCTCAGCCAACAAATCGGGATTGTTCGAAGGCACCAGAACTCCGCAACCGCTCAAAACTTCGGGTATCCCACCAACGTTCGTCGCTACGATCGGCTTTCCATATGCCATAGCCTCAAGATAAACAACGCCAAAACTTTCAGTCCGCGGAGAAACGCAGAAGACATCGCAATTCTTCATGTATACATTCTTTGAAAACTGATCCACTAATCCTTTGAACTCAATATTTTTTTCAATACCCAATTTCTTGGCAAGTTCCCTGAGTTTTTCCAAATCATCTCCACCGCCTGCTATGAACAACCTCACCTCCGGAATCGTAGACAGGACTTTCGGCATGGCCTTAAGCAAAACATCTTGTCCTTTATGCGCAATGTCAAGCCTTGCTAAACAAAAAATCATCGGAGAAAAGTCAAACTCGGGGGCCTCGGGTGGGGGAAAGGCAAGGCCGTTTGGGATCACTGTTATATTTCCTGGTCTGACCCCTCTATATACCAAGTGTTGTTTCTCCATCTCCGTTGTAGCAACAACATGGTCGCAGAGCCTTATAGGAACCTCCCTAAGCAAGTCCCAAAGTGGATAGATTTTGGCTGAGGGGTCACTATGAGTGGTAACTATTGTTGGTTTGTTTGTGAACAGGGAGACCCACGTAGGGAAAAAACCGTAAGAATGGGCGTGAACGATATCAGCGTCGCTTCTGATAGTAGAAAGCAACATGGTGGGAGCGACTCTTCCAACACCGTACTTAAACTTGATTGGTTCGAATCCAAAAACACGGTGTACCCTCACGCCATCCATAATCTCATGTTTCGCTGTTTCTTTCTCCCTCTCACAGACTACCTCGACTTCGAAACCATCTGTGACTAATCGTTTACAAATTTCATGGACACAAGTTTCAACACCGCCGGAAAAAGGCAAATAATGCTCAGTAAGTTGAAGTACTTTCATGCTTTCACCGTTTGGACAGACCATTGTTCATATGTCTCTTCAAGTACACCAACGAAAAGAGCGAAACGAATGAAAACAGACAGATGATGAACCCAATTGTTACTAAACTAAAGATGATCGGCCACATTTGCAAAATTATGTCGCTCCAAGGTTGGAAGTTATGTTCCTCCCAAATGACCGCTGGTGAAACAAATTGAAGCGGATTAAAAACGCCATAAATAAAGACCAGAGGAATGAAGCTGAAGACCACGTAAAGTCTCTTTGAGAACTTTCCTTTCATGCCGAGGTAAAGCAACAAGGGAAGTATCCAAAAAACGTATTGCGGGTTTACAACAGTATAGGAAAGGTAGATAACAAGTAGAACACTTGCGAGACAGGCAATAAGGGAATCAAAACTCTTTTGCGACTTCATAAAGATATAGTTGACCCCAAAATATGTGGGAACAAAAATCAGCGGAGAAATAGGGAGATTCACATTCAATTTAAACACTTTGAAGAGATTCGTCCATGTTAATCCGCTGATAAGGTTCTCTCCATATAAGTCAGGTGAAGCCTTAAAAACAAAAAGTCGATAAAGGAATTCCAACCCGCCTGGGAAAATAAGGAAACTGCAGAAAATAAACAGCCCGACAAAGAGACAAATTCCGAAATATCTTAGACTTTTGCCAAGGCCCTCCTCTTTGTAAATATACATCAACATTGGGATCAAAAAGAAGACAGGATAAATCTTTGTTGCAACCCCAAGAGATAAGAAGGTGGCACTTAAGAAAAACTTCCTCCTCCAAAGGAGATAAAGGGAGCACAAAGCGAAGAAAGTGCAAAGAGGATCAAAAAGTCCCCATACTGCGGAGATTTGAATTGTAAATGGATTGAAAAGCCAAAAAAGTAGCGTTGCCTTCTCATATTTCGTATTCTTAGCAAACGCATAAAGCAGGCATCCAATTCCAACATCTGCCAAAATATTTGGAAGTTTGAAAAAGAAATCAAGAAGAGGTAGAGATGGCGGAACAAAGCTTCGATAACTCTCAAAGACATTGCCAACATCTATTCCATGCTTCCACAAAGACGAAGGATCCCCATGAAAACTGTATCCACTTATTCTTAACCATACTGGAAACAGAGATAGTATGATGTAAAGCCATATCGGAGGAAAAGAATAACGCAAAACCAGCGGATAACCAGATGGCATGAGCGGTTCAAAGGGATACTGATTATATCCGTAGACAACGGAGCCCCAAAGTCGGTTAACATAGTTATCAAATCTCTGTTCAGTCCATGGCGCCAGCAAAACTCGAATGAGTAGCCCAAGCGCTAGAAGTAACAGCACTTCTCTCCCATGCACAAAAGCGGCCAGATATGACTGAAGTCTTTCAAGTGGTTGAGGCTTTCCGATCCCAATTTTTCTTTTGATATACCATAACGCGATGATGACGCCAATTAAGGCTATCACAATTCCGGTAACCAAATACCCAATACCCACGTTTACCGTTAAGCCAACCGTGTTTGAGACCTCCTTTCCCATCACGACCCTAAGGTAATTTCTTCCATTAACCGCCCAATCGAAGTCAACAGGCTGACTGTATGATGCCGTTCCATTCGCTTTCACCACGCCATTGGCTAAGTTGCGCCATTCTTCCCCATTGTGGCTAAATTGGAGAACAGCTACCTGTCCGACATAGGACGGATCCGTTTTAACTGTCCACATGAAAGACAAACATTCAACGGCGTGAATTGGCGGTATCGCGAATAGATAACTAACCGTCTCTCTATTCAAGGTTAGAGTGATAGGATTATCAGTGGCGACAGCTTGTGGAAGGACAGCGACCGTTGTCCAAGCCAAAAGAAAGAGGACCAACAGTATTCTACTCGATCGCGTTTTCATTCAACTGTATCCTCTTTTTTCGGCAAAGTCTTCGTTGAATCAATGTGATCCCAAAGAATATGCTGATCTATCCTTTTCCAGCGACTATCCCATAAAGCCAGTAAGCCAGCTGTTATCTCCAACACAATTGCGGGACCCATGATCATCAAATTCCGCAGTCTCAGCTGCTTGAGCCTACCAAAAAAGATGTAGATTGCGTCTCTCGGCTGAGAAAAAACCATAGATCTGAATACCCGAGGAGGTCTTCCCAACAATCGTGCCAACTGTCGATGACCAAAGAGAACGCGACGTCGCTGATTCAAATAGTCCCTTATTGAACAAGGTCCAAAATTGAAGCAAACAGCTTGCGAAACATATTGAAGCTTGCAGCCCTTGCTATGAATCATCATCGCCATATACGCATCGTCGTTTATCACATTGGAGGGAACTTCACTTATGACCTCAGATTTAATTGCAAACATTTCTCCGGTGAGGTGTGCAAGTTTACCTCGCTCGTTTTCATACATCATGGTGCGATTATGGAACTCCCAAATAAAATGAGAAACCCTATTGACTAGGCCTCTCGACTCATTGAGAGGGATTACTTTACCGTTTACTCCGCAGACATCTCCCTTAATGGCATTGACAAGAATGGCTATGCTACCTTTGGCGGGATAGGTGTCGGCAGAAAGAAAGGCGATTACGTCGCCTTTAGCCTCTTGTAAAATAATATTCTGGGCTCTAGACTTGCCTTGACGATAAACCTGATTGATCAATTTGACCCGCGCATCCTTCTCCTGAAAGCCTTTTACAATGTCGTCGGTACCATCTGTACAACCGCTGCACACCACAATTATCTCCAACAGTTCCTGATGCGAAAGAAGAGGCTGGTTTAGAAGATTGATGAGGATGTTGCCAATGTTTCTTACTTCGTTATAGGCACAGAGCCCTATGCTAATTTTCAAAGATTCTTCCTTCCACGAGTGTGACCGTTTTTAGTCGAAATAAAG
>Ga0224501_10003645_pt1 | contig 12153 bp, 12 predicted proteins | sample SF_Oct11_sed_USG_4_FD_169105 | JGI IMG/M metagenome (GOLD analysis project Ga0224501, IMG submission 169105) | Sediment microbial communities from San Francisco Bay, California, United States - SF_Oct11_sed_USGS_8_1 | ecosystem: Environmental > Aquatic > Marine > Sediment | place: USA... | reverse complement strand
GCCTGCACCGGCGTCAGGATGGTCTGGATGCCGACCCTGGCGGTGCGCGGGATGAAGGCGGCACCGTAGGAACGGTCACGGTCGCGGAGGAGGTACTGCGGCTGGTTGCCCCACGGCGTGGCGGCGATGAGCTGGCGCCAGACCCAGTCGGCGGTCGGATGCCCAGTCACATTGAGGTGGATGAGCCGCCGTCGGTCGTGGGTGATGAAGAAGAACACGAAGAGTGTGTGGGAGGTAACGGTCGGCACGGTGAAGAAGTCGGCGGCCCAAATGTGCGGTGCATGATTGCGGAGGAAGGTGCGCCAGGATTGAGACGGCGGGCGGCGGTGGGCGACGCGGCGGTAGCAGCGGACAGATTCGGCGCTGACCTCGAAGCCCAGCTTTCGGAGCTCACCCTGAATCCGCACGCTCCCCCAGCGGGGGTTCTCGCGGGCGAGGCGCTGAATGAGCAGTCGGAGCTCAGGGGAGAGGCGTGGACGACCCGGTCCGCGGCGTCGGCTCTTCCAGGCCCAGTAGCGTCGCCAGCCGGTGCGGTGCCAGCGGACTACGGTGTCGGGCTGGATGACGACGAGCGCCGATCGCCAGCGAGGCCAGGCACGCAAGAGCCACGACCAGAACAGGCGATCCGCCCTCGTGAGGCGCGGTCGCCGGGGGCGTCGCGGTCGATCAGCATGCGGGCGTACCAGCGCCGCACCCCCGGTTGCTGAGGGACATCCACTGCATCCCAGGTCGCAGCGGGGTCCGCTGCGAACGCGCCAAGGAGGCGGCAGCCTCAACCCAGGACCGGGGACCGCCGCCTGCTACTGGCCGCGGCACCCGTGCAGCTAGTACAATTCGTGTGTTGCCAGTTTGCCAAGCGGCTGAAGCTCTGTCGCTCCACAACCAGACACGGCAGCCGCAGAAGCCCGAATAGAGGAGAGCACAGCGATGCCCAACCTGAGATCGGCATTCACCAACCTGAAGGCGCCGATGCCTCTGAGCCGCAAGCTGCAACGGCTCCTCGTGAACAACTGGACGAAGATCCGTACTCGGAGCAGCTGTTGCGGCCGTCCGGGCGAGCCCGGGTGCTGAGAAGTAGACACTAGCTCGGGTGCCGAGCGCGATTCTGGCTGAGTCCTCTTGCGGAGCCAGGAGTGTTGCGGAACTAGGTGTGAACCCGGGGTTCAACGTAGCGCACCAGTCCCGACGGCGGCTCCATTCCAGACAGCATGCGCGAGCAACAGGCCATCTCACGTTGGAAACCTGGGCAGCGGTGGTACTATCCGCTACTCACGGCTCTGGTGATCGCTGGCTCCAGGTTCATCACGAGGACTCTGAACTCGCTGGTCATCGAGGAGCTGGAGAGGTTCGAATCGCTCAGGCAGCGGGGATGTCGCGGCCTGCTTACATTCAGCAATCACGTGTCGCTGTTCGACGATCCTCTCCTTGTCTCCAATTTCGGAGTCACCTGCTACGAGGAGGTTCGCTGGGTCGCTGCCGATGCCATGAACTTCTTCGGATCCCGGTGGAAGGCGGGGCTCTTCACTGCCGGCAAGTGCGTGCCTGTCGTGCGGGGTGCTGGCCTAGACCAGCCGGGGCTGCTCTACCTGGGCGACCGACTTCGTGAGGGCGGCTGGGTGCACATCTTCCCGGAGGTTGGCCGCGCCAGCGGCCCTCGTGCCTTGATGACGCACCCATTGAAGTCTGGCATAGGCCGTCTCATCGCCGAAGCGATGCCGATCGCTCTCCCCTTCTATCACTACGGCATGCACGGTATCCTGCCAACCGGGGCCAAGCTGCCGCGTCGAGGTAAGACCGTGCGGCTGGTCTTCGGCCACCCTCTTGACTGCGACGAGGAATTCTTGCACAATGTCGCACTCCGTGAAGACGGCACCGACCTGGTCGGCCAGGCATTGTGGGAGGCGCTGGCAGAGCGCTGCTACGATTCGCTTAGACGGCTCGAACTCCTGGTCAATGCGGCGGCGGCCGCACCGCAATGAACCGAACGGCTGCGCGCCCAAGGCGGCCGTAGCGGGGTTCTATCCGCGGTGGTGTCAGCCGTTGCATTAGGTGGCGCCAGGGTAGCGAGGAAGGGACGCAGGCACGAAGCATGACGGTGATACAGATCTTCGGCGTCTCATTGCTGATCGCCCTGGCGTACATGACAGTCGTATGGCTCCTCAGCCTTGTCAGACAAGACGCCAGCGTGGTGGATGTCTTCTGGGGACTGGGGTTCGCGCTCCTGGCGGTCGCATATTTCCTCCTCACCGACGGCTTCGTCGGCCGCAAGATCCTGATTACCAGCCTAGTTGGAATCTGGGGGCTACGTCTCTCGGCCTACATCCTCTGGCGGAATTGGGGCAAAGGAGAGGACTTCCGGTACCGCGCGTGGCGAGAACGAGCGGGCGAGAGGTTCTGGTGGACCAGCTACTTGCAGGTCTTCCTGCTGCAAGGCCTGCTGCTCTGGGCGATCTCTGCTCCCCTGTTGGCGGCGCAGTTCGAGGATGAACCTGATCATCTTGCGGTTGTTGATCTGGTAGGCGCGCTGATCTGGGGGGTCGGGTTCTTCTTCGAGGCGGTTGGTGACTACCAGATGGCCCGCTTCAAGGGAGACCCCGCCAACAAGGGCAAGGTCATGCGGGGTGGCCTGTGGGGCTACACACGTCACCCCAACTACTTCGGCGATGCTACACTCTGGTGGGGGTACTTCGTGATTGCGGCAGGCACGCCGAACGGGTACTGGTCTTTCTTCAGCCCCATCCTCATGATGGTACTGCTGTTGCGCGTGTCGGGAGTAGCTCTCCTGGAGAGAACACAAGTAGAGACGAAGCCTCAGTACAAGGACTACATCGAGAGCACGAGCGCCTTCCTTCCCTGGTTTCCCCGTTTCTACGTGCTCGAGCGGTCACAGCTCATTCCCGCTCCCTTGGGAGAAGCAATTCGGTTCTTCGAGGATCCGCGCAATCTAGCGGAGATCACGCCCAGCTGGCTTGGCTTCGAGATCGTCGAGATGGATGACTCCCGGCTGAGAGCTGGCATGACCATCACCTACCGCATCCGCTGGCTTGGTATTGCTGTGCGCTGGCGGACCCTGATCGCTGAATACGAGCCGGGGCGCCGCTTCGTTGACGTGCAGACGGAGGGACCCTATCATTCCTGGCACCATGAGCACGTCTTCGAGGAGCGGGATGGACAGACCCTGATGCACGACCGCGTTCGCTACAAACCTCCCTTCGGGGTTCTCGGCGATATCACCCACGCCTTTCTCATCGGCCGCCAGCTGCGACGGATCTTCGACTTCAGAGCTGCGAGGATCAGAGAGGTCTTCGCTTCTCGCTGACCACGCGGCCAGGGACTCGGGCGTGCTTGGTCTGTCCCTGTCTCTAGCCTCTGCGGTCATGCGATTTAGGCAAGGAGGGTGACAGATGGTGCAGCCGACGGACACTGCCTACGGACGGCTCCGGGTCTTCAACGCAGCGATGGGCACGCTGCATCTGCTCCAGGGCGTAGCGATGCTGCTCTTGAGCAGCGATTTCACTCTTCCCCTGCGGACCACCTTCCTCGAGTCTGATCCGCAGGAGGAGATCTCAACCCTGACAAGTACGGTGTTCGACCTCCGCCTCGGGCCGCTGGTGGCGGTCTTCCTACTCATCTCTGCTACGGCGCACTATCTGCTCGCCTCGCCGATGCTTTATCCGTGGTATGTCAGGAACCTCCGGAAGCACATCAACTACCTGCGCTGGTACGAATACGCGCTCAGCTCCTCCGTCATGATCGTGGTGATCGCGATGCTATCGGGCGCGTTCGATCTTCCCAGCCTGGTGCTGCTCTTCGCGCTCAACGCCACCATGATCTTCTTCGGCCTGATGATGGAGCTGCACAATCAGACCACGGAACGCACGGACTGGACGTCTTTCAACCTCGGCGTGTTCGCTGGCGCTGTGCCCTGGGTGATCATCTTCTGGTACTTCTTCGGTGCTGTCGCCATTTCCGAGGACGCGATACCCGGCTTCGTGTACGGGATACTCATCTCGCTCTTCATCTTCTACAACATCTTCGCCGTGAACATGTTCCTCCAGTACAAGGGGGCCGGACCCTGGAGGGACTATCTATTCGGAGAGCGCGTGTACATCCTCCTGAGCCTGTTTGCGAAATCGGCTCTTGCCTGGCAGGTGTTCGGCGGTACCTTGAGAGGCTGAAAGAGGCGTCGCCAGGCCGCTTCGTTGAGTGAGGACTTGGGTTTCTGCGGCTGCCCGACCGCCGTCGCCCCAGGCAAGCGAGAGCCGAGGCCGCCCGATAGCGGAAGCTGAGGATAGCGCACCCGCCCGGAGCCGATTGCCGAGTGTAGGCTGCATCCTGGCCCATCGATACCAGGACTCGTCCTCGCCGCTGTTCTCGTCGCGGCACTTCGCTTCGCTGGCGAAAGGCCTGGGAGGGAGTGTATTCGCACAGGGTGACCGGCGCGTCCTGGACGCCCCTCCTCGGGTCGGCCGTCAGAGTGTGACGGCGCCGGTCCGATCCGGGTCGCCCCGTCGCGAGATACCTTCAGGGGCCTCCTGGGAGGCACGCTCAGAGGGTCGCCAACCGCGGTTGATGCACGCCAGGTCATCCCCGAGCTTCAGCACGCTGCCGCGGATGCACCTAGGACATTTCGGAAAGCTCGCCATGACTCGCCCTTCCCTGGAGTGTGAGCCAGGGGCGCGGAGTACAGGCCGCTCCGCGCCCCTGTCCGGAATCCTACTGTTGCCGGATCCTGGTGACAGCGGAGCGATCTGCGCCGCTGACTATGGCGAGAGCCACAAGACGCACACCAAGGGCGGAAAGCCATACCCAAGTCGGCGTCCCCGAAGACTCATCGCCGGGTCCGGTGCCTGCAGCCGGCGGCGCCGTGGGGACAGAGATGGAGCTCGCGGTGAGCTTTGCGTGCAGAGCCGGCTCGCCTTCCAGCGCACCCAGTGCGAAGGCCTTAAACCTTCCCCACCTCAAGGGCCTCGCCGTCCTCTGCGGGCCGAAAGTCGGATGCGGCCTCGTCCCGGACCTCCACGTTGCCGGAGATGATGGAAAGGGTGGGTAGAAGAAGATGTGGCGGGGGACGGTCCCATGAGGACGAAGACAACCAACAATACGAGCGCTATGACCACCGCTGCGCCGACGACCAGCCGGGATATCACGAAAGGTCTGCGCAACATGTCACCGGTTCCTAATTCGCTAGGCCCGCGCTCCGGCGGCTCGCAGTGTCCGACTGGACCGGCTGGGGTGTCCAGGGGGGGCCGGCTCGGAGGAGCCCTTTGGCAGGAGGCGGGGGCAAGGCCGAAACGGAACCCGTGCCTCTTCCACGCCGGCTCGGCGGAGGGGTGTCACGCATGTTGTCTTGTAGCCTACGACTCTTATGCCGCTTATCCGGGATGTACTATCAGAATCAGCTGCCAGACGTTAAGGTGAGCTTGTCGGGGGCGTCATTCCGCCGGTAGCTGTCTCTTTGACGGCCGTGAGCCCTGTCTGAGCTTGCTCGTTGCTTTCCCGCTCAGGCTGCAGTCACTTGCGATGACACCAGGATGCTGTTGATCCCAGCTGGGCCGCTGAGGTTGTCGAGTACTCCCCCTCGGGTAACCGAGGCGAGCAGGGTCCTCAGCGCGAAGGGTTGGGGGCGAACAAGGAACTTGACAACTCTGTCTGGGCTGCTTAGCCTTGATACACGTTCTTCTGGTGGGGGGTCTCTGTCGAAGTAGTGTAGCGCTTCTTCAGCGGGCCGGTCTAGGATGCCAGGTCGACCATGCGTTTCGTGTCCCGCTCGGGCATTCGGAGCTGAAGCATCGAAAGGTCGAACCGACCTGCGCGCCCGGTTCGTGTTCTCCGAGTCTGTGATGCAAGTCCGGCTATCAGGTATGAAAGCAGAGTGATATCGAAAGGGCAAGGACACTCTCTAGAGAAGGGTCGCGAGGGAGGCGGGCATGCCAGGTGGTTCTCTATAGTCGGTGCATCGCCGGGTTCACTGGGCGAGAGAAAGGGGGTGAAGACGATGTGCAAGACCTGCGGCTGCACGCCCTGCAAGTGCGGACGCCCTATTGCAAACGGCGTTTGCGAGGGCTGTGCAAAAGCGTATGACGAGTGTACGTGTGAGAAGAGGTAGCGCGGAGATCGACGGAGTGCATTGAGAAGAGCTACCGAGGTGCCGGGACCTATTGCCCTCCTTTCGGGCAGAGAGACTATCTACCGCCGACCTTGTGACCGGGCCCGCCAGGCGACGGAGCAGTGCAACTCATATCCCCCATATGTCATGCTCGCCTCTCCTAAGCGGCCCACGGGTCTCGGCACCTCACACACGTACAGGAGCCGACTCGGGCTGACGGGGGATTCATGACCTCACCGCAGCCTGAGCGCCGATTGGTTCTGCTAGCCGGTGCCACCGGCTACGTTGGCGGCCGTCTGCTAAAGGCTCTAGAGGAGCAGGAGCGCCAGTTGCGGTGCTTGGCGCGCAGGCCAGAGTTCCTGCGACCGAGGGTTGCCCCCACCACCGAGGTCGTGAAGGGCGACGTCCTGGACCAGGCGTTGCTTCGTGCAGCGCTTGCTGGGGTCGATACCGCCTACTACCTTGTGCATTCCATGACTGCTGGAGGGGCCTTTGAGGAACGCGACCGCAGTGGCGCCGCAGCATTCGCGACAGCTGCTCGTGAGCAGGGTGTGCGGCGGATCATCTACCTCGGGGGACTGGGTAGCGGAAGGGCACTGTCGTTGCACCTGGCGAGCCGACAGGAAGTGGGGCAGATAATGCGCGAGTCAGGCGTCCCCACGATCGAGTTCCGCGCCTCCATCATCATTGGTTCGGGCAGCCTATCGTTCGAGATGGTGCGCGCCCTTGTGGAGAAGCTGCCCGTCATGATCACGCCGCGGTGGGTCAGGACGACGGCCCAGCCTATCGCAATTGAAGACGTGATAGCCTACCTCCTGGCGGCGCTGGACATCGAATTGGAAGGAAGCGCCGTCTTCGAGATCGGCGGCACCGACCGGGTCTCCTACATGGGCATCATGCGCGAGTATGCCCGCCAGCGGGGCCTCAAGAGAATTATGATGCCCGTGCCGCTTCTCACTCCGGGCCTCTCTAGCCTCTGGCTGGGCCTCGTTACGCCCATCTACGCCCGCGTTGGGCAAAGGCTCATTGAGGGCGTTCGAAACGAGACCATTGTTCGGACTGACGCGGCTCAGAAAGCCTTCGATGTCAGGCCAGGCGGGATAGCCGAGGCCATCGAGCAAGCTCTGAGCAATGAGGACCAGGAGATGGCACAGACGCGCTGGTCCGACGCGCTTTCCTCGCGCGCTCAGGAGCAGAGCTGGGGAGGTGAGAAGTTCGGCTCTCGCCTCGTGGATTCCTCGTCAATGGACGTGCCAGTTGCGCCGTCAAAGGCTTTCAGCCCTTTAGAACGTATCGGAGGCAGGACGGGGTGGTACTATGCCAACTGGCTCTGGCAGCTACGGGGATTCATGGATCTCCTCGTCGGTGGCGTCGGCATGCGCCGGGGACGCCGCGAGCCCGACCGACTCCTCCCAGGCGACACCGTAGACTGCTGGCGAGTAGAGGCATTGGAGCGCGACCGGCTACTGAGGCTGTCTTCCGAGATGAAGCTACCAGGGCGGGCCTGGCTCCAGTTCGAGGTAGATGGAGATGGCTCCAGCTCGACGATTCGCCAGACTGCCATATTCGACCCCGTTGGGCTGCTCGGCCTGGTCTACTGGTATAGCCTCTACCCTGTTCACCGAGCCATCTACCGGGGAATGTTGCGCGGCATCGCGAAGGCCGCCAAGAGCTAAGGGTCCATCTCAGGTGTCCCGCCGTGCTGCCCTCAGCCGCCTCTAAGCCCTGCCAGTACAGCTGCTGGAATACGAGAAGTCCCGCGCCTTAGGTCATGAAGTGAGGGTTCCCGACATCCGCATCCGGGCCCTCAATGAGGCCCCAGTCAGAGCCGAAGGCAACTACGTCCTCTACTGGATGATCGCCTGCCGAAGAACCACCTGGAACTTCAGCTTGCAGCGTGCGGTCGAGTGGGCCCAGGAGCTGAACAAGCCCCTGGTAGTTCTGGAGGCCCTGAGCTGTGACTACCCATGGGCCAGCGATCGGTTACATCGCTTCCTGCTCGAAGGTATGGCAGACAACGCCCAGCGACTAGAAGGCACTGGTGCGCTCTACTACCCCTACGTCGAGCCTGAGCCCGGGGCGGGCAGGGGACTGCTAGACGCCTTAGCGGCCCGAGCATGCCTGGTAGTCACGGACGATTTCCCCGCCTTCTTCCTTCCGCGGATAGCGGCCGCCGCTGCAGAGAAACTCACGTTGCGCCTCGAGCAGGTGGACTCCAACGGCCTGCTGCCCCTGAGGTCCGCAGACCGCGTGTTCACGACTGCCTATTCCTTCCGCAGATCCCTGCAGGCAAACCTCCCCGGCCACCTAGTGGCACCACCAGAGGCCGATCCGTTGAAGGAAGCCAAACTGCCGCCCATCAGTCGTCTCGGCGAGGACGTCACCCGGCGCTGGCCGAGAGCTTCGGAGGAGACGCTCTCGGCCGCACCTCAGGCCCTAAAGAGCCTCCCGATAGACCATTCGGTGGCACCGGCCCAAACGCGTGGCGGCCAAGCCGCCGCGCGAAATGCGCTTGGACGCTTCCTGGAGGAACGCCTCCCCTCCTACGCTGAGGAGCGCAATCAGCCGGATGCGGACGCGACCAGCGGACTTTCTCCCTATCTCCATTTCGGCCACATATCCGCGCACGATATCTTCGCCGAGCTAGCGAAGGCAGAGGAATGGTCGCTCGGGCGTCTGGCACCTAGCGCCAGAGGAACACGCAGCGGCTGGTGGGGGATGAGCCCGGCTGTGGAGGCATTCCTGGACCAACTGGTCACCTGGCGGGAGCTGGGATTCAACATGTGCTGGCAGCGGAGTGACTACGACCGCTACGATTCGCTGCCCGAGTGGGCGCGCCGAACTCTGGCGGACCACGCAAAGGACCCGCGCCTACATCTCTACTCGTTCGAGGAGTTCGAGTTGGCGCGCACTCAGGATCCCTTGTGGAACGCGGCACAGATGCAACTGGTCCAAGAGGGACGGATTCACAACTACCTGCGCATGCTCTGGGGAAAGAAGATCCTGGAGTGGTCTCCCACATCCCAGCAGGCCCTGGAAGTGATGATTGGACTGAATAACAAGTATGCCCTCGACGGCCGGGATCCGAACTCATACAATGGCATCTTCTGGGTCCTCGGGCGGTATGACCGGCCGTGGGGGCCCGAGCGGCCGGTGCTCGGGAAGGTCCGGTACATGAGCTCGGAGAGAACAGCCCGCAAGGTACGAGTGACCCAGTACCTCAGCAAGTACGGGCCATGAGCACTCCAGGGTGAATTGTGGGTCTTCGGCAACTTCGAGACTTGTGATTTCCCCCTGGTCCTGGGTATTTCTCCTCGTCGGGCCAGCCGTTGAGACTGCGGGACGGCCAGTGCTATGCTTGGACCCGTTCCGGAAGATGGAAGGATAGGGAGGCCAACAGCATGACTGATGCCGCCGAACCCCACATCGAAATCGCAGAGAACGGCCCCTACCTGGTATCCGGCGGGCCCCTCCTGACGCGGCGCGCGCCAGCAATGAGTACACACGGCGAGCCGCTGGATTGGCACCTCGTAGGGGCGGAAGATGTGGACTACGAGACGAGGGAGGAGTACGCACTCTGCCGATGTGGCCAGTCAGGTAGCAAGCCTTTCTGCGACGGGACCCATTTGGCGACTGGGTTTGATGGCACGCTCGCCGCCGATCGCGGGTCGGGCGCCCAACGGCGGAAAACCTTCCGCGGAGCCAATGTCGTAATGACTGACGATCCCACCATCTGTGCTCATGCTGGGTTCTGCGGTACGCGCCATACCGACGTATGGAAGATGATTGGTGAGACCAGCGATCCTGAGGTGCGCGAGCGCCTCAAGCGCATGGTCGCGAACTGTCCTTCTGGGCGCCTGCAATTCAGCCTCCAAGAGGGCGGGGAAGCTGTCGAACTGGAGTACGAGCCCTCGATTGCAGCGATCGAAGATGGTCCCCTCTGGGTGCGCGGTGCAATCAAGGTCCAGGCGCCTGACGGATTCGCCTATGAGCTGCAGAATCGAATGACGCTCTGCCGCTGCGGCCAGTCGAAGAACAAGCCGTTCTGCGACGGTGGCCACAAGGAAGCCGGGTTCCGCGCGCCCTAGGAGACCCAGACCAGCAGCGAACACACCCAGCACGGTAGAAACGGGCCAGCCCGGGAAACGTCTGGGGATCGCTTGCTACGGGGGCGAGTAAGCCGGAACGTTGAGACTGCGTCGAGAGCATGAGCGCGTTCATCCCTTGGATCCCAAGTGGACGCGGTCTCTCTCGGCCGAGACCAGCGGAGGACACGAGACGGTGACACGAATGCTGAGGTGTGCCTACCGCCGCATGGTGATGTTGTTGGGCAGGATTCTGACCTTCATCTACGTGGGCAAGTACGAGGTGGTTGGTCGAGAGAACGTGCCCGAGGCGGGTCCCGTGATCGTAGCCAGCAACCATCTCAACAACGCCGACCCACCGTTCCTTGCGAGAGCTCTCGTTCGTACTCCTGTCTTCATGACGAAGAAGGAGATGCTGGACATGCCCCTCTTCGGTCTCGGCTTCCGAGCCTGGGGAGCGTTTCCCGTCCGCCGAGGCGAGGTTGACCTATCCGCCATGCGAGCCGCGACGAAGCTCATTCGGCGCGGTGAGATGCTCCTGATGTTTCCGGAGGGAACGCGCAGTCGCACCGGCGGACTCGGCCCAGGTCGTTCGGGCACGGCGGCAATCGCTTTGCGCACGGATGCACCGATCCTGCCCGTTGCGATCACGGGCACTGAAAGCATAAAGTGGCCCGGGTTTCTGTTCAGGCCGAGGCTTGTCCCTCGTGTCAGGGTCGTCATCGGGAAGCCTTTTCATCTAACGGAAGGGGGGCGCGCAAGCCGAGCAGTGGTTCGGGAGGCGACTGAAGCCATCATGGGTCGTATTGCGGAACTGCTGCCGCCTGAGTACAGGGGTGTGTACGCCCGCCAGCAATCAGGATGATTGCTGGCCATTTCGGTGCAATCGCCAGTTCACACTCGGGCGTAAACGTCTGGGTTGAGAGTGGGTGGTTAGCTCAGGAGTAATACACAAGTCGGGCTCATTTTCGGGGGCAGATCGCTACCTGGCCCAGGTCCACCGGCAGGAACCTTTCGCGGGCGGCAAGTCCCGCCACCATATCCCAGACAAGGATCTAGCCCAGCTCGGCAGGGTCACACAAGCGCCCGGCGACCTCAACCGTCGCGGTGAAGGGCTGATCGCGGGAAGGCCTCAGCGCCCATCGCTCGCACTCAGTCCTTCTCGCTCGCAACCGCCACCATTCCGATAATGCCTGGCCCGCCATGGACTCCTATCACAGGGCCGATGCGTCCCACGTAGACGGGCACATCCGGAAGGCGCTCACGGACCCGCTGAGCTAGCATCTTCGCATCCTCAGGCGTTGTTCCGTGCATCACCGCTACCTGCTCGATCTCGTCGTGGGACATGGACTCACGGAATATGAAATCAAGAGCCCGGGCTCGCGTGCGGACCCGTGCAACCGGATGCGCCTCGCCGTCAAGGAGAGTGAGCACTGGCTTGATCCTCAGCAGGCTGCCGAGGAGAGCCTGGGCCCTGCCTATTCGACCTCCCTTTCGGAGGTACTCCAGGGTCTCGAAGAGGGCCAGCCAGCGGTGGCGTCGACCTACGGACCGGGCGGTTGCCGCTACCTCCTCAGAGCTGGCTCCATCTTGAGCCGCACGCGCTGCTGCCATCACCTGGAACCCGAGTCCCATGGAGGTTGACAAGGAGTCAACGACCTCCACGCGCGGCGAACCCCCAAGTAGGCGGCTGGCCTGGGTTGCAGACTCGCATGTTCCCGATAGCCGGCCAGAGATGTGAATGGAGACAACCTCATTGGTCTCTGCCGCCAGCCTAGTGTAGGTGTCCTGGAAAGCCCCTGCCGAGGGCTGTGACGTGGTCGGCAGCGCCTGGCAAGAAGGTAGCTGTCGGAAGAACTCCTCGGTCGTGAGGTCAACGCCGTCACGGTAGACCCTGTCTCCGAAGACCACCAACAATGGAACCACCGTGATTTGCAGTTCTTCCACTACCTCGGGCGG
>Ga0224501_10003644_pt1 | contig 12156 bp, 12 predicted proteins | sample SF_Oct11_sed_USG_4_FD_169105 | JGI IMG/M metagenome (GOLD analysis project Ga0224501, IMG submission 169105) | Sediment microbial communities from San Francisco Bay, California, United States - SF_Oct11_sed_USGS_8_1 | ecosystem: Environmental > Aquatic > Marine > Sediment | place: USA... | reverse complement strand
GCGGTTCATTATCGGCACTAACGTCACAGCAAGCGGATCTGATGGCATCGGAAATTATTGAGTATGCCCATATTTTATCCAATGCAGCGTCACAGATCCGTCTTCGCGACTATCAGGACACACAAATCAGCTTAGAAAATAACAATGAATCTGGATATACAAATGCAGCGTGCACGGAGTCTGAATGCAAGATATTCGATATTGATGGCGGCGGTGTTTCATGGCAAACAATTTCCGAACAAAGCGCTGCTTCTGCGTCCAGTAAATGGCAAATTACCGGCGAAATGGCCGTTCAGGATATAGGGACCACCTGTGCAACAGACAGTTGTACAGAGCTTTTGGCTTTAGCTTTGGACATTGATTCAGGAGTATGTGAGAAGATCAATGAAAATCTTGGTATTGTCACCCCAACGGTGATACCGGATAATCCTGATGCAGCTTATGCAAAGTTCACAGGGACTTATGCTTATGCTGATACTATCGGTGACGTTGCAGGAAGCAGTAAGCTGGCAGCGCATAATGCAGGATGTTTTTATTCCACGGCCGATAGCATTTATATATTCTACAGAGTGCTTATCGTACGATAAAATAGCATTTTTTGCTGGAAAAATTATTCCAGACAGGCTAAGACCAAATTCAAACTATTAGGAAAAGGGCTGATGGCAACGGATATGACTATAAAAACGGCTGATTTCAAGAGTAAGCGCCCTTCACGCGAAGAAGCCGAAGATGCGGTGAGAACACTTTTGCGCTGGATTGGTGAAAACCCTAGCCGTGAAGGTCTAATAGATACGCCATCACGCGTTGTCGCGGCTTATGAAGAGTTTTGCTCGGGTTATGAGAGAGACGCAGAAGCTGAGCTTCGTAAAACCTTTGATGACATTGAAGATTTTGACGACATGGTTATTGTTAAGGATATTGACTTTGTATCTCACTGTGAGCATCACATGGTCCCGATTCTTGGGAAAGCACATGTTGCGTATTGGCCGGATAATAGTGTGGTTGGCATAAGCAAGCTTGCCCGCGTCGTTGATATTTTTGCCAAACGTCTTGTGTCACAGGAAAATATGACCCGTAATATTGTCAATTCTATTGATAAGGCCCTTAAACCAAAGGGTGTGGCAGTGTACATTTCGGCAAATCACCAATGCATGTCGATTCGCGGTGTCAATAAAGCAGATTCGGCGACTGATACGGCTATGTTCTCCGGTGTTTTTAAAGAAGATATGCATATACAGAAACGTTTTTTGAATTCCATTCGTTAATCTATATTTCTGTGTTATTGTGCGTGATCTAAAAAGGAGAGTTTCTAATGGATAATCACGCTGACTGGTTACTGAAAAATGGTACGGTCGTTTTGCCGCAAGGCACTAAAAAAGCCGATATTTTAATTCGTGATGGAAAGATTCAAGATATTGGATCGTTTTCAGATAGCGCAGCCAAAGAAACGCTGGATTGCAGTAACTTACATATATTGCCAGGTATTATCGACACACAGGTCCATTTTCGCGAGCCTGGGGCAGAGCACAAGGAAACCCTTGAAACAGGCATGATGGCTGCAGCTGCCGGAGGGGTGACTAGTGTTTTCGAAATGCCGAATACCAACCCGCTCACGACTTCTCCTGAAGCATTGCAACAAAAGCTTGATATTGCAGCAAAGAACCCCTGGACAAATTATGCATTCTATTTTGGGGGCACAGCCGAGAACGCAAAAAATTTACCGGATTGGGAGAATCTAGCGGGAGTATGCGGTATTAAGATTTTTATGGGGTCTTCAACTGGAAATCTTTTGGTTGCTACTGATAAGGAAGTGGACGCTGTACTAAGTAATGGGTGCCGCGTTGTGGCTGTGCATTCCGAAGACGAAATGATGATGATAGAAAATAAAAAAACCATACTGGGCGATAGTACCGATCCGGCTATGCATCCAGTCTGGAGGTCTGTGGAATCGTGTTTGTCATCAACTAAGCGCCTTATCAGACTGGCAAAGAAAACTGGTCGCCGCGTCCATGTCTTGCATGTTACAAGCGCCGAAGAGATGGAGTTTCTTGCGCAGCATAAAGATATAGCCAGTGTCGAGGTTCTGGGTAATCATCTAACGCTGCATGCTCCGGAATGCTATGAAAAATTAGGCACACATGCGCAGCAAAATCCTGCAATTCGTGATAAAGGACATCAGGATGCGTTATGGCGGGCTATTGATAATGGTCTGGTTGATATTCTGGCCTCTGATCATGCACCTCATACACTTGAAGAAAAGGCTCAGACTTACCCGCAAAGTCCAAGTGGAACACCAGGTGTTCAAACTCTTGTGCCGATTATGCTGAACCATGTTAATAATGGTAAACTAACGTTGGAACGGCTAGTTGATCTTATGTGTTATGGACCCGAGCGAATCCATCAGATTGCAAGAAAAGGGCGCATCGCCAGAGGGTATGATGCGGATTTTACAATTGTGGATATGAACATGGAGCGAGAGATTACGAATGCCCAGCAAAAATCCAAGGCAGGTTGGACACCTTTCGATGGTGTAATGGTTAAGGGCTGGCCGATAATCACTGTAATTGGTGGGCAGATAGTCATGCGTGAAGATGAATTACTGCAAAAAGTCGGGAAGCCTATATGCTTTCGTGAGACTTTGAAGGCAGCTTAAGAGCCATGAGCAATTGGCAAAAACTTCTAGAGCCTGAAATAGTAGATTATATTAAAAACCACGAGGAGTCCGATCTTGCAAAGCTGGCTTTTTCAGGTGCCCCTAACCCCGACTGGCCCTTTCCTTTAATTCTCGAGCAAATCAAATTACGTAGAAAAGCTAAAATAAAACTTCCCGAGTTTCATGATGTTGAGGGCTATATTTTTATCTCGCAGGATTTATTGGAGCAGGCTTCCAGCCAAGCGTGCGCCCTATATAAGGCTTCTTTGCTGGGTGGGGGTACTTTCTGTGATTTAACGGCAGGGCACGGCATTGATTCCTATTATATTGCGCAGCATTTTAAAAAATCGTCTTTTATCGAACGTGACTCGGATGCTGCAGAAATCTTGCAGCATAACTTTGATATTCTTGTAAAACATGGAAAACTGAATTGTGATGTCACTGTCCAGAGTGCCTTTGCAGAAGATGTTTTAGAAAATCTGGAGCTGGTTGATTGCCTATATCTTGACCCGCAAAGACGGGCAGATTCTAAAAAAGGCATATTTGATTTAAGTATGACCTCTCCGAATGTTCTTTCATTGTTACCTTTGATTCAGAAAAAGTGTAAAAAGTTTTTGCTTAAAACCTCCCCATTTCTTGATATTCCTAAATCAATCAATGACTTAAAATATGTAAGCCAAGTGCACATCATACAATATCAGGGAGATTGTAAGGAAGTGCTATACTTATTGGATTTTGAAACAGATACTGCATCTGATCAGGTTGATATTGTCGCTGTTGATATTGATAATCTGGGGAATATTAAAAAAAGTTTTAGGTATACGCTTGCAGAAGAGCGCGATTCATTCTCCGAGTTTTCAATGCCGCTTCAATATATCTATGAGGCTGGGCCAGCTTTTATGAAAGCCGGAGGGTATAAATTACTTGCTGAACGCTTTAATCTAAAGAAACTCCATAGCCAGACCCATCTCTATACGTCGGATGATGTATGCCAGGAATTTCCGGGTAAATTTTATAAAGTTGAAGATATAAGGCCAGTTCAGTCTAAAGCACTGACCATTCGTAAGGCGGATTTAGCAATTCGAAATTTTCCTGAAAGCGTAGAGATTTTGCGCAAAAAGCTTAAGATCAAGGACGGTGGTCAGCACAGAATCTATGCCTGTACAGTGATGGATAATACAAAAAAACTTGTTATTTGCACGAAAGATTAGCGTATTGCTGCAAAACTTCTCCCGCCAAATAAACTGACCCCGCAACAAGAATGCGAGAAGGACTTGATTGCCTCAAAATATCTTCGATAGCGTGTGATGCGCTGTCATATGTTGTTATTGCAGAAAAACCATCCAAAGACTGTTTGTAGGATGCCAAATTTTTTGAATTTGGTTCATGATTAATGGGCACTATGCTTAATCTATCAATATTCGGCAATAGGGGCTGAAGAAAAGCCGCATCATTTTTAGTATTGAGCATCCCTATTATAAGATGAATTGGGCTATCACTATCTCGTCGCCAGATCTGCAATTCTTTGGCCAAAGCTAGTCCTGCGCTATCGTTATGTCCACAATCAACCCAGATTTCATGGTTGTTAATTGTTGCTATATGCTCTAAACGCCCCCGCCAATTTATATTTTGCAGTCCTTTGGACATTTGCTCCTGTGTGACATAAAATTTATCTTGTGCAATATGTATTGCAGCAAGAGCAGCCCCTGCATTGTGAATTTGGTGTTCCCCCAATAGGGATGGAAGGGGAAGTGTTTTCTCCTGACCGTTAAAAGTAAAAACCATTTCTTTATCTTCTATTCGAGAGGACCAGTCTCTTTTATATGTATATGAATGCTTCCCTTTTTGCTGCAGTATTTTTGTAACGCATTCTTCATTCTGATACCCAATTATGACTGGTGTCTCTAATCTTATTATTCCGGCCTTTTCTTCGGCTATCTTTTCAATTGTATCTCCCAAAAATTCAGTATGATCCAAAGATATCCGGCTTATAATGCTAATCAGAGGATTTTCAATGATATTGGTGCAATCCAGCCTTCCGCCCATACCGACTTCAAGCAATAATAAATCAGCAGGATTTTCCGAGAATGCCTTAAAGGCAATGGCGGTCAATATTTCAAAAAAAGAAAGCCTGTCATTTCCAATATGATATAAACACTCATCAATGAGAGAATTCAGCATATCATCTGTAATCGGTTTTCCTGCTAAAGTGATGCGTTCATTGATATGTATGAGGTGGGGGGATGTATAAGTATGAACTTTATAGCCAGCTTCCTCGTAAATAGCTCTGAGCATAGCAATAATCGAACCCTTACCATTTGTCCCTGCAACATGAATAATAGGTGGCAAAATTTTGTGCGGGTTTCCTAACGCCTTAAGAAGACAAAAATATCCAGCTTGATTCCAATTGACTTTGGAACCAGTGCGCAAAGAATAAAGGTATTCCAGCTTTTCTTGTAATGAAGAGTTTTCGTGTTTCAGATCACTAATGTGCATGAGGGGAGTTACCCCTTTTTTTGTTATTATCTTTATATATTTTGGCACCTGTAACATCTTCAGAGTTTTGTTTCAGGTTTTCTATAGCCTTTTGTGCGGCTTTAATTTGCTGCTGCGCCTTTGATGCCTGTTTTAGGGCCTTCTCTTCCTTAGAGGCATTTTCTTCACTCTTTGGTTTATCAGCATTTATATTATTTTTCGAAGAAGCCCCATTGCCTGAAGGGATCTTTTTAAGAGGCCTTTTCATTAAAATACTTAAAGCAGTCGAAAGCGTATCTTTCATCTCTCTACGAGTCGCAACTATATCGACCATACCGTGTTCAAGAAGGTATTCAGCAGTCTGAAAATTACTAGGTAAAGTTTCGCGTACTGTTTCCTCAATTACGCGTCGTCCCGCAAAGCCAATTTGTGCACCTGGCTCTGCAATATGAATATCTCCAAGCATTGCAAAAGAAGCACTTACACCGCCTGTGGTCGGATCTGTAAGAATTACAACATAAGGAAGTTTTTGTTCCTTAACCATTTCAACAGCAATAATGCTGCGCGGCATTTGCATAAGTGAAAGCATACCTTCTTGCATTCGTGCCCCACCAGAAGCCGGAATTGTTATAAAAGCAGCCTTTTTCTCTATAGCAACCTCTGAGGCTTTAACAAGGGCTTCACCCACAGCTACTCCCATTGACCCTCCCATATAGCGGAAATTAAAGGCCGCAATCACAGCAGGAATGCCGTTAATCGTTCCATAAGCTACAGTTATAGCCTCTTTCAATCCTGTTTTTGATTGTGCTTCTTTAATGCGATCAGAATATTTTTTACGATCTTTAAATTTCAAAGGATCAGCTGCAACAGAAGGTAACTCTATTTTTTCATATTCACCATTATCAAATAGAAGCTCAAGTCTATCAGCTACACTAAGGCGCAAATGGTGATTGCAATGATAGCAGACATTAAGGTTGTCTTTTAAATCCCTATGAAACAGCATAGCTTCGCAAGAGGAGCATTTTTGCCAGAGATTATCCGGGACTTCTTTTTGCTCACTTACAAAAGAACGTATGCGTGGCGGCAAAAGATTTGATAACCAATTCATGTGACAATCCGTAATTGTTAATTTGCAAGTGTAAATGTGTCGCAGAAATAGGGATAAAAGTCAAGTGAAAGCCGTTATTTTAAGGCAGAAGATAGGGACTTTACAAAATCTCCGACCAACCCTAATTTACTCTTATCTTCTTGTAATAAAGCTATTTTTTCAACAATTGATGAGCCAACAACAATCCCGTCAGCCAATCCGGACATAGTTTTGGCGTCATCAGGTGTTTTAATGCCAAAGCCTATAACCACGGGAAGATCGGTCTGAGATTTTATCTGTGTAATATGTGGTTTTAAAGCATTCGGGTCCGGTTTGGCTGCGCCTGTAACTCCTGTAATAGAAACATAATACAAAAATCCACTGGCGCCCTCCAAAACCTTGGGCAGGCGCCTTTCATCCGTTGTAGGTGTAATCAATCGTATAATATCCAGATTATTGTCCTTGGCATGGTCACGAAGAATACAATCTTCTTCAGGAGGTAAATCAACAATAATAAGTCCGTCAACACCTGCTTTATTGGCTGCCTTAGCAAATTTTTCCATACCAAAAGCAAATAAAGGATTAGCGTATCCCATTAGAATAATAGGCGTTTTAGTGTCAGTCTTTCTGAACTTAGTAACCATTTCAAGTGTATGACGGAGTGTCATTCCAGCTTTCAAAGCACGTAAGCCTGCCTTTTGAATCGTTACACCATCGGCCGCAGGATCGGTAAAAGGCATGCCAATTTCTATAATATCCGCACCGTTTTCCGGCAGAGATTTCAATACTTCAAAGCTTGTTTCAAGATCAGGATCACCGGACATGATAAAGGTAATAAGGGCGGCGCGCCCTTCTTTTCTAAGCGCTGCAAATTTTTGTTCAATTCTGCTCATTTTATATTTACCCCCACAGCTACTAGAACTTCATGGACACCTTCCTCGAAAAAGCGTTGTCCATAAACCTCAAAGTCAGTTTTAAAGCTGCGATCCAGATCGCTCTGCCAGATTGCTGTCCATGTCTCTGTCAGAGCTTTAGGCTGCTCACCGGCAGCGCTCATCAGAGCATAAGATCCATTTTGAACTGATACATGTTTTAGGGTGCCGAGATTATTGCCATCATTCACCCACTTTTCTTTCATACGATAGCCAAGTGTCAAACGATAAGATTTTGTATGATCTCCTTCATAATTGGAATAGACCGCGTAGATCACATCATCAAGGCGCTCTGGCAGATGATGTGCAATTTGCATTTGAAAAAAATCCTGCCAGAGCTGATTAATCTCTTCGGCGGCGCCATCAGCGCCGCTTGTAATAAGCCTAGACAACCCTACAACATCAAAGCCATCTAATTCTTCAAGCCCTGCCTTAACTTCGTAATCCTGTGATGCTGCTTGTGCACTCATAGATCAACACCCAGTTTTTTAGCTACAGTGAAAATATCCTTATCGCCTCGTCCGCATAAGTTCATAACGATTATATGATCTTTGGGTAATTCCGGTGCTATTTTGGTTAAATGTGCAAAAGCATGGGATGGCTCAAGCGCTGGAATAATACCCTCTAATTTTGAGCAAAGCTGAAATGCAGCAAGAGCTTCGTCATCTGTTACGCTGACATATTGCACGCGCTTTTGGTCAAATAACCATGCATGCTCCGGACCGATGCCTGGATAATCTAATCCGGCGGAAATAGAATGTGCTTCCTGAATTTGCCCGTCTTCATCTTGTAGGAAATAGCTTTGCATGCCGTGCAAAATACCGGGTGTGCCACCAGATAAGCTTGCAGCATGCTGATTTGTATCTACGCCCATGCCGCCAGCCTCTACGCCAATCATTTTTACATCTGGATCATCAAGAAAAGGGTGGAATAACCCCATAGCGTTTGATCCACCGCCAATTGCTGCAATCAAGGTATCAGGCAAACGTCCTTCACGCTCATCCATTTGTTCTCGCACCTCACGGCCAATCACAGATTGAAACTCGCGCACCATCGTTGGAAAAGGGTGCGGGCCGGCCACAGTTCCGATTAAATAATACGTATTATGCACATTGGTTACCCAATCACGCATGGCCTCATTCATAGCATCTTTCAGCGATGCGGAGCCAGCCGTTACAGGGATGACTTCTGCGCCGAGTAATTTCATACGAAAGACATTTGGGGCCTGACGTTCAACATCTTTGGCGCCCATAAACACTGTGCAGGGTAGATCAAATAGGGCACAGACTGTAGCAGTAGCTACACCGTGCTGACCGGCTCCGGTTTCTGCAATAATCCGGGTTTTACCCATACGCTTGGCAAGGAGAACTTGTCCGATGCAGTGGTTAATTTTATGAGCGCCTGTGTGATTCAGCTCATCACGCTTGAAATAAATTTTTGCGCCTCCGAAATGCTCCGTCGTTTTTTTTGCAAAATAGAGTGGAGAAGGGCGCCCAATATAATGTTTGGCCAGTTCATGAAATTCTGTCCAGAAGGTAAGATCATCTTTGGCGGCATTCCATGCTTCTTCGACTGAAAGGATCAGAGGCATCAAAGTTTCAGCAACATAGCGCCCGCCATATGGACCGAAATGCCCCCGTTCATCGGGTTGGTTGCTATAGGAATTTGGTGTTTTATTCTTGCTCATGCAAGGCGTTATAGCGGTTTTTGAAAGGATGTGGAAGAGACTTTACACTTAAATTTATATAGCTGTATGATTCTTTACAGTTGCAATGAACTTTTTGATCTTTTTCACATCCTTCACTCCGCGCGCGCTTTCCACACCGGAAGACACATCAACCGCGTCAGGGGAAAGAATGGATAAGGCTTCACTCACATTTTCAGGCGTTAGCCCGCCAGAGAGCATCCAAGGTTTTGAAAAGCTTTTGCCTTTCATCAAACCCCAATCAAAGCTCTGCCCTGTCCCGCCGGGAAGATCAGCATTGATCGGTTTAGCATCAAAGAGTAACCAATCAATATAAGGTTCAAAGGCACGAGATTTTTCAATATCGGAAGCATCCCGCACAGGAAAAGCCTTGATAATAGGCATATGATGTTTGTTTTTAATCGTCTGAACATGATCTATATCCTCATTTCCATGAAGCTGGATCATATCAAGAGGCACTTTGCCTAAAACACTCTCAAGCTGCTCGTCCGTTGGATCAACAAATAAGCCGACACTGCGGAGCCCTGTAGGGATTTGAAGTGCTAATTCCTTGGCAGTATCAATTTCTATGTACCGCGGGGAGGATGGATAAAACACAAAGCCGACAAAATCCGCACCCGCCTCAATGCAGGTTCTCAAAGCTTCCGGTGTCTTTATGCCGCAGATTTTAATTTTGGTCATGATAATAGATCATCCAAAATATCCTGTGCGGCTTTCGCCGGATCATCGGCCTGTGTGATAGGGCGGCCAATGACAAGATGTGTGGCTCCTGCGTCAAGTGCATCTTGTGGGCTCATCACACGTTTTTGATCGCCTGCTTCTGTTCCTGCGGGTCTAATACCGGGAACCATCAGAACAAAATCATCGCCGCATAAGTTGCGCAACGTTTCGATTTCATGACCGGAACAAACTACGCCGTCCAGTCCTACGTCCTGAGTTAAAAGCGCAAGTTTTTTAACGCTCTCTGAGAGAACAGAGCCAAAACACACTTCCTCAATCGCTCTGGCATCAAGGCTGGTCAGGATGGTGACAGCCAGTAATTTTGTACCCTTGCTGCAGGATTCTTTGGCGGCGATCATCATTTCTCGGCCGCCGGAAGCATGCACGTTCAAATAGGCTGGTTCAAAATTTGAACACATAGAGCGCACCGCTCCTGCAACTGTGTTGGGAATATCATGGTATTTTAGGTCAATAAAAAGCTGAGCATCTGGTGCGGCCTTTAACACAGCCTCTATGCCCTGGGGGCCAAATTTATTGAAGAACTCCAATCCTAGCTTTATTCCTCCAGTTACAGGTGCAATTTTCGAAGCCAGATCACAGGCACGATCCAGATCGGCAGTATCTATGGAACAATAAATAACCGGATTTGAAGCCATAATATTCTCCTGTTTTTAGAATCTGGAGGCAAGCGCAGGGGCCTTGGTTTCCTTAACTTCTCTTGTGGGCGGTACTACAAAGCGGTTTTCATTAAGTTCGCTAACGGTCTTTTCCAAAATTTTGATTTCTTTTCTGGCTTTACGGCGTTCACGTCTTATTTTGCCATCATTTAACCAGACAATAAACGCGCCGAATACAAAGCCAAGTGCTAATGAACCGAGCATAACCGCATAGACCGGCAAAGAGATAAGCTGAGTTTCATCAAGAGGATTAAAATAAATATCTATAGGCTGACGGTTGATAACGGCAAACGCGGTAATAACTACAGTAAACGCAAAGCCTATAATCCAGCGCAAAAAAGCCATTATGTATTAGTCGTTGAGTTTTTCACGCAACGCCTTTCCTGTCTTAAAAAATGGCAAACGTTTAGCTTCAACCTGAACAGAAGCCCCGGTACGTGGATTGCGGCCTAAACGAGCCTCGCGTTCTTTGACAGAAAAAGCTCCGAATCCACGGAGTTCAACACGATCCCCCCGAACCAGCGCGTCGGATATCTCATCAAAAACTGTTTCAACAATTTTTTCAACATCACGCAAGTACAGGTGAGGATTTAAATCAGCTAAGCGCTGTATTAATTCTGATTTCGTCATAACGAAAAAACCTTTCGTATCAATATACTTTTAATCTTTGAAGTAAAGTAAGATTGCCTCAAATTATAGGTGCTAGTCAAGCAAAACCCATTGATAAAAAAAGAATATTTCACTTATGTATAAAAAAACTGCCGAAAAAATTTCCGGCAGTTTTTAATTCTAGTGTGTATAAGAAAAATTATTTCTTATCTTTTTCTTCCAAAGCAGCACCAAGGATATCCCCAAGTGATGCACCGCTTTCGGTTGAACCGAAATTTTTCATCGCTTGCTTGTCTTCATCAATCTCATAGGCCTTGATTGACAAGGTTGCACTACGTGATTTTTTGTTAACGCTAATGACTTTTGCATCGACTTTTTCGCCAACGGCAAAACGGTCCGGGCGTTGTTCTGAACGCTCACGGGAAAGCTCAGCCTTTTTGATCGTTCCGGTTACATTCTCACCTATGGATACTTCAACAGATCCATCTTTGATTTCTGTAATCGTACACGTCACGACTGCTCCTTTTACAACGCCATCCAAATCACCTTTATATGGGTCATCTGTCAGTTGCTTGATTCCAAGAGCAACGCGTTCACGTTCAGGATCCACTTCGAGTACTTTGGCTTTAACCTTGTCACCTTTCTTGAAACCTTTGAGAGCATCTTCACTTTGATCTTCCCATGAAATGTCAGATAGGTGGATCATACCGTCAATATCATCATTGAGACCGACAAACAGGCCGAACTCGGTAATATTGCGAATTTCACCTTCGATTTCATCGCCTGTTTTAAAGTCTTTAGCGACGGCTTCCCAAGGATTATCCTGACATTGCTTCATGCCAAGTGAAATACGGCGTTTTTCCATATCGAAATCAAGAACAACAACTTCAACTTCCTGTGAGGTTGAGACTATTTTTCCAGGATGGGCATTTTTCTTGGTCCATGACATTTCTGAAACATGAACAAGACCTTCGATACCATCTTCCAATTCAACAAAGGCGCCATAATCAGTAATATTGCTGATACGCCCTTTGAATTTCTCACCTTTCGCATATTTGCTTTCGGCTTCTGACCATGGATCTTCGTTCAGTTGTTTCATGCCCAGAGAAATACGCTGGTTTTCCTCATTAAAGCGAATGATTTGAACTTCAACAGTCTGACCAACGTGCAAAACTTCTGATGGGTGATTAATGCGCTTCCACGAAATATCTGTAACGTGAAGCAGACCATCCAGACCACCAAGATCAACGAACGCTCCGTAATCGGTGATGTTCTTAACCACACCTTCAAGAATCTGA
>Ga0224501_10003643_pt1 | contig 12156 bp, 9 predicted proteins | sample SF_Oct11_sed_USG_4_FD_169105 | JGI IMG/M metagenome (GOLD analysis project Ga0224501, IMG submission 169105) | Sediment microbial communities from San Francisco Bay, California, United States - SF_Oct11_sed_USGS_8_1 | ecosystem: Environmental > Aquatic > Marine > Sediment | place: USA... | reverse complement strand
CAGGCCGACCTCGACTACGTAATGGACTCCAAGGCGGCAGCCTGCGGGGCCATAACGGTCCTTATGAAGAAGCTGAAGATCGGGATAGAGGACGTTAGGCACCTCTACGTGGCTGGGGCCTTCGGCAACTACACCGACCTGGAAAACGCTACTAGGCTCGGAATATTCCCGGAGTTCCCAAACTGCCAGGTCCACCCGATCGGCAACGGCTCCCTCTCCGGAGCCTACGCGACCCTCATGTCCATGGAGAAGCGGAGGGAGGCGAGGGAGATCGCAGAGAAGACGGTCTACATCGACCTTCTCGTGGACGTCGAGTTCATAGACGAGTATTCGAGGGCCCTATACATACCCGGAGCAAAGGAGTATTTCCCGAGCTACTCGAGGAACCAAAGACCGGTCCGGCGTAGATGAGTAAATTTAAATCCTCGTCGATGGATCCATTCATGGCCCCGGAAAGTTTCTGGGACTAGATGCAAGAACCCGCCCTAGCTCAATGGCAGAGCATCCGGCTGTAGTCACCGCCCCGAGGGGCGATGGCGTTCAGGCCATGAGCAGACACCGGAGGGTTCCCGGTTCAACTCCGGGGGGCGGGACCATAAATCACCTCCGTTTGGTATCCTTTTTATTGATGGCCTAGAGTATGTTCAACCTTGGTTGAGTTGACCGAGGAGAACGTCTTCTCCCTTCTGTGCCGCCCTGTCCGCAGGCTCCTGGAGGAGAGGGAGTTCCTGGAACCCACCGAACCCCAGAAGCGCCTGATACCGAGGATCCTGGAAGGGAAGAACGTCCTCCTCATCTCGCCGACGGCGACCGGGAAGACCGAGGCCGCGATGCTCCCGGTCTTCCACCAGTTGCTGAACCAGGGCCGCCTCCCCGGGATAAGCATCATATACATAACGCCCCTGAGGGCTCTGAACCGGGACATCCTCGACAGGATGACCTACTGGTGCTCGAGCCTCGACATCAGGCTCGCGGTCCGCCACGGGGACACGTCGACGAGGGAGCGGAACCGGCAGCGCCAGAGACCCCCGGACATGCTCATTACGACCCCTGAGACCCTGCAGGCGATACTGAGCGGGAGGGTCCTCAGGCGATTCCTGAAGGCCGTCAGGTGGGTGATAATCGACGAGATCCACGAGCTCGCCGACAACAAGAGGGGGAGCCAGCTCAGCATCGCGCTGGAGAGGGTCAGGGAGCTAGCGGACCAGGAGTTCCAGCTCATCGGCCTCAGCGCCACGATCGGGAGCCCCGAGAAGGTCGGGCAGTTCCTGGTCGGGAACGGGCGGGAGGTGGAGGTCATCCAGGCCTCGGCTTCCAGGGACACCACATTCGACATCATATACCCGGAGCCCGGCCCCGACGACTACGAGCTCGCATCCAAGCTCTTCACGCATCCGGAGGTCGCCGCCCGCCTGAACGTGATGAAGGACCTCGTCGAGGACCACGAGACCACGCTGATATTCACGAACACCCGCTCGACCTCGGAGATGCTGGCGAGCCGCTTCAAGGTCTGGGACCTCGACTTCCCCCTCAGCATCCACCACGGCTCCCTCGCCAAGGCGAGCCGAATCGCGGCCGAGAAGGGGCTGAAGTCGGGCGACCTGAGGACCATCGTATGCACCTCCTCCCTCGAGCTCGGGATAGACATCGGTAGCATCGACCTCGTCGTCCAGTACAACTCCCCGAGGCAGGTGACGAGGCTCCTCCAGAGGGTCGGGAGGAGCGGCCACAGCGTTGGGGAGACGGCGAAGGGGATCATAATAGCCCTGAACAGCGACGACGCCCTTGAGTCCATGGTCATCTGCCGCCGGGCCCTCAAGGAGATAATGGAGCCGATCCTGGTCCCCGAGAAGCCGTACGACGTCCTCGTCAACCAGATCGTCGCGGAGATGATGTCCAACAGGCGTATCTACTTCCTGCAGGCCAGGAACCTCTTCGGCCGGGCCTACCCCTACGAGGGCCTCGACGACAAGGACATCAGGTTCGTGGCGAGGTACATGCACAACAGGTTCCCCCGCCTCGCCTGGGTCTCCGAGGAGGACGAGCTCATCATCAGACCGATGGGGAACCGGAAGACAATCTACCGCTACTTCTTCGAAAACCTCTCCATGATCCCCGACGAGAAGACCTACCTCGTCATCGACGTCTCGGAGGAGGCACCCGTGGGGCTCCTCCAGGAGGCCTTCGTCGCGGAGTACGCGAAGCCGGGGGTGAAGTTCACCCTCAGGGGGAGCCCGTGGAAGATCTTGAACATCCACAACGACAAGATCTACGTGAGAGCGGAGGACGACCCCACTGGCTCGATACCGAGCTGGGTTGGGGAGGAGATACCCGTGCCTCTGGATGTGGCCCTGGAGGTCGGGAGGATCAAGGCCCAGGTGGAGGAGGATCTTCAAAACGGGTTGACCCAGGCGGAGATCGTCGACCGGCTTGAGGAGGCTTACCCGACTAGGGCTGAGACGATTAGACGGGCCATCTCAGAGGTCGTGGAGCACGTCGAGCTGGGCTTCCCTGTTCCGACGGACCGCCGCGTTGTGGTCGAGGACTGGGATGAGAACGTCATCGTCCACGCTAGCTTCGGCACCCTCGTCAACCGGACCCTCGCGAGGCTCGTCGGCCACATCATATCCGAGGAGACCGGCTACCCGGTCGGGGTCCAGCAGGAGACCTACACTGTCGTGACCCAGACCGTCGGGGAGGTGGACTCCAGATACGTCGCCGCGCTGCTGAAGAGGCTCGGGGGCGAGGATCTGGAGGGGATCATGAGGGATGCGGTCACGAAGACCGGGCTCTTCAAGAGGCGCCTCATCAACGTGGCTAGGAAGTCGGGCGCCCTGAGCAAGTACGCGAACTTCAGCAACATCACCCTCGGGAGGCTGATGAAGAGCTTCGAGGGGACCTGCATCTTCGAGGAGGCGATGAAGGACACGCTACGGAGCGACCTCGACGTCGAGGCCACGATAGACCTCCTGAGGAAGATGAGGGAGGGGGAGATCGAGGTCGTGAGGCTCGAGACTCGCGAGGAGGTGAGCCCCCTGGCGAAGGTCGTCATCGAGGGCATATCGATGAGGGCCGACATAGTTCCGCCGGAGAAGCTCACACGGATCATCCTAGAGTCCGCGAAGGCCCGCCTCCTCAACGAGAGCCGGGTCCTCGCGTGCCTCAAGCGAAGGGACTACGTCGAGACCTACCGCATCAAGGAGCTACCCGATGAGATCGTCTGCCCGAGATGCGGCTCCACGGAGATAAGCGTATTCGAAAGGGACGTCGGGGACGTGTCGCGGGAGCTATCGATGGAGAGGCCGGGAGCAAAGAGGGAGGGGCCTAGGTGGTGGGAGCGGGGGAAGGCTTCCGCGAAGCTCGTCTCCATGTACGGTAGGAGGGGCGTCATAGTCTCAGCAGCCAAGCGGGTGGACTTCACCGAGGCCTGGGACCTCCTCGCCGAGACCCAGGGCGAGTCCGACGAGTTCTTCGAGAGGATCGTCGATGCCGAGAGGAACGCGTTGAAGAAGCGCTTCCTCTAGCGCCCTGAACGGCAACCCTATTAGCCCATCGCCGACATTTACTGAACGAGGACATGAAGAAGATAGGGATGCTCACAATAGGACAGTCGCCCAGAAAGGACATAATCCCCGCGCTGAAGGAGATCTTGGGGGAAGGATACGAGATCGTGGAGGCCGGGGCCCTCGACGGCCTCACCATTGAGGACATCAAGAGTATAGAGTTCGGAGCCGACGACTACCTCCTCGTCTCCAGGATGAGGAACGGCACGGAGATCAGGATCACGAAGAGGTTCGTCCTGCCCCTGCTCCAGGAGAAGATCCACGAGCTTGAAGCGAAGGGGGTGGGGCTCACAGTCATAATGTGCACGGGCAAGTTCCCCCAGTTCGAATCCAGAGGGCTCGTCGTCACACCCCAGGAGATCCTCAAGGGCGTCCTCAACGGCACCCTGAAGAAAGGAAGGCTCGGCTTAGTATACCCGGCCAGAGAACAGACCAAAGGGGCGGCATCAGAGTTCGGGAGGGAGGGCGTTGAGGTCTACGCGGACCATCTTTCGCCCTACGGTGACGAGTCGGAGCTAGGGAATTTGGCAAACAGACTGGTGGAACAGGATCTCGATCTCATCTTCCTCAACTGCTTCGGCTTCACCTCGAATATCAAGAAGGCCTTGGCGGAGAAGACGGGCAGGCCGGTGATCCAGTCGAACACGCTGATAGCCAGGGTGTTGAAGGAGCTGGTTTCCTAGCAGGATGAGTCGGTCACTTACCCGGCTTCCCTGGCTCCTTGAGCCCCCTCGCCACAAGATAGATCTCTGCGCTCCCCTTCCTGGACGCCCTGGGCTTGACTACCTTCACGGAGTCGAATGTTCTCCTCGCGTCTCGCAGGAAGGCCTCGAACTCGGAGCCCTGGAAGACCTTGACAACGAACCAGCCCTCGGGCTTGAGGGCCCTCTCTGAGATGCCCATCGCCCTCCTGGCCAGCTCGATCTGACGGAAATGGTCAAGCTCCCACGCGCCGGAGACGATGGGGGACAGGTCGGAGAGGACCACGTCCACCATTCCGGGGAACAGCCCCCTCACCCTCTCCACCGTGCCGTCCTCCAAAACGTCGCCGACAACCGTCTTCACGTTGTCGAGGCCAAGGTTTGCTATCCTCTCGAGGTCGACGCCGACGACGAGACCTTCCTCACCCACGGCCTCGGCCGCAACTTGGAGCCAGCCGCCCGGCGCCGCACCTATATCAAGGACATACTTCGCGCCGTCTAGGAACCCGAACCTCTTGTCGAGCTGCTTCAGCTTGAAGGCGGCCCTGGATCGGTAGCCCTGCTCCTTGGCCATCCTGTGGTACGGGTCCCTCCTCCTCTCGGCGATCCACCTACGGGACAGGCCCCTGACCCCCTCCTGATTTGAACGCCTCCTTCAGAACATACTCCAGGTCTGTTGTCGAAGCGTCCGTCTTAAATCCCCTTCTGTCCATGTGGGTCCTCGTGACCCTTAAACCCGCCTCCCGCAGGACCATAAAGACTCGGCTCGTGGCAACAGACGGGATCCCGAGCCTTGAGCAGATTTCGTCGATGTCGTAGAAGCTCGGCGGGAAGCCTATCTCGCCCTTGACGAGTCTCACGATGCTCATGAGCTCCCTGTTGCTGCTGAGAGGTGACCTCTCGGAAGCCTCCAGCATGTCATCGCAGAAGGAACCATCGGCCAGATCTCCGATCCAGAGGGGGCCCGCGGCCCCCATCTCCGCGCCGCACACATCGCACTCGAGGGATCCGTGAACGAAGCTCGACATCACCCTCCGATTCGAACACTCGAAACAATGGAGGACGTAACCCATGTCTGAGAGGCCCCGATCTGACTCCTTCGCACCTCTCCTCATTTTAGCGTATGTTCGCACATAGTGATCGGCCGCGTAGCTGAAGATGGGTACGGGTGCTTCTTCGTGCCTTGCTGCGGCTGTTGTCAGGGCCCCAATGACGAGCCTAAGCGCCTGTTCTCGACAGTAGCTGGTCCTGAGGGGGCGCCCGCCGTACTTCCGGAGACATGCCCTGGGGTTGACCCCGCACAGGGGAGCCATGTCGGTCGCCGTCAGGGCGATCAGCCCGTCTCTTCTGCAGGCCCTGACGGCCGCGTCGAGGAACGGCGAGGGAGAACCGTATGGGTCGATGTCTATGTAATCGAACCTGCGGAGGGGGCTTGCGTGCAGGGAGAGGAGCAGGTTTGCCTCGAGCTGCCTGATGTGGACCCTGTCAGAGACGCGATTCAGGGCAATGTTCTCGCCCGCGAGCTCGACTGCGAGCGGGTTGAGGTCGCCGAGGACAGCCCTCTCGACCCCCTCGACCTCCAGAGCGAGCCTTATCCCCCTCACCCCCGTGCCGCACATGGGCTCGCAGACCGTGATGGCCCTGGACAACTTCTTTCGATGGGCCTTAAGGACGAGCACCGCGGAGTCCCTGTTCAGCTTCATGACGGGGTTGTAGAACACCGGGGCCACGGACCTAGCGTGATCGATGTGCACTTCTCCGGAATCGGCGAGTTCAGGGACCAGGATGGACGCGATTCCCTCCTGTATCCGGACGGTGGAAAACTCCATTGGCTTCATCCTCTTGCGGGGCCCGCCGGGCTTAGCATCCTTCTGAGAGGGATAGATATAAAAAATAGGGTAAAAGAATGATGATCCAATCCTCACTGGTAGGGGCGCCCCCAATTGAGGAAGAACACGGGGAAACTCGAAGATCTGTACGCCGATACCCGGATTCAACTCTTCTTAGGCAAGTTCCTCAGCGGAGAGATGAGCTACGTCTCCCCGGTCCTCGATCCCGTTCTGGGATACCGCTTCCCGGGTGTTGAGGCATTCGTCGACGGACCAGATGAAGCCGAAGCCTTCCTCCGCTCCTTGGAGGAACTGGGGCTGATGACCTCAGAGGTCCATGGAGTACTCGTGTGCTGCACTAAATGCGGCTCGTGCAGAATTGGCAAGCCTTCCTCAGTCGAAGGCGGCGCATGGCGATGCCGAGACTGTGGCGCCTCGATCAATGGCAGTGAGGTCGCCTTTCAACCCGTTTGTGGCTACCGCTTCAGCGAGGAAGGCATAGCGCAAATCTCCGGTAAGCTGGTCGTCAGACCTCTCATTGAGTTCCTCCGCGAGCGTGGGTACAGGACCGAGAGCCCCGGTACCCTCCTGGGCGAGTCGGAGGTGGAACACAGATTCGACATAGTTGCCTACGACAAAGGACCCGAGGAGGGCGTCCTCGTGGTCGACTTCGTCGTCTCACAGGAACCAGTGGATGAGGCGAAGGTCGTGTCGATGTTCGCCAAGGTCTACGATACTTCACCACTGAAATCCGTCCTCGTAGCTTTCCCCGGTCTAAAAAAGGACGCGAAGAAACTGGCGAATCAGTACGGGATAGGGCTCGTGGAGACCCGCGATCTGGACTCCATGTGGAAGGAGCTAAGGAAGGTCATCCCGCCCGTAGGCGATTTCGGATTCGAGTCCCTGGACGTCATGACCCTCCTCTCCCTCCCGGATCACCTCAGGAAGACCGCGACCATCGCCAACAAGCTGGGGAAGGCGACAGCAGACGAGATCGCGAATGCGACCAAGAGGGCGAGGGCCGTGGAGAGCGGATACCTCAACCAGCTTGTCAGGATGGGCTACCTCAAGAAGGAGAGGAGCGGCAGGAAGGTACTCTTCTCGGTGACATCGTAGGTGAAAGTCATGGTAAAGATGATATCTATCCACTCGAGTCGCGGCGGCACTGGCAAGAGCCTAATCTCGAGCAACATAACCGCAATTTTAGCCTCGAATGGGAGGAACGTCGCGCTGCTCGACTTCGACTTCAGAGCCCCCAGCCTGCTCACCATATTCCAGGCCAAGAAAAACGCCAAGAACTGGATCAACAACTACCTCGACGGCAAGGCCCGTCTCGAAGAGGTTATGGTTGATCTGACTGATAGGTACGGGACGAAGGGTAAACTATTTGTGGGATTCGCCAACCCCGCTATGGAGGCGATGAGGGAGGTCGCCAGGAAGGACAGGAAATGGCAGATGAAGGCCCTCAGGAAGGTGATGTCCATGAAGGAGGAACTCGCGGACAGGCTCGGCGTCGATATGGTGATCGCGGACACCAGCCCCGGCGTCCAGTACTCCTCGGTGAACACCGTTGTCAGCTCGGATGTCTCGATCATCGTGTCGACTCTCGATACCCTGGACCTCGAGGGCGTCCAGAGGATGATTGAGGACCTTTATGTGCCCTTCGAGAAGAAGGCATACATATTAGTTAACAAGGCGAGGCCCCACATGTTTGTCTCCGACAAGGGTAGGACGACTCTCGTTAAGGACATTAGCAGCAAATTCTCCCAGCCCCTGATCGCCATTATACCCTGTTACTGCGATCTCCTCCTGGCCGAGAGGATCTCCCTGTTCGCTCTCGATCACTCCGACCACCCCTTCACATGGGCGCTCAGAGAGGTCGCAAAACGGTTGGAGGCACTGACCTTATAGATCATGTCTCCATCTCGCGCAGAATGTTCTGAACGCATTTCAAGTGTTCGATCCCCTTCTTGGTGCTGCTGTACACCTTCCGCCTCCGTTTCCCCTCGTAGATCTCTCTAGAATCCACGAGCCCCTCGGCCTCCATCGAATCGAGTAGGGGGTAGATGACTGGTGGGCCCACTTTTACCCCGTATTTCTCTTTCAAAACGGCCATCATCTTATATCCCCAAAGGGACTCACCCGACAACATGTTTAGAATCGTGATGTCGAGGAAGTTCCTGACGAACCTCCTGCGGAGATCTTGACAGGGATCTTCAGCCGATACCATGGTTCAAATTTCTGATGTATTTTCTTATTGATATATTTATTGTGCCGTTCTGATATATCCATTCATAAACACCCTTAGAAACTTATTTATGGAAAATCCGTTTTTGGGATAAAGATTTATAAACTAGTTTCTGGATTTAGGGGCGAATATATCGGAAAATCGATATAATGTAGTGGCGTGCAACACGAATACACATCATTCAGAGGTGTAAGAGGGTGTCGATGGCTATGATAGTTGGCCAAACTTGCTCCTACATAGCGCTGGCCTTCGGCATCTTCTTCTTCCTTTTCGCAGTCAAATACTACTTTGCTATCCTCATAGCCCTGTTCAGCGGGAGGATTAATGAGAGAACAGATGGCAATTTCAATGGGGTGAATGACGGCGGAACTCCCAATCTGAACAACGGCTTACTGGGGTCGTTTAGACGACATCAGAACGGGAACGGCACCGACAACCTGTTAAACGCAAACTACAAGAGAGACGTGGGGCAAGAGGAGCCCTTCGTATCCATACAGTTACCCTTCTACAACGAGAAAAACGTGGCAAAGCGGATCATCCAGGCCTGCGTCGACATAGACTACCCCAATTATGAGGTAATCGTAGCGGACGACTCGCGAGACGAGACAGTAGAGATACTCAAGGAGCTTAACAAGAGGAGAAAGGGCCCGACGATAAAATTCGTCCACAGAAAGAACAGGACGGGCTTCAAGGGGGGCGCCCTCCAGAAGGCCGTGGAGTTCATGGACCCGAGGACGAAGTACGTCGTTGTCTTCGATGCCGACTTCATGCCTCCCCCCGACATCATCGAGAGGTTCCTCGTGTACTTCGAGGGCCAGAACGGAAACAGCGACCATGAGAACGGGCACAGGAAGAACAGCGACGACATGCTTGAGAAGGTCGACGAGTGGTTCGAGCGCCGCAGGATCGGTGTCGTTCAGGGTTACCAGCTCCACTACTTAAACAAGAACGAGAACTGGATAACTAAGGGCGTGCGGGCGGAGTACAGCGGCGGGTACATGATCGAGAGGGTCGCTGAGGAGTTCTTCGGTTCTATGAAGATGATCACCGGCAGCGTGTTCATGATAAGGGCGGACATCCTGAGGAGGCTGGGTTGGACCCACAGTATCACCGAGGACTGGGATCTGACTCTCCGAATGTACCTGGAAGGATACAAAGTCCTATATACTCCTCTCATCCAAGCCCCCGCCGAGATACCCACAACCATCCGAGCCCTGGCCCGGCAGAGGATGCGATGGGCCGAGGGTCACACCTTCGCTGTGAAGAAATATTTCTGGGGCGTCCTAAGATCCCCGAACATCTCAGTCCGAGAGAAGCTCGAGTTCCTCTACTTCTCGCCATACTACCTCCAGTCATTCTTCTTCCTCATTGGGACCCTCTTTTGGTTTGCAGCGGAGCTCCTCGGCCAGCATCCCTACTTTTGGACGGCTACATTTGGATGGTGCTTGATTCTGAGCAACCTCTTCTCACTCCCCCTCATGGGCCTGTCCGGTCTCTATCTTGAGCAGACAGCCAGGGAGGACTACGCAGGCATATTCTCCTTCATTGTCTTGAGCTACTTGCTGACACCCTTCCAGGCCTATGCAGCCATAAAGGGTCTCTTCGAGAGAGATGAAGGCGGTTGGGTGAGGACGCTCAAGACAGGGCATATCACGGATAGGATCCTCCAGGTGAGGTTAAGGAGGCTGTTCGACTGGATACTACCAAAAAGGGAAGCACCTCCAAGGATCCAGAGGAACGAGGAGGATCGAAGGAGTAACAGATCACCAGCTATGGCCCTCATTCTCCTGATCCTCATGACCTCTTTAATCGTATGGGTAACTGCAGCCGCCATGTCAAAATCCGATGTTGGCGTAATTAGCACGGCACTCAGTCTTGAGTTTATCGACCAAGCAGCATTAGTAAATGGTATCGAAACGAACAGGATACTGACACATCATGATTACACGAGCCTAGGGCCTCTGTACACGGACAACATCGAGATAAAAAATTCTGGCTGGCATAAGGCCTGGGATTTCTACCTCTATGGTCCACTAGATTCAGATTACGACATGAAGGGAAGAATAGGTGTCAACCTTTATCTTTACGCGGACACAGATTGTGATGCAAAGATAAAGATAAGAATAATCGATCTAGACGAGGATGGACGCCTGAAAACGAGAATCACCGAGACTTTCGAGGTTGAACTTGGTAATGAGTCGCCGACCCAACCGGTCCTATTGAAAATGGAGAATAGCAAAGTAAAAAAATTCGAGGCTGGTCACAGCATCTTGGTTGAAATTTGGTTGAAAAACGACGACGGTGATCGCGATGCAACAGCATACTATCTTGATTACGACTCTTCGAATAAACATTCGAGGATAGAGTTCCTTGGCATGGTGATGCCCGAGAATCTTACGCCCCTCATAGCAATCGCTCCGATCATAACGATTATCATCCATAAGACTAAAAGAGGGTTAAAGAGAGATGGCGCGCAAGATTAGGGAGTCACTCTTCGGGTTAGGCTATGCGCGCGCGAGTACCGAGCTTTTTGAGGGTAGGGTTTACCAGAGGATAATACTGGTCGCGGCCATCACCTTTATAGCCCTCCCTTTCGTGACAACTTTAAACGAGTTCCTCACGAAGATCGTTGAGAACCTCCATTTTGTAGCAGTAATACAGGGCTTTATTGCCCCTTACATCGTCAGGGTAGTCGCCGTAATCCTACAGGCACTCGGGATACCAACATCAATCAATAGCTCATACCTGTACCTCACTGGTGGGTGGATGCCGATCAGGATATACATCAACTGGAACTGCATAGGGTGGCAGAGCTTCGTGTTGCTCGCGTTCACCCTTGTGACGGGGCTCCAGGGACCTTATACGAGGCGGAGCAAGCTGCTCGCGGTCCTGGTCGGGCTCGAGGGCACCTTTCTAGTCAACATTGTCCGTATCCTCATGCCTACCCTCCTCGCATGCTTCGCAGGGTACACACCAGCCATTGTATTCCACGATTACATGGGAACTTTGCTGACCCTACTCTGGATGGGCTTTTTCTGGAGCTACGCGTTTGAAAATATCCTCGTAACCAAAGGAGAATTAGAGTCGGAGAACGAGCCAGTTCCAACAAATGACCATTCGAAGTATGGTGGCAAAATCGATCAAAATATGAATAAGGGAAGAACGTAGATGGGTAAGTTCTACTCTAGGCACGGCAGAAACCTGTACATTTACCTCGTACAGGACGAAGGCGTCGTGGATCTAGATATCTTCCCTGATGAGTTAAACCTATTTGATTCTGAAGCGGCTTGGCGGATCAAGAACAATATGGCGATAGTCAACGACGCCGACGAGTCGGACATCGACAAGGCGGAGATCATCCTCAGCCTGAACTCCTTCAAGCGGTGGGATCACCCCGAGGAAGCGCTCGAGAGGTATTTCGCGCTAGGTGACGAGTCTGTCCTCGGCTTTATGCCCCTCGAGATCCAGGAAGTTGCCGTGGAGTTAGCGGAGGAAGAACCCCCTGAGATGGAGGTCATCATCCCCCAGGCCATGAGCACTCCAATGGTCTCCCAGGCCGAAAAAGTAGAGACAGCACAAGATGGGGTCATCACACCGCCGAGCACGAGCCAAATAGGACCCCCTATCACACCTAAAATTGCACCGTACACAGAGAAACAAGAACACTACATACCTGTATCAGAAAGAGGGGTTGCTGAAAGACCCAGGCCAGAGAGAGAAGAAGGGCCGATTGAACGTGTCATATTGATCGACGACGTCAGGGGCTTCTACTCAGATCTTGCGTACTCTAGGTTCTATCCCGAGATCTCCTTGAG
>Ga0224501_10003642_pt1 | contig 12157 bp, 9 predicted proteins | sample SF_Oct11_sed_USG_4_FD_169105 | JGI IMG/M metagenome (GOLD analysis project Ga0224501, IMG submission 169105) | Sediment microbial communities from San Francisco Bay, California, United States - SF_Oct11_sed_USGS_8_1 | ecosystem: Environmental > Aquatic > Marine > Sediment | place: USA... | reverse complement strand
CTTGAGAAAAGGGGAGTGCAGATTTCCGGCGAGGCGCTTCTGGCCGCAGTGGAGGGTGACGACAAGGAGGTGGCGGGATTGCTTCTGGATGTCGGGGTGGATGTGAATTCCACCGGTTCGCTGGAGAACGCTGTGGGAAAGGGGAACGGGGCGATGGCCCTGTTTTTGCTCAAGCGTGGCGCAAATCCGAACCGGTCCGGAATGTTGGCGGGGATTGCGGAGAAAGGGGATGTGGAACTGGCGCGGATGTTTCTTGAGCATGGCGCCGACCCGAACAGGGGAAAGCCTCTGGCAAAGGCCGCCAGGGGCGGGCATCTGGAGATAGCCCGGATGCTGCTTGCCAGGGGGGCGGAAAAGAACCATGGACATCCCATTTTAGGAGCGGTGGAGAACGGGCATGCGGATATGGTGCGGCTGCTGCTGATGAACGGCGCCAATCCGAACCAGGGCAGGCCGCTGCTTTTGGCCGTGGGAAATGGGGATGTGGAGATCGTCAGGCTGCTGCTCGAATATGGCGCCCACCCGAAGACCCATACCGATGAGTACCACCAGGGAGGGGCATTGGGAGTGGCGAAGAAGAAAGGGTATGCCGAGATTGTGTCTATCCTGCAGGCGGCGGGCGCCGAGGAGTAGCATCCACAGCGATATTTCCGGGATATTACCCAGCAACTTGCTACAATTAGAGCAAGAGCCATGATAATCCACAGATATAGCGAATACGAGGAGCCAGAAAGGCCCCCCTTCACCATCGAGGATCTTATCCGCTCCATCACGGAGATGATGATGCGTGGCGGGATGAAGTTTGACGAAGCGTTGCGAAAAATGCTGGAGCATGGCCTGCCCATCAACCTGTTTCTTCGAGACGACGCCCTGGACCATATTCTCGATGACCATATCGAGCAGGTGAAAAACGCCAAGGAGGGTCTGGCGCGGGAATATGATTATCCCGGCTATCTTGACAAGCTGCGGGAAAGGTTCAATCGTCACGCCAACAATCTGGCCGATTTGACCAGACAGAATCCCAGGTTCTTTGAAACCCTGAAAGAAGCTGCCAGGAATAAAAGCGCCTCTATCATCACCGAGCTGTGGTGGATGGCGGACCGCGCGGGGGATGAAAGACTCACAGGGGAACTGGGGGGCGCCAAGCTTCTGGTGGAGGAACTGGACGAGGCCGAGGAGTTTAATGCGGTGGCGGGAAAGGAATTTTCCGGCGCCAAGGGGCTGGATTGGGAAAAGGCCAGAGAGATCCGAGGCAAGTACGAGGCTCTGGATCGCCTGCAACAGGAGCTGGAGGAAGCCAGGGAAAAAGGGAACCTGTTCGGTGTGAACGAGGAGAGGCTGAAGGAGGCCCTGGGAGAGCAAGCCTATGCCCAATTCGCCCGGGCGCGCGAGGAGCTGATGGATAAACTGGCCGAGCGCCTGAAAGCTTCCGGCCAGGTGGAAGTGGAGGAGGATAGCGGATTGTTCAAGCTGACTCCCGCCGCCGCCCGCAAGGTGGGGGAAACCACCCTGGCGGAAATTTACATGAACCTGAAAAACGATGGGGCAGGGGGGCACTACACCACCGGCCCAGGGGACGGCGCCCTTGTTCAGGTGAAGACAAAACCTTTCGAATACGGCGATTCCATATCAAACATGGATGTGCCCGCCTCCATGATCAACGCCCTGGTCCGGGGTGGATGCGCTTTCCCCATAAGGTTGCGGACGGAGGACATGGAGATCCACGAAACCCGGGGAGTGGCCCGCAACGTGGTGTGTGTGCTTCTGGATATGAGCGGATCGATGAGCAGGTTCGGAAGGTTTTATAACGCCAAGAAGATGGCCCTGGCCCTCGACAGCCTGGTGCGAAGCCAATATCCGGAGGACTCGGTTAATTTCGTCGGGTTCGCCACATATGCCCGCAGGATCGCCTTGTCCAGCATTCTGGAGCTTTCGCCCGAACCCATCACCTTCTGGGGTGGGGGGGTGAGCATGAAGGTGGAAGGCTCCAGGGCCCACGCGGTTTTATCGGACACTCACAGAGGGGAAAGAGGAAATGAATACATCCCCCGGTATTTTACCAATATCCAGAAAGGGATGGAGCTTGCGCGGATGTCGCTGACCCGGCAGCAGGGGCTTAACAAACAGATCATAATGATCACGGACGGCGCCCCCACCGCATGGTATGAAGGAGGGGACCTTCTGCTTTCATACCCCCCCGTGGAAAGAGGATACGCCGCCACCCTGCGGGAGGCTCGGGCATGCGCGCGCGCGGGGATATCGATAAACGTTTTTATGTTGGGCTCCGATTTCGACACCGGCTACTACGGGGAGGATAGGTTCCTGAACCGCTTTATGGAAACGACTCGGGGACGCATATTCTACCCCAACCCGGACAGCCTGACCGAATATGTCCTGGTGGACTATATGTCGCAACGTCGCCGGATTGTGGATTTTTAGCCGGTTTTCAGCCTTGTTGCAGGGTTCCTGGTTTTAACCTGGCCCGTGGGATGGAAGATAAAATTGACGGGCAGGGTGGTTTCTGTTAAATTTTATAAGCCTGAGCCGTCGTATCATCGATTACGGCGAATCACCGGGTTTGTTTCTGGAACAGCGAATATCCGCCGCCCATTGGCGCAGCGATGTATGAGGTTTATAAATCATGTCCGAAAAATCTCCTGATTTGAAGACTGAAACCACAAGTGAAGAACAGCACGAGTCTTTGGCGGACGAGTCGATAATCTCCGAGTTCTGGGATTTTTTGAAAGTTCGCAAAAAGTTCTGGCTTGGCCCGATCATTATGGTTCTTCTGTTGCTGGGCGCTCTTATAGTCTTCACAGAAGGTTCGGCCATGTCGACTTTCATATATGCTCTTTTTTAGGCGAATGCCGAATTCCACATATAGAGCGGGAAGTTTATCCAGGTCCATGGCCGCCAGGCATTATCGCAAGCTGGCGCTGGTTCTGGCTCTGGCGCCCCTCATTATACTGGCGTCCTGCGGAACAAAGGGGAAAGCGGACTCTGCCCCCGCCCCGGTGACGACGCATAACGTGCCTTCATGGCTATTGGGGAATTGGAAACCCCTTCGGCTTTTCTGGGGAGAGCCTGTGGAAGACTTTGATATGATCTTCACGGTCAGCTCCCTGAAGATGGAATATCGATATCCCGGTTGCTATGTATCCGGCCGTCTTGTCATGCGGACTGACACTCCCATATACTCCGCCAACTTTTATGACATGTACATGGACAACGTGAACTGCCCTCAGATATGGGACATCCCAACTTTCGAGGGGCAGACCGATTTTGGCAAAATCTGGGCGGAGAAGGACAGGTCTTTCATGTACCGGATATCGGACAAGTACTGGGAGCCGGTCTGGATATTCGTTCCTCAATGATAAGCCTGGGGCGTCGAAGCCTCCTGGCGCCCGCGTATGACGAAAGCGTCTTGACGCAAGCGTCCAGATGACCCTGAGCCCCGCGCCTTTTGCGCTGGCCCTCTTTTCTATTCGCCGATAATCTTTACCAACACCCGTTTTTTCCTTCGACCATCGAACTCCCCGTAGAAAATGCTTTCCCATGGGCCGAAGTCCAGCGCTCCGTTGGTGATGGCCACCACCACTTCCCGGCCCATCACCTGTCTTTTCAGGTGCGCGTCCCCGTTGTCCTCACCTGTCAGGTTATGACGGTATTGCCCCACAGGCTCATGAGGCGCCAATTTTTCCAGCCATTGCTCATAATCATGATGCAACCCGCTTTCATTGTCGTTTATGAATACTGACGCGGTGATGTGCATGGCATTGACAAGCAGCAGCCCCTCGGCCACGCCACTTTCCTCCAGAGCTTTCTCCACTTCGCCGGTGATGTTCACAAAACCGCGCCTCGATGGCACGTTGAACCATAATTCCTTTCTGTAGCTTTTCAAAGACCCCTCCCTGGTTATCTGCCGGTTATTTAACAGTCTGTTCTTCCCTATATCATGATCCAGCATATTGTACCGAATAATAATTGCATATCCCCATCATAGGCCGAGGCCATTGATAGGGGATATATGTGGTCCTGGTCATACGCGTTCTGCATGATGCAATCACCCCGTCCACAACGAGATGAACAGTAAATGACATGGCATAAAACCAGGGAGGCCATGATAAAGGAAAGCTTTCAGAATATGCCGGGGCTACAATCCTTATGGGTTGTCCAAATCATTATTGGTGCATGGTTGATCGCAAAACAAGCCACTGTGGTATTTGGTGGACCATCAGTGAAAAACTGATATTGGCCTCCGGATCTGTTTCTAAACTAGGAATAAACAGTTACATAATGGATTCGCCGGGGACAGGGTATATCCAGGAATATTGGCCATCTTTGCTCCGGCCTGGTTATGGACTGCCATATAGGGAAATTTTGAAAACTTATTGGAAATGGCAGGTATGCGGGCTTTGGATTGCCAGGTTTCTTTACAAAACGAAAAGTTGCACACAATCAAGAGGATAGAATGAGGATAGCTGTTGTTGCGCAACAAGGCAAGAAACGTTCTTGCCGATTGTATGAGTATAATGTAACGCTAAGAATGATTATAATTATTGTTATTTAAGGTTGAAAATAACCATGGGCGGGATGTAAACTTTAAACTAGAAGGCCAAGGAAAAGAGGGAGGAAAAGCCAGGGCTTTTGCGATATGGCCAGAGGGAGGAGGCACAGGCAGGAGCAAAAAAAACAATGTGTCCACAGGGATAAAAAACGGTTTATGCAATTTGTCGCCGGATGTATGGGGAAGCCGGATGTTAAACTACTCTGCGCAAGGAGGGGGCTAGCCATGGAAAAAGAGCTGTTGTCGGACAACAATCCTTCATATAGGAACATATGATGAAAGGAAAGATTCTTCTTATAAGTGGCGATGAAAGTGAACAAAGGGATCTTGCCCGGATATTTTCCGACAGCGGTTATGCGACCCTGACGGCTGAAACTGCAAGCCATGGCCAGGAACTGCTGGAGCAGGATCACTCCATTGACGTTGCGGTGATCGACCAGGATCACTCCAGGCCGGACATTCCGGCCTTGATGGACAAGGTCAGGACATGCCTAACCACTGTTCAGGTGATCATAACCTCCAACTCCGCATCTTTTGAAGATTCCAACACCGCCATGAAGATGGGGGCTTTTGAGTATCTGCACAAACCCCTGGACAAGGAAAGGGCGCTCCTGGTGGCCTCCATGGCGTCGAAAATGGCCCACCTGGCCAGGGAAAATAACCGGCTGCACAAATATTTCAAGGAAAAGGTGATTTTCACATCCATCGCCGCCGATGGGCGGGAGATGATGGAAACCAAGGAAAAAGCAAGAGCCGTCGCCTCGCTGGACACACCGGTGATAATAACCGGTGAGCCAGGCTCCGGCAAGCAGACCTTGGCCGAGGCCATCCACAACGAAAGCTCCAGGGCGGATAATCCTTTCATCTACGCCAGCATTCTTCCGCATGGTGAAGACGGGATTCTGGAGCGCCATCTTTTCGGATATGAAAATGGCCAGTCAATCCCCGGCGCCATGGACAAGGCGATGGGTGGAACCCTGTATATTTATGATATCGACCTATTAAGCCCATCCCTGCAGACGGCTTTGCTGGAAGTGCTGAAAAACAGAACATATCATCATGTCGGGGGTGGGCAGCCCCTGCAAGCCGAGTTCCGGCTGATGGTGGGCTCCGGCGGCCATTTGGGAAACCTGGTCCAGGCAGGCAGGTTCAGCGAAGAGTTGTATTCGCTCCTGAATGTGGCGCTGTTGGAGGTTCCCCCGTTGCGAAAGCGCAAGGAGGACATCCCCTCCCTGGCCAAGGCTTTTTTGAAGAATTCATGCGTGAAACATAACAGGAGCGCTTGCGCCATTTCCCACGACACCATGGCGGCGCTGACCAAGTATCGCTGGCCGGGCAATGTCCGAGAGCTGGAGGAAACTATCGATTGCATGGTGGCGGGCAAAATCTCCGGCGCCCTGTCTTTCAGCGATTTACCGGACAAGGTATACAGGGACGTTCGCAGGCCAAGCAAGATCAGCCGCCAGGAATCCAGCGTCCAGTCTTTCGCCACGGAAAAAAACATTTTCGAGCGTCAATATCTGGTGCGGGCGCTGGAGGAGTGCGAGGGGAACATTACGGTTATGGCCAGGATCACCAATCTGTCCCGTCCGGCGTTATACGAAAAGCTGCGAAAGCACGGATTGAAATAACCGGCGCGACTCTCGGCTCCATCCGTCGGATTATTCAAACAGAGTTGCAGCGCTTATTGCCGCTGGATGTTTTCCGCTTCGCCTGGAATGTGGTATATTCTGTCTCCGGCCGTGGCGCCGGAGCTGGAATGCGGCCAAAGCCGGGTTACATCCGCCCAAGCCGGCGTTTCGGCTGGCCCTGCGCAAAGCATTATACCTTGCGCCATATCAACAAAATAAAGGAGAAGAGGCGGCCCGGCGGCGACAAGCCGTTCCATTCCGTCTGTCTGTAAAAGAGATGGTTACAGCTTCCGACAACGACACAAGCCCTGCGGCGCCAGGAACAGACAGCGCCTTGGCGCGCAGTTCCATCCTGGGCTGCGGATTGTTCATGATGGTCATCGCCCTTCTGTTCAACGACTATGTGGCCTCCGCCTATAAGAAAGAGTTTTTTACCGAACAGGTTCCCTCCTGGATACACCTGGCCCGGGCAGCGCTTTTCCTGGCCGGGGCGGGTGTTGTATACGGGCGCCGCACGGCTTTCGTAAAGAAAACCGTGGGACGGGTCTGGGCCGCCATCACACCGATGGGGGACATCCTCGCCTTCCTGCTTATCGCCTGGCTGCTGATGGAGACCGCCTCCCACGCTATTATGTTCAAATTGTACCCCCCCAAGAAGCTGCACGCGGCCCTGATCAACGTCGGCTATGTGGATGAGGGAATACGCAAGTATCTTCCCCATTTGTGGCGCAACTATGTTCCCAATCCGGCGTCGGGGATAGTCAACCAGTATGGCTTCCGGTGGGGCGGCGGAGAAAAGAAGAGCAGGAACCGGATTCTCTGCATCGGCGGATCCACCACCTGGGGCCAGGGGATAGATGATATCCAGAGCACATACCCCACCCATATGGAGAACTATCTCAAAGCCAAGGGCTACGACGTGGACACCATAAACGCCGGTCTCCAGTACTATAGCTCCGCCGAAGACCTGACCACGCTCCTCTTCGCCGGGCTGGGCCAGCGCCCGGATATCGTGATCATCTATACAGGAGTCAACGACCTGGAGGCGATAATGAGCCCGAAAGGTTTTTCCCCGGATTACTCCCACTGGCGCCAGGTGGACCCGGCCCTGTTCGGCCACAGCGCAAACATCGCCCACAGCATGGCATGGATGGCGCCATCATGGACCCTTCGTCTGGCGGCCACTCTGGCTTTCCAGCCGGATGGATCGCTCAGTCATACGGTGAGCATGCCGATGTACAGGCTGGGAGAGGCGCTGCATTCCACCAACCCCATAGCCCCCAACGCCACCGAGGCGATATCCATCAACGCCACCAGCATGGTGGGGGCCGCCAGGGCTAGCGGCGCCACCCCGGTACTGGTGAATTTCAGTATCAAGGTGGATCATCCCACCCATGAGGACAGCTACTACAGCGGAATGGACCAGAAGCGCAGGGATGAAATCAGGTCCCGTTGGAGAAAAGCCGAAGCGCTGATCAACGACGCTATTTCCAACGTAGCGAGCGCCCAGGCGGTTCCCCTGATCCCATTCCACACTTTCAAGCCAGAGCCACCCGGAGAATTCTTCGACCACTGCCACCTGAATGAATCAGGATTGAGGCAACAGGCGGAATTGTTCGGTGACTTTTTGATTGAACAAGGATTGCTGAAAAAATAACGGAACCTGAGGGCACCTCCTCCCGGCCCAAAGTCCGCAAAGAGGGTAAAGGCTCAAGATGTGTCCATTCGTTTCCCCACTCCCCCCATACCGCGCGGGTGGAAGACTTTCTCTTTAAAATGGCTCCTTGTCGGGAATAACCTGATCCCGGTCCGGATTTACATGCCATGGGGCGACGAATCCATTTGTTAATATGGAAGTTTTGAAGTAGGATAGAAAAAGAGGTGTAACAATAGGGCGGATAGAGGGGATTTTGCGTTCAGGATAATCGGGTATGGAAAAATGACGGAAAGCGGCGCATGAAAAAGAAATTATTCCGCATATTCCAGCTCATGCCCATGTCGTAGAACAAATCCGGATAAGTTCGCTGATGGATAGGGATTTTGTGATAATTCTGAGGGGAAACATATAAAAAGCCATGGAAACACACGATATCCTTTCGGAAAATAGCGATTATGCTTTTATAATGAATTGTCGCGAAATTGGCGTCACTATTTGTTGACATTTAGAAAATGCCGTCGAAAATTACATTAAAAGTTATCAAAGGCGCCCTGGTGGGGAACGAATATGAGTTTGGCGAGCGCTCCACCTGCATTATAGGCCGAGGATTGGACTGCAACCCCCGCCTGCCGGACGATGACTTTCACGGCACCATATCCAGAAACCACTGCCTGCTCGATATCAACCCCCCCGATATCCGCATCCGAGATTTCGGCAGCATGAACGGCACATTCGTGAATGGCCAGAAAATCGGCCAGCGCAAGCAAGGCGCCTCCGCCGAAAGTGTTGTCCTCTCCGAGTTCCCGGAATACGACCTAAGCGATGGAGATGAGATCACCCTGGGAGGCACCATGTTCAAGGTGATCGTCTATATCCCCCCGGCTTGCGTCAAGTGCGGCGCGGAGATCCCCCAAGGTCAATACGCCACCGCCATGGTGGGGGAGAACATCTTTTTGTGCGAAGAGCACCAGATGGGCGCCGGAGGGGAGGCGGCCACCAGAATGATGGAGGCGGAGAACATCATCGCCGAGTCCAAAAAGTGCGGCAAGTGCGGCAAGGATATCTCCGGTGAGGTGAACAAGGCGCGCAAGGGGGAGTATGTATGCCAGGAGTGCCGCAATAATCCCATGAAAATAGCCCAGGCCCTGGTGGAGAAAGCCAACAAGGGGGACAACGAAAATGTGGAGAATATCCAGGGATACACCATCATCAAGGAGTTGGGGAAAGGCGGAATGGGCGCCGTGTATCTGGCCCGGCACGAAAAAACCGGCGAGCGGGTGGCGCTGAAGGTGATGCTCCCCCAGGTGGCCACCGACAAGGCGTCCCGGGACATGTTTCAGCGGGAAGTGGAAGTCACCAAAGCCCTGAGCCATCCCAACGTGGTGCAGCTTCTCGATTCAGGTTACTCCGGGGGAATCTTCTTTTTCACCCTCGAATATTGCGACAGCGGAAGCGTGGACATGCTGATGGCGGCCAACGGCGGCAAGCTGGCGGTGGACGAGGCGGTGGAGATTGTCCTGCAGGCCCTCGACGGCCTGGAATACGCCCACAACGTGGAAGTCAACGTGCAGCTGGCGGAAGGGGATTATGCCACCAGCCGGGGTATCGTGCACCGGGACCTGAAACCCGCCAATATCTTCCTTACAGGCAAGGGGGAGGAGCGGGTGGCGAAAATAGCGGATGTGGGGCTGGGCAAGGCTTTCGATATGGCCGGGCTGTCTGGCCAGACCCGGACAGGGGCTGTGGTGGGGACACCGTATTTCATCTCCCGCCCCCAGGTGATCAACTACAAATACGCAAAGCCGGACATCGATGTGTGGAGCATGGCCGCCACCTTGTACAACATGCTCACCGGAAAGTTTCCACGGAAATTCCTGAAAGGGAAAGATCCCTGGCAGATAGTCCTGCAAACCAAACCCACCCCCATCCGGGAACGGGAGCCCTCCATCCCAGAAAAACTGGCGGAGGTCATTGATCTGGCGTTGGTGGATCAGCCGGAAATAAAAATCAAAACGGCGAGGGAGCTTAAGAAAATGTTGCTCGACGCGATGTCATGAAAAGATGAAAGGATAGGCTTGGCATGATGGAGATAAGCGGGCTTACCGACAAGGGGAAAGTCAGGACGCACAACGAAGACGCATGGTTCGCCGATGGCGCCATGGGGCTTTTGGTAGTGTCCGACGGAATGGGCAGTGAAGAGGGGGGAGCCCTGGCGGCGGAAATCGTGGTGAAGACCTTGCCGGAAATAATAATGCAGGAAGGAACCAACATCGCCAACCTCAACGACCCCTTCGCGGTGGACATTATCAGCAAACAGATCGTGGCGCTCAACCGCAACGTTTTTGATTCCTCCAGGGGCAAAGTGAACCTGGCGGGAATGGGCGCCACCATGGTCATGGCCCTGGTGCGGGGCGACCGCGCCATGATCGCCCATATGGGCGACTCCAGGGCATACCTTTATCGGGACGATTACCTGCTGGCCCTCACCAAGGATCATTCCGTTATTCGTCTTCTGCTAGACGCGGGGGAAATCACTGAAGAAGAGGTCGCCAGCCACCCCGCCAGGGGGAAAATCACTCGCTTTATTGGCATGGAAGATGACGTGCCGCCAGATATCTCGTTGATACATCTGGAAAACGGAGACAGGATTCTGCTCTGTTCCGATGGGTTGACCAGCATGCTGGGGGAAAAAGAGATCCAGGAACAACTGCGCAAGACAGTATCGCCCAAAGCGGTGTGCAGATATCTTGTGGACGCGGCCAACATGGCCGGTGGCAAGGATAATATAACGGCGGTTCTGGCCGATTGGCGGATAGACGCCGCGGAATAATCCATCGTGATGAATCACCCTTTGGTAAAAAACGCGGATAACGCAAGTGAAGGATGGGAATGAACGTAACGTGCCCTGGCTGTAAAACCGTCTATGGCAACATGCCCCAGAGCCATGTCGGACGCAGGGCCAGGTGTAAGAAATGCGGCATACGCTTCATAGTCCCAGCGCAAGGAGCCCCTGCCCGGGTTATCACTCCCCTGGTGGCTCCCCAGCCTCCATCCGCGAATAAAGCGCAACCTCCCAAGTCATCCACCGCGCCGAAGGCTCCACCCCAGGTGAAAGGAGCGAAAACGCCCATACAGCCCCATGGAAAGCCCACTCCACCCCCCAAGCCTGTGGAAGAGGAATACCAGGCCGCCAACGGGATTTCGCCACTGGACGCGCTGGAGCCCATCGTCCCCATTCTCAGTGAGGCCAGTATCCCCGATTTCCCCCAGGGGGATTTTCCCTCCATGACTCCACCTACCGAGGAAATGGATGACAGTGTGCCTCTTTCGGAAATGGTGGATTCAGGCCCGTTGCAGCCCATCTTGTCCCAGGATGACACTCTCTCCAGCCTGGCGAATCTGCGAGAAGAGCCACCGGAAGAAAAGATCAGGACGAAAAAACCGCTGATAAGCAGTGGGCCAGTAATCCCATCATGGGACAGCCAGCCATCGGCTCCGTCCAAGGATAAATCAAAAGCCCCAACAGGGAAAAAACCGACAGGTCCCGTCCAGCCTCTTATTGGCAGGCCCATGACTGGCAAGCCAGCCCATGGCAAGCCATTGATTGGAAGTCCAGTTCCTGGCAAGCCAGCTCCTGGCAAGCCATTGATTGGAAGTCCAGTTCCTGGCAAGCCAGCTCCTGGCAAGCCATTGATTGGAAGTCCAGTTCCTGGCAAGCCACTGATTGGAAAGCCGATGCCTGGAAAGCCCACCCAGCCCAGACCTGCCGCGCCGCCAGCGCAGATGAAACCAGCCGCCCAGCGTCCCGCTCCACCTCCTGGCGCCAAACCACCGGTACCCAAGCCTGGAGCGCCGCAGCCTATTATTGCTGCGGATGTGGATATGGAGAAAATCCTCAGTGAATCGCAATTGCTCACTGATAGCCAGATAGAATTTGCCGCCGCCGCTGCAGACAAGGAATTCGACGATTATGGCCTGGGTCCCAGAGAGCCGATCCTTTCGGAAGACGCAGGAGTTGAAGAGCAGATCCAGAGCAGCGATAGCCTGAAAGAACTCGAAGCGATGATGGCGAAAGACAATCTGGAAGAGCCGGTGGTCGCCGAGGAGCCTGTGGTTGCCGAAGAGCCAGTGGTCGCCGAGGAACCTGTGGTCACCGAGGAACCTGTGGTCGCAGAGGAGCCAGTGGTCGCCGAGGAACCTGTGGTCACCGAGGAGCCTGTGGTTGCCGAGGAGCCAGTGGCGGCCGAGGAACCTGTGGTCACCGAGGAGCCTGTGGTCGCCGAGGAGCCAGTGGCGGTCGAG
>Ga0224501_10003641_pt1 | contig 12164 bp, 11 predicted proteins | sample SF_Oct11_sed_USG_4_FD_169105 | JGI IMG/M metagenome (GOLD analysis project Ga0224501, IMG submission 169105) | Sediment microbial communities from San Francisco Bay, California, United States - SF_Oct11_sed_USGS_8_1 | ecosystem: Environmental > Aquatic > Marine > Sediment | place: USA... | reverse complement strand
CTGTCTTTCCCTCTGTATTTTTTCTGAACCTGGACTGAATTTCAGGATTTAAAATATCCTCAAATTTTAATTGCGAGGAATCATCCAGAAAAATCTCAGAATGGCTGTTTAATTTTATTGATACGGATTTTTCCTGTATCAATAAAATTCCGGAAGCTTCCTGCTCTTTTTTACAGCCGCTGAAAAAGAACAGAAGAATTAAAAAGAATACTCTGCCTGCAGTTGAATTCATTTTGAAACTTAATTTTAAAGAACCGTTTATTCTGCTGTTTATCCAGATATAATATTTAAGATAATTCAGGTTCAGGACTGACATACAGGATTGAGACGTCAGGGCTGTAATAAATCAATTAAATTTTTTAGATCAGGATGAGGCTCTTGATTTCTTCTTTTATAGATTGTTTCCTGGTCTTTTAAAAAGCGGTCTTTACGGTAAAGAGAGCCGTCCAGACCCCATGAAAGCGGCGGTATATCTTTTTCCGGATTTCCTCCAAATACATTTGCGCCGGCATCAATCACCGTACCTGTATACAGCATGGTTCCGATTGAAATTTTGACAGAATCTCCTATGATCGATCCAAACTTAATTGTTCCGCCGGGAATTTCAATCAGATCCGATCCCATGGGATCTCCTTCCGGAAGAAGAAGCCTGACTTCTCCGTAATTGTTCTTCAGATCCGAAGTGGTAGCAAGCGCTCCAAGATTGACCCAGCTTCCGAGAACACTGTGCCCGACAAAACCCTCATGGTGTTTATTGGAAAAATCATTAAAAATACTGTTTTCAATTTCGCCTCCCGCTCTTACTTCATGACCGAGAATGCATCCTCCGGTAATTCTCGCATTATCAAGCCTTGCATTTTTGCCTGCATACAGCGGACCTTCAATGTAGGTAAAAGGGGAAATACTGACCCCTGCATCCAGCACAATCGGTCCTTTTCTCATATCAAAAACTGATCCGGGCAGAATCTCAATATCTTCATGAAAAAAAAGCTGATCTTCAGGTCCGATCAGGGTAAGCTCGGAAAGATTTTTTAACGGAGGTGGAAGCATTTCTCCAGAAACGATGCCGGCTCCAGTAAAATAATTTCCTCTATAAGTAAAGAGAGGGATATCTTTTTCAATACTTTCACGGACATGATTCAGCATGCGAAATGGGCTTAAATGCTGAGATTCGATTACAAGATCAAACTGATCATCGGGAATTTTATTTTCAGAATAGGATTGAAAATTCTCCATTCTCGAAATTATTATTTCGTATGACAGATCCGGATGACGGAAATAAAACTCTGCTTCAGGAGATGCGATTTTGAGCCGCTCGATTTCGCTGTAAATTCCATTTCTCAGGTTAAAAACAGATCGAAACCGCGTCAAAGGAGCTGTTTCTGGAAGATTACTGTCTCGAAGCAGAATTTTCACGGCGCCCTCCTGGGCTTATTCAACGGTTACAGACTTTGCCAGGTTTCTTGGCTGATCAGGCTCGCAGCCCCGTTCAACAGCCATGTAATAGGAAAAAAGCTGAAGTGGAATAATCGTAAGGATGGGAGTCAGGACATCGATTGTTTTTGGAATTGCAAATGAAAACTCTGACATTTCAGGAACCTTTGTGTCTCCCTCCGTGTAAATGGAAACAATTCTCCCCTTTCGCGCTTTAACCTCTTCAATATTTGATACCATTTTGGGATAAATTTCCGTCTGCGGCGCAATGCAGACGGTAGGGACTTCGCTTGAAATCAAAGCAATCGGTCCGTGCTTGAATTCGCCGCCTGCATAGCCGGAAGCATGAACATAAGAAATTTCTTTAAGCTTGAGTGCTCCTTCAAGTGCTGTAGGATGATTAAAGTGTCTTCCAAGAAAAATAAAATCTTTTGCATCCTTTAATTCTTTTGCCCACTCTTTAATTTGATCCGCTCCTTTGAGAACTGTTTCAATTTTTTCCGGCAGGGCGCGGATTTCTGTAATCAGTTCGGAGCGTTCTTCAGGCGTAGAAAGCCACTTAATCGACGAAAGATACATTGAGTACAAAAGGAGATTCAAAAGCTGCGCCGTATAGGCCTTTGTGCTTGCAACTCCAATCTCTACGCCGCCCATCAATGAAATGAAAGCATCCGATTCCCGTGCAATTGTGGAATTGACGTTATTCACAAAAGACAGCACTCTGCAGAATTTTGATTTCGCTTCATGAATCCCGGCAAGCGTATCGGCGGTTTCGCCGCTCTGGGAAATTGCAATCACCATGGAATCGCCTTCAGCTATGGGATTCCTGTAGCGAAATTCAGAAGAAATATCCACTTCCGTGGCAATCTTTACATATTTTTCAAAATAAAGTTTTCCAATAATGCCCGCATGCCATGAAGTTCCAGCGCTGGTAATGATAATTCTTGTAACCCGGCCCTGGTAATCCAGAGGCAGAGCCATTTCGGGGAAAAGAATTGTGGAGCCGTCAATTCTGTTGCTGATGATGCGCCGGATAACATCGGGCTGCTCGTAAATTTCTTTAAGCATGTAATGCTCAAAACCGCCCTTATCCAGTTCCATGGCATTCATTTTGATTTCTTCAAGGCTGTGATCGACTTCCTTTCCGTTTTCATCAAATACGTGAAGTTCATTTTTAGTGACCCATCCCCACTGCCCATTATCCAGACGGAACTCTTCTTTTGCTGCAGGAATTACCGCTGAAACATCACTTGCCAGAAAGCTCTCATTTTTCCCTTTTCCGTAAACAAGGGGAGAGCCGTTTCTTGCAAAGAAAATACGGTCCGGTTCATTTTCATATATCACAGTGAAAGAAAACTTGCCCTCAAGTTTTGGAATTGTATTCTTCAGGGCCTCAACCATACCTGAGGCAGTTTTTAATTCCTCTTCAATTAAATGGGGGATGATTTCAGAATCGGTCTCTGAAACAAATTTATGTCCCAGTTTCTGAAGTTCATGGCGGAGAAGATGATAATTTTCAATGATTCCGTTATGGACAACGGCAATTTTTTTATGGGAATCTACATGCGGGTGTGCATTGATCTTGCTCGGTTCGCCATGAGTCGCCCAGCGCGTATGTCCGATTCCTATATTTCCGCTTACAGGATGCAGTCGCAGTTCTTCTTCTAAATCTCTGATTTTACCGAGCTGTTTTCGAATTTCAATTTCGCCGCCGTCAATTACGGCAACGCCTGCAGAATCATATCCGCGGTATTCAAGGCGAATCAAACCGACGAGGAGTACAGAATCGACAGATTTTTCACCGACATAAGCAACTATGCCACACATACATGGACAGCATCCTGCAGGGTGCAGATATTTCAATCAGATTATTACATGCTGCACCATAAAGTTTGTATCATTTTATCACATGTATCATTCTGACACAGACAGTTTGGATAGAATTTCTTTTAATTTTGATTCTGTCGGTGACTGGGCTATGATACGCATAATGGGTTCTGTGTTGCTGGGACGTGCATGAATCCAGCTCCCATCCTTCAGCGTGATACGAAGACCGTCTGTTGTATCTTCGTCTGAATCAGAGAATAAATGTTTTATGTTCGCATATACATCTTCAACTGAAATTGAATCGATTTCCATCTTCGCCTTTTTCATATAAAGATCCGGCAGCTCATCCATGAGTTCATCCAGATTTTCTGCATCTCTTCCTGCCATCGCGGATAATATAAAAGCAGCCCCAGTCAGTGTGTCCCTGCCGAAAGAAGGCACATCCGGCAAAATCACTCCGCCGTTCCCCTCTCCTCCATAAACTGCATTTTTCTCCCGCATCATTTCTACAACATTGGCCTCTCCCACTGCTGATCGGATTACTTTCGCCCCAAATTTAACGGCAACAGATTCTGTTAAATCCGCAGTGGATTGATTCAGGACAATGAGAGGATGATTGAGAGATTTTATTTTTTTCTCAAGACCCATCAATGCCAGAGGGAGAGTGTATTCTTCGTTGATGGTTCCCCTGAGCGGACTCCCCGCAACAAGTCTGTCTGCATCAGGATCCAGGGCAAATCCTGCAGCTGCTTTTTCTTTTTTTACAGCATCTCCAAATTTCTGAAGTGCCGAGGGTGTGGGTTCGGGAGGTCTTGGAAAACTCCCGTCAGAAGTGGGTTCACAGAAAATCGGAATGACAGAACAACCAAGCTCCTGAAGAAGTTTCGGAAGGGCTTCGCGTCCAGCGCCGGAAACCGCATCCACGACGACTTTATATTGTTTTTTTCGAATTTCATCCAGATTGGGTATCACGGAAAGAACAGAGCGAATATGATCCCAAACCCCGTCTTTTTCTGCAATATGTCCCATCTGCTGGTAGCCGACAGATGGATTTCTTCTTTCCTGAACTGCTTTGATCAGTTCGGCAGACTGTGCATGATCGAAAAAAAAACCTCCCGGCCCAATAAATTTAAATGCATTCCATTCAGGAGGGTTGTGACTTGCAGAAATCATCACTCCGGCATCTGCTTGATTCAATGCAACGGCAGCTTTGACAGTGGGTGTCGGAGCAAGACCTATATCAATGATTTCTTTCCCGCAGGCAAGCAGTGTTCCCGTAAGAAGATGACGAAGAATCGGTCCCGTAGGCCTTGCATCGTTTCCAATCACAATTTTTTTCCCTGAAATCGAAGCAAAAGCCAGTGAAAACTGAACAATATTGACAGGATCCAGACCCTCAGGAATCACCCCTCTGATTCCTGAAATTGAAACCATAAGATTCTTTCCCCGATCAAGCATGGGATCATTTGGATTGGTCTGCATAGAATATTACTCCTGAATCAGACCGGATTACAGCCTGATTCCTGTATGACAAGAACTTTGAAATGAAAAAATCGCTCGACCGGGCGGCCGTATAAAAGAAACAGGTATATAAAGCTGTAACAGCTTTTCGCTACTTTTGCCCGGGTGGTGGAATTTGGTAGACACGCAAGCTTGAGGTGCTTGTGCCTATTGCTGGTGTGGGGGTTCAAGTCCCCCCTCGGGCACAGTCATAAACATTGTTGATTTGCTTTTCATCTTTAAGAAGGCAAGATATACTTCCAAAACGTCATCATCATCCTTTGATATTTGCCTTTTTCATTTTCCCGCGCATGAACGTAACATCCTTCGATTCATGATGTTAGCATTCTGTCTGACATCATAACAACGTTTCATGCTTCATTAATATTCGGATTGGTGATAACATGCGTTAAAGGCATGGTATAAACCATACCTTTTGATTCCAGGTTAAATCATTTATAAATCAGGGATCAAGAATTGCATTGTCTGCGTCAATTTCACATGCTTCGTTCACTTTAATAACATAAGCAGTGCCAAAGGTAAGACCGACAATAGTCCACATTGCATTAATACATTCATCAATTTCTCTGGTTTTATAATAAGCGTCTGGATCAATATTTGCCAGTTTATCAGCCAGAAGTGATAAAACCAGCGGACTGCTGAATGGAACTCCAATGACAGTGCTAATTGCACTTACACGAATGATATCAATTAAAATGGCCTCTGACTGGATGCGGGATGCAGCTACAGAACCTTTCTCATGGCCTGGATTCAGTCCCAGAACATTGAATAAAATACAGCTGCTGCCGGAAGCTAAAATTGATACCGATAGAATGGATGTAAAAAAGACCTTTTTCATAATTCGAATATACTCCTTATGTTTACATTTAATGTTTTTATGATGAGAGTTGATCCCATGTTCAATATTGAAGTCAATTATTTTTCAGAAAAATAAAAGATTATATTTTCATCTGATTCTATTTTTTACTTTAAATAAATTCCAGGGTCTTCATGTTATATTGAAATGATAATGCGCTGAATACTGAATTTACTCCGAAGACGTCAAGATCATCCATTTCAAAATAAATATGACTGAAGATAATTACTGAAAAATCAATCTTAAAGATTAAATAAAAAAGGCATGGTATTTTCAATACCATGCCTTTTAATTCTTGGTTAAATAATTTAGAAATCAGGGATCAAGAATTATATTGTCCGGCTGCAAAGAACAAGCATCTTCAAGTGCAGCAGCTATACCAGCGCTAAAAAACCAACCCCAGAAGCCCCACATGGCATCAATGCATGCATCAACCTCTCTGGTTTTATAATATGCTCCTGGATCAATTCCTGCCATTTTATCAGCTAAAAATGAAAGAATAGAGATGCGAGTTCCTATTGAAAATATTAGATCAATTAGAATCGCTTCATCCTGAATTCGACCTGCAGCAACAGAGCCTTTCTCATGGCCTGGATTCAGTCCCAGAACATTGAATAAGATACAGCTGTTGCCGGAAGCTAAAATTGATACAGATAGAATTAACGTAAAAAACATTTTTTTCATAGAACATACTCCTTGAGTTCACATTTTAATTCCTGACAACAAGATTTGAACCCATTATCAATATTTAAGTCAACTACTTTTTATAAAATAAAACATGATTTTTTACTTTGTTATTATTTGATAATAATTTTTTCAATACTGTATTCTCCGAATCAAACCGTTAATGATGATAAGATGAACTATGTTTACCTGACAGCAGGAATTTTAATTTTAACTGGATCTGCTTTTCTGTATTTTCTTTTAATGAAGTATTCACAGAAAAAAATTATTTTTGAAAAGAATCATTCAATTACTCCTGACAAAGAGCTGATTCCGCTTGAAGAAACGGATGCGCCTGCTGACAATCTTGAATGGAACCTTCCGGCATTTTCGGGAAAATTAAAACTCAAACAGATTCCTCAGACGCTATCACCTGCTAGAGAAACAAATTTTTTCAGGTTTCGTCTTCATTCTTACGAAGGAAAGGATTATATCGGACATACAGAAAACCTGCAAAGTCTTTCAAAAAAATTTTTAGAAATTGTGTCAGAAACTGTTCAGGGCTTTGACAGCACTCTTTACTTAAAAGACAGTGGAGGATTTTTTCAGGCTGTATTCAAACGTCAGGGGCGAATTCATCTGAGCGGTAAAGCCATTCAAAAAACGCTCCATGAGGATCTTGCAGAATATCTTGAAGAGAATACCGTATATTTAAGCGAAGAAGAAAACAGCTGTTTTATCACAGTAAAAAATGACACAGGCATGGCAGGAATTCTTCAGCTTCACTGCAGAAATAAAATACCGGATCAAAAACGAATTCTGGCAGTTCAGCAGGAATGCCTTCGGTTCGGGGAACTGTTATACCAGTCATTTATTTATGAAAATGCTACAGTGGATACAAAAACAGGTCTTTTAAACGGGATGAAATTCCAGAACGATTTGAATCATGAATTTCAAATGAAAGATTCTCTGAATGGAATGAGGCAGCTGATTCTTGCAGAAACAGACCGTGAGTTTCTGCCGGCTGCAGGAAGGATTTTTTCAGAAGTCCTTCACGACAGTTACAGAATTTACAGAATCGCTTCGGGGATCCTTGCCGTTCTGGGTCCTGAAATGAATGAAAATGAATATATGATTTTTCAGGAAAAAATTCAAAACAAAATTGACATAAGGAATCTCAGGATTTATCTGGGACGATCCGTTTTAAGAAATTTTATACACTCGCCTTCCTCCTGGCTTCAAAGCGCAGAGGACGATTTAAGAGGGAATACAAATTTTCCTGAAACCGATGCGGGAATTGCAGTCATTTAATTCGTTTTCCAGTAAAAATGATTACAGAAAACTATTTTTTTTAGACTCAAAAAACTGCTGATTGGATTAATAAAATAAAAAAATCAAATTAAAACAGAGGGAATCCGTATTGAATCCTGAATCCCTGCATCAATTTTGATTTTTTCTACCCTTGGACCGGAAAGAATGGATCCTTTTCTTGATGAAAAACTAATCGCAATATTATCAAAGAGCTGCTCAGACTATATTGCAAAACAGCTTCAGGTTTCTGCAGAAAGAGAAGCATACGGGCCTTCAAAAAATGAAGGTCTGTGCTATGAAAGCTGTCAGAGTGTTGATCTGCTCGGTGAAGTAGAAGGAAAAATCTATTTCGGCATGGACGGCTATACAAGGCTGAAACTCCTTCCGCGGATGGCAGATAAAATCCATCAGGAGTCGGATTTAAAAGGGATGGTGGATTCTCTTTTGATGGAATTTGCCAATCAGATGGGAGCAGAAATTGTAAATGAACTCCATGCCAATCAGTTTGATTCTGATCTTGGCGTTCCGGAAAGTCTCAACAATAAACTTGTGAAAGTTGATTTAAACCGGTACAGGCAGTACATTATCATTTTTTTTATACGCGACAGACGGGCACATGAATACCTCGGCAGAATTTATGTTGTCTTTATTGTCAGAAAATTCTAACAGACCATTGTGCAGCAGGAACTTTTTCAGAAAATCAACCGCTTAACAGGACGGGCAATCGGCGACTATAATCTCATCCGTGAAAAGGACAGAATTCTTGTTGCTGTAAGCGGAGGAAAAGACAGCCTTCTGCTTCTAAAGCTGTTCAGAGAATTTAAAAAAAAATCGCCTGTCCCATTTGAGTTTACAGCGGTGCATCTCGACCAGGGAAACGGCAGCAAAACGTATAGAACGCTTGAAACTCTCTTCCAGGAATGGAATGTTCATTATAAAATAGTTCATGAAAATACCCATTCCATAGTAAAAAGCAAAATACCGGAAGGGCAGATCATGTGCCCCATGTGTTCTAGACTCAGAAGAGGAATCCTTTACAGAACTGCAAGAGAGTTAAAATGCAATAAAATCGCTCTCGGACACCACAGTGACGATTTACTGGAAACCTTTATGATGAATGCTTTTTTTTCAGGAAAACTTGGAAGCATGACTCCAATCTATCAAATTGACGAAGGTGATTTATACGTGATCCGTCCCCTGATCTATCTTCAGGAAAGCATGATTTCAGAATATGTCACAGAAGCCGGATGGCCGGTTGAAGCCTGTTCGCAATGCGGATCATCCGATATTTTACGACGATCTCAGATGAAAGATCTGATTGCAGATCTTGAAAAAAAATTTCCCGGGATGAAGCATTCGTTAATGGGAGCCCTTAAAAATCCCCATGCAAATGAACTTCTGAACAGAGATCTGTGGAAACATCCGGATTTCGCAGTTCCAAACTGAAAAATTTTATGAGTACATTTTTCTGTAAAATTAAACTTCGGCTTTCATTTAAAAAAATGAATTCCTGCCGGAAGAGGTGTGTTTTTTTTGTAATTCTGAAACTGATGAACCTGCCTGCGATTTTCATTTTTTTGTTTTTCCCTGGAAAGGCGCTATCTTCTCAGGAAATAATGCCTTATTATAGAAATATTTCTTTTAACTCTCCTGAAGCCCTGCGCCGAACTCTTTATCAAACAATAAGAGATCATAAAGTCCTTTCCTACAGAGATGCATGGAAGGTTCTGAAAGACTCGGACAGGGATCCTGAAAGCAAGAACCAAATTATTTTAGTTTATACAGAAAAATCCCTTCCTTATGAATATAACAGCGGCAGAAACAACCGGCATAAAGACTACTGGAACCGGGAACATATATGGCCTAAATCGCATGGGTTTAAAAATAAGAAATCAGTTCCTTTTAAAGATGTTCATAATCTGAAACCTGCAGACCGTACTGTCAACTCTTCCAGAGGGAATAAAGACTTTGATTTCAGCGAAACTCCCCACAAAGAGGCAGAGAATGCAAGAATCGATCATGACAGTTTTGAACCGCCTCCATCTGTAAAAGGCGATATTGCAAGAATTCTTTTTTATATGGATTTACGCTATGAAGGCGAAAATGGAGAACCCGATTTAATGCTTGTGGACCGTGTCGGAACCTCCGGGGTTCAGCTTGGAAAGCTCTGCACCCTGTACCTGTGGCATCTGACAGATCCGGTCAGTGAATTTGAACAACGAAGAAACGAAAGAATCTACTTCTGGCAGAAAAATAGAAATCCTTTTATTGATCATCCGGAATGGGCGGAAATTCTCTGGGGAAAAAAATGCGGACATGCGTTATAGAAACAGAACCAAAGCCTGATCGAAACAGATTCCTTTAAAGAAATAGAACAATGCATTACAGAACAATGCTCTCTGCCTTAATTTTTTCAGAAACTTCAACTTAATACATCCTGAATTTGAAAGATTCACACAAATGCTGAAACCGGGCTACAATAAATGCCATACATCCTGGTTCAATTTTTTGTAAAATTTCTTGCTTGATTGATGCAATTTATTATTGACTTCAAAGAGATGTCCAGTAAAGTGTCCCTGTTGGTGCTAACAGAGAGGGTGTTACACCTGTTCCCATCCCGAACACAGAAGTTAAGCCCCTCATCGCCGATGGTACTGCAGGGTTCGCTCTGTGGGAGAGCAGGACGGTGCCAGCATTGCAATTATATAAATCATTATGAAAAAAGCGGCTTTTGCCGCTTTTTTCAGTTTAAAATCTCACTCAATCCAAACACTGTATTCAGCTCTATAAAAAGATAAGGTTTCCCTTCCTTAAAAGATTGAGAAGTGTAGATATGAGAACCAAAGCCATTGACTGACTGGTCAGGAAAGAGACTGTTTCCAAATACAGTATCGGATTTAATTTTCAGGGGAATCTTTTCAGGGATTTGAACCCTTGTATTTCCAAAGATTGTATTTACTTCAATTCTGAAAATTCCTGATTTTTCATTCCAGCCTGACAGGTCCAAATTGTTTTTTCCGAAAATAGTATTATACTCTTTCTGGGCAGGATTGAAATGCTGCCTTCCCTCGGTAAACATTACGTCTCCTTCACCTGCATGAAACGGCCTTTTCATAAAAGGCTTTCCGAATAAAATCTGGATCCCGATCAATATAAAAAGAAAACCGAAAATCAACCTGAAAACCGGAATTTCAATGTCAAAGACTACCTTTAAAATGATTGTAATTCCGATTAAAATAAAAACAGAGCCCCAAAAAAGACCGCTGAATAAAAATCCCATTTTCATATACTCCTCTTCAATTTCAAAATAATTCAATTTATCCTTTTGCTTTATCTTTACTATCTGTTCATATTGAAATAAAGGCCACAAAATTCACAATCATTATAAATAATTTTAAATATTGATTTGCATCATTTCGTATTTTATATAAGATATCCATTGCAAAGATAAATTATGCAAAAGACCTTACAAAAAATTTATTTTTTCAGGAAATTGAAACTCCCTGCAGTATTATTTATAGCAGGAATTCTCTTTTTAACCTGCAGAAGCACTTCTTCGGTTACCCTGCTGGACAGGGATGACGGTCTTACAAATTTAATTTCTCATGAAGGAAACTTTTCTGCCCTCATGCCTGTAAAACCATTGCGTAGCGTAAAAAAAAGCAATTCTAAAATCGGCGAACTGGAAAATTACATTTACTATTGTATTGTTGATGGAGAAAATAATACCTACGTTTACCTGATCAGTTATGTTGATTACCCCGGAAATATGATCTTATCAGTCAATAAAAATGATCTCATCCGGAATGCCATTGCAGGATCCATGAAGCGTCTGGTCCGTTCAAGACTCATTTCCCAGCAGCCGATTTATCTCCAGAACAATCCAGGCTATGAAGCAATTTTCACAGGATATCAAAATCAATCAGGAAAACTGGTCATGGCAAAAGAAAGAATCTTCCTGGTAAAAAACAGAATGTACATTCTTCTTATGATGACGGATGCTTCAAACAGTCACGATATAGCAGACCGTTTTTTTAATTCATTTCAGATTACTACAAATATTTAATCAATAAATTAAAATTGATTCTTTAATTATTGTATATGAATTCCGCCTATGCAATAAAAAATGAAATCCCCTCAATACAATCAGATCTTCCGGGGATTTTGACTCTCGCAAATTATTACTGGATAAATTTATGAATTCACAAATACCGTATATTTTCTCTTATGCGATACGCTGTATATCAATCCAGCATTAAAACTTAAAATAGACAAAACTTCCGGAAACATCGCCGTAAAGCAAAAGAAGAATACCAATGACCGGAATTCCGATTCCCGCGAATGCATATTTGAATACGAGATTATTTTTCACCCTGCTGCGGATTCCAGGATAATATTGAATCATATTCAGCAGAAAAACGATCAGCATCATTCCAATCACGGTTTCAGGATTGCTCAGCGGCATCCCTCGCTGCAGTGAAACGATTCCCCTGAGGATTTCCCATGTTGTATTTATGTCCGGAGCAGCAAAAAGAATGGAACTGAACGAAAA
>Ga0224501_10003640_pt1 | contig 12164 bp, 11 predicted proteins | sample SF_Oct11_sed_USG_4_FD_169105 | JGI IMG/M metagenome (GOLD analysis project Ga0224501, IMG submission 169105) | Sediment microbial communities from San Francisco Bay, California, United States - SF_Oct11_sed_USGS_8_1 | ecosystem: Environmental > Aquatic > Marine > Sediment | place: USA... | reverse complement strand
TGACCAGCCCTGCCAGCAACAAGGGCCAGTTTTGCGTCAACCACTCTTCCAGTGGATCTTTTGCCTGCTCTTCGGCTTGGGGGGGTGGCGGCTCTTCTTTGGGAGGCTCTTCGACCACCTCTTCCGCAACCGGCTCTTCTATCGGTGGATCCAATACCGCTGCGCCGGGGAACTTGGAGCGCAACATTTTGAGTTCGTCACCCCGCAGGAAATTGATTCCGGCTTTATCAATAACGATATTTCGTAAAAAGTTTTCCTGTTCATCGGTAACATGCTCGTCCACTAACACCTTAACCAGAAGTTTTTTGGTTTCCACCCGCGAATCAATCAGGGTTTCCACTTTCTTTTTTTCTATTTTGAACTCTGGCTCCGGTGGTGGAGGCGGCGGCGGAGGTGGCTCCGGTTTCGCTTTTGGTTTTGGCTTCGGTTTTCTTTCTGCTTTGGGCTCAGGGTCTCTTTGGATGATACCGCCCCGCTCTACCCTTTCGAACACATTGGCAGAAAGTGGCAGACCAGGTAGCGGTTGTTCCAAACCTAGCGCATCTCGAATAGACTCTGGCTTCAGCCCATCCTCTGTTTCCAACTCCATTTGCTCAAGAACATTTTCTTCTTGTTCTTGAGCTTGAGGCTCAGGTTCAGGTTCTGGCTGCGCTTGTTGCTGTGGGGGTGGTGCCGGCTTAGGGGGCAGTGGTGTCTTGATTTCTATTTCTTCGACTTTGTATCGATCCAATTTTTCCAACAATGCGTCTGCACGAACGATAAAAAATTTGTGGCCCAAATAGGACTCTATATCTCTCGCAATTCTGTCTTCCAGATTTTTTTCATACTGAGTCTTTTGTGTTTCATCTACAAGTGAACGCTTAACAAGTTCTTCGCCAGTCACATTACCAATAAGAAAAACGGCAGCAAGCAGCAAGATCGCTCGCATTGAGCGGGAATGTGTTAAACGTTTTCTCAGCCGCAGCAACTTCATGGTCTTTTTTCTATTTTTCTCAACATCAATTTCACATCATCCATATTGGGATCCAGTGACAAGGCCTTCTCCCAGGAGTCCCGAGCCAAACGTTGTTCCCCTAGTTTGTAGTGTATAGACCCCTTGAGTGAGTGGGCAGTCGGTGACTCCGGTATAAGCTTCAATGACTTATCCACCTCTCCCAGTGCCTGCTCGTATTTTTTTTCAAAAAACAGGGTCTGCGCCTTCACCACATGCTTGGTCGCCTCCACTGGATCTTCTTTGGGTTCCTCTACCTTGGCCACTTCCTCAGGCTTTTTCTCCGGTTCTTTTTTAGCTTCTACCGATTCTTTAGGCTCTTCTTTTTTCTCTTCCTGTTTTTCAACATTTTTTTGATCTTCCGGCAGATCCATCTCGAAATAGACATTTTCGTCGGTCGCATCAATTAGCATACTAATGGCATAACCTGCTGCTTTACGCTCTACCTTGACCATTCCTGGATGATCTGGCGATTTCGCACCCCCTTCATTACCCAGAGGTGAGACCTGAGCCCCTGGAGGCACCCCCAACTCCTGTAACCGTTCGGGTGACAAGGGCGTAGTGAGTGAACATGCACTCAGCAAAATAATGCCTGTTATGGTTGCTACCTGTCTTTGCATACTAAAATCTGTAACCCAGCGTGATTTCATACCCCATACCGCCAATCTTTGCCGTATCTGCCAAACCCGCACTGGCAAACGTTTCAAAATTTGTGGGCGCCATATAGAGGGCACCCAGGCTCAAGAAAGCCTTTCTCGTCGGTTTTACTTCCAAGCCCGCGCCGGCTGTAACCGCCGGATTGTTGATAATGAACGCTTGCCCCACCATCAAGTACAACAGCCAGTTCCCGTACTCGGGCGCAGTCCTTCTAAACAATGGGTCCAGCTCGATCGCCAAGCGCCCATTGATGTTAATACCGGTCGCCAATACGGAAGATATTTCTGTTGTATTGGAAAAGAATTCTAATCCGTATCCGTAGTAGACGTGGTTAGAAACGGTGGAGCGGGAAATCATTCTAAAGCCCGTTGCGATTACCGGACTGGCGCTTACACTCGTAACGGTAGCATCAGTCGCTGCACGCGTGACATTCAAACCCCAAAATGAGGTATAAAACTCTCTACTTATTTCTGACCCCACATCTCCCGAACGAAATTGCCGACTCCACCTCACTTGCCCCGTGTCAACAGAGACAATTCGAAGATTGATAACGGCACTCTCAAGATCCGTGTACGCATCCCACATGACAAAGTGATCGACTTTTATCTCTGATCCTACTTTTTTCAGATTGTCATTGGATTCAAAATGTCTTAATACCTGCAATTGATTATTTCTCAACAAGACGCGAGTTGTCTTACACTGCAAACACTCATGTACACCAAATCGCCTGACACTGGTAAATTTGTTTATCAGCGTTTGCTCTATGGATTCATACAGCGTTTTTGGAAAACGCTTATTCTGCCTGTCGCTCATTCTGTAAAAAGCGATTCGATGGACTTCCCCTGAAATATTATTCAGTATGTATTCATTTAGTGCCTCAGGCGATTCCAACATTTTCAGAAATTTCCCTTGCACTCCTGCATCACGAAGGAACTCTTTGTCACGAGAATTAAAATCGATCGTATCTACAGCCGACGGCTGTTGATTTTCATAAGCTGGCGTGGGTACTGGATTACCTTCCGCAGCGTGCGCATCACAAACCATAACTCCCAAAACAAGCAACATGAAAAAAATGCGGATGCGCCGTGTATAGAGTTTGTGTTTGTATTTGCTACTATCCATCTTTTCGCTCAACTCTTATCACTATACGTCTATTTTTTGCCTGATTTTCGGCAACAGGCATACCAGCCTCATCGAGATTAGGAACCTTGGGGCGGGTATCCGCATACCCTGCCGCTTTCATTTTTTTGTTATCGACGCCTTCAAAAGACAGAAAGCGAACGATATTCGTCGCTCTGTGTACCGATAATTCCCAATTCGAAGGATAACGAAGGGTATTAATGGCGACATTATCGGTATGACCTTCAATTTCCACTTGATAGTCTTTGTATTCAAAATTCTTAATCGAGTTTGCCACCGCCCTCAGAGCGGACGCAGCGGATGCCTGTATGTCTGCCGAACCCACTGGATATAAAGAAGAGGATGAAAGCTCAATGGTGACCCCCTTGGGGTGCCTAACCACTTCCATCTTGTCTTTTAAATTGTGTTCTTCAGTCACTTTGTCCAGATCCTGTTTCAGCGTTTCAAAAGGCGATTTGAATTTTTCAGTCTCCAATGCCTTTTCTTTAATAGACTCGACCACCTCTTCATACTTCGACTGATCTATGGTAGACACAGACAACATCAACACTAAAAACGTCATCAACAACGTGACTGCATCGCTGTATGTCAATAACCAACTATCACCACCATCATCTTCCGTGTCGATTCTCTGCCGTCTAAATCTAGGCTCCGTCTTAGGACCAGGCATATAAGTTCAGCCTCTTAATCCTTTTTTTCCGACATCAAGTCAAAATGCAAGGCCGGATCGAGAAAACTGTTTAGTCTATCCTGCATTCTCAGCGGATCTTGTCTTTCACTCAACATCACAAAACCTTCCAGCATCAGCACGTTTCTGAAACGATTCATATTGTTTTTTTGATCCGTTTTTAGTGCAGCCGGTTTAAAAAACATATTTGCTGCCAATACGCCATACAGCGTTGTAATCAGCGCCAAGGCCAAGCCCTGTCCTAGTTGACTGACGTCTGCTTTCAAGTTATCCAACATAATGACCAAGCCCACTAATGTACCTATCATTCCAAAAGAGGGGGCGAACGAGGCCATGGTTTTGAGTACCCCTACCTGTACCTGGGAGCGCTCATACAGCGACTCACTGAATTCAGTTAGCAATTCACGCAGCTCATCACCCTTGTAACCCGTGGTGAGCAAGCTCATACCATATTTGGTAAAGACGTCCATTTTTTTTTCGTACTTTTCCATTTTTTCATCCAGCACCGCTGGCCCGTGCCTTCTGACTTCCTCGCTCCATTTAAGGATACGCCCCACGTCCTTAAATAGCGTGGCAGGATTGACCTGGGTAGGGATCAGTATCCCTATCATTGCCTTAAGTGTTCTCAGTACATAGCGCGCCTGATACGAGATCATCGTCGCAGCAAATGTCCCCCCAAGAACCATCAAAATACTCGACACACTCCAGAAAATAGCCGTGTTGTCAGTCGACAAAAATATCGCATAACCAAAAAGACCAAAGCCCGCGACGATCCCAAATATTGTTTCCCAACTGATGAATCTCATAGCCTTTTAGCCTGATGCCAAATGTTCTTTCACTCTACCGATACGCCGAATTACCGGTGATATACCCTTGTTTTGCTTGCGTAATACCTCAATGGCTTTATTTGCCTGCGCCATATTTTTGTATGAACCATAATGTACGATGTGCCAATCTTTACCCTTGATTTTTCGTTTCGAGATAATGACTTTCTCTTTGTTTAGATTTAAATTCGCGACTATCGCATCGGCACTGCTGCGCTTTAGGGTTGTACCCAGCTGAAGCGTATAGTGATCGTTGTTTTCTTTTTCGATCCACAATGAGGAATTGGCTTTTTTCTTTTCCTCGTGTTTTACAAAGGGTGGAGAAATAGGCGAAACAGACACCTTCACAGATTCCTTGTCGTCTCTGCGGTTCCAATAGCTTGCGAGTTTTTCATTTTTTTCGGTCCCAATGCCGTGCTTATAGCTCAATGCCAGATTGTGCTGCGCCTTTACGTGCCCGTTTTGGGCCGCCTTCTTAAACCAACGATGTGATTCGACTGGATCTTTTTCTCCTTCGATTCCCAACAGGTTGCGTACTCCCAGTGCATATTGTGCTTCGCTATGGCCTTGACTGGCGGCCAGCTCATACCATTTGATGCCATCTTTGGGATCTTTCGCCACCAGCTCACCGCGTATAGACATAACACCCAGTTGATATTGCGCATTGGCAACGCCGGGCCGAGCTGCTTGCTTTAACATTGAAAGAGAAACATCTTTTTCTCGCGCATCAATATCCTTTCTTTCCAATGCCTGCATTGCCAATTGGTATTTCGCGATTTGGGAACCTTTCATAGCCGCTTTGGCATACCAATAATTGGCGTATTTTTTCTTTTTACCCAACAAACCTTCTTTGTAGATTCCGGCCAATGTTTCTTGGGCCTCGACCAGGCCCAGATTCGCCAAGGGCATTAGCATACTTTTGGCTTTATCAAACTGCTTTTGTTCAAGCGCCTGCTTCGCTCTGCTCAGCAAGTCAGATTTTTCTTTCTTCAGGAAGTCTTGTGCCTCGTCTCCGCCCCCCCGTACTGCCAAAGCCAACCAATGGCCAGCCATTTGCGGATCCTGTCTCACAAATTCGCCCGATTCATATAATTGCGAAAGCTTGAGCTGTGCCTGCCAATCATTGCGGATGGCCGCGTGTTCCAACCAACGCAGCCCTTCTCCCACTAAATAGTCCGAATCTGCACCGATTAATGCCCGACCAAGCAGTGACTGCGCTTCAATAACACCGGTTCGGGCCATAGGCTCGAGTAGCTCTAAAGCAATGTCCAGCCTCCCGCCTTGAATCGCCTCAATACCATGAAATAGATCTGGGAATTCATTTTCGGCTAAAAATCGGCCAGGTGTACTGGCTATTTCCTGGGTTGTGGCGTTGCTTTGGGCGCTAAAAAACACCATACATAAAAACAAGAACCACCAGGGCAGCTGCAGTATTTCTCTGAATTTTTTAGGAAAATTGTTCATACGCGTTCCATGCAACTAACAAATGACTCCACTCGTTAATCCTGTTTCGACGCGTTTTAAAAAATACTTAAGTGATTGTTCTGCGCATAAAAACTGACTCAGCAGGCCGGTTGGCCCAGTCAGTTTTCAAGCACTTGTTTGGTGAGGATATAACGGGAGAGGGGGCAACAAATCACTTTCGCCCAAGCATTAAAAGCAGAACGAAAACGGCCCTCTTCAATGCATAGATCTGCTGTTTACTTTAAGGCCTCGATGGCGATAGCCTTCATCATTTTCGATACCTTAGACACGACTTCTGCACAATTCTCTAAATTGTGTGTTCTGGCCAGATTTTCTATAGAGCGATATTCCAGCATTACCGCGCCATCCTGGGCTTTTCGAAGTGAGATGCGTAGAGGTAGATCGAAAGCGATGCTGGGGGCGCATTGCATCAATTTCGTCCCTATTATTGGATTTCCAAACACATAGACTCGACTTGCCAGTAGTTTCAGACCCGCTTTCTCGGCGTTCGCCCCGTGATCAATGACCTGAAAGATGTTCAACTTCCGGTTTTTAATGGCACCTTCCAGCTTTTTAGCGACGGTCTCCACTGATCCATTGCTAGAATAAACAGCAAACTCTTCATCAAATTCAGATGAATAGGCCGGTGTAATCATGAGCAGTATTAGCAAGGTATAGGCTGTTTTCATTGGTTTCCCCATTTAATCCCAGAGACGAGTCCATTTCCGTTTCATGGTAATATAGATGCCAAACTCATGGATTGTTACAGATGTTTTTATCAAAAATTATTTTTTCTGTTACCGCTCTTGTCCTGATTGGCGCACTGGTCGGTGGTATCACCATCGGTACAGTCGTACAAAACACCAGTACGCAGGAATACTGCGTGTCTTGTCACGAAATGAAGGCCCTGGAGGTCGAACTTAAGCAAACGGCCCACTATAAAAATGCCAGTGGTGTGCGGGCCACCTGTGCCGATTGTCACGTTCCCGAAGATTGGACCAGTAAGCTTTGGGCCAAGACCAAGGCCGTGAAAGATCTTTATTATCATGTGCTGGGCAAAATTGACACAGCCGAAGAATTCGAGCAACACCGATTGGAGATGGCGCAAACTGTTTGGAAACAGATGGAAAAAACGGACTCGGAAACGTGTCGTAACTGCCATAGTTTTTCTGCCATGAAACTGGAAAAACAGACTAAGGCGGCACAGCTAGAACACAAAGACGCCATACTGGCCGGGCAAACCTGTATTAAATGCCACAAGGGCATAGCCCACAAAGACGCTTCCAAGCCAGCGAGCAAAGACAGCCTTAAATTAGAGTTTTAGCCATGCGTCTCCTCCTATTGATTTTATTCTCTTTGCTTTCAAACTCTGCATCCGCCATCGATTGGAGCAAGATCGAAGGCACCCAATTAACACTGTTCTTTCCCGGCCAGTATTCCTGGGAATGGCTGCTTACCAGTCACCAGGGCGCCAATAGCATCAAAAAGGGCCGCGGATGTTTTCTCTGTCACAAAGGTCAGGAAAAGAAAAAAGGCGAGGCCATCCTAAAACACGATCATCATCACAATGCGATGAACTCATCATCTCTGGATGTAATTGTAAAGGCCGCTTATGATAAAGACGACTTGCATATCAATATTTCACACGACGCGCACCAGTCAGTTACCAACTACACACTGATGCTGGACGATGGCAGTGTAAGGGCATCAACTGTCGCTGGATGTTGGGCCTATTGCCACGAAGACCAAAGCGAGATGAAGGCGGCCGGCACCGGCGAACGGTCCCACTATTTAAGTCAGAGCAGAAGCGAACTCACAACCCAGGGCGGTGGCGACAGTCTAGTCTCCTCACAAACCTTGGAAAAACTCGTGAGTGAAAAGCAATTTAATGAAATATGGCAGGCCAGACTTTCTACTGGCAATAAGGCGGTCACAACCAGCGGTTACATACTGGAAAAACGTCACTTAGTGGACAACAATTCAGTTAAAGCACAAACCCGTCACCATCACGGACAAAACGCTATCGTTTTTTCCCGCAAGCTAAAGTCTGCTAGAAAATTCCAAAAAGATTTAAACAGTGAAAATTTGATTTATCTGGGTCTGGCGGTACACAGAAAAGGAAACAGCGGGCGCACACATCTCGTCTCTTTTCCATTCACGCTCAGTTTGAACAAGAACATCAGCGCCGATGTTAACGCGAAAGCGCTTTGATTTGATTTTTCCACTCGCTAAACAGTTCGGCCTCCACCGCCCCCACGGCAGAACGCGGCTCCAGCTTATTACTAAAAACGGGCTCGTCTTCCAGAGTTGAAGAATGTCCACCGGCTTCAGAGAAAATTAGATTTCCTGCGGAGTAATCCCAGAGGTTTTGCCTACCGTGCAGATAGACATGACAACGACTGGCTGCCAGCCAACACCAGTCCAAAGCAACAGAACCGATACTGCGCATGGATGCAAACGGTGGCTGCGTGGCTAAACCTGTGGCCAAGGCAGGTGAGAGGCGCTTAAAATCGACAATGGCAATTGAGCGCTTAAGGGACCTGGGAATTTTTTTCAAACCCAGTTTGTTCGAGTTTAATTTCGCGCCACGGCCTTTTTCTGCAGCGAACAACTCGTCTCGCATAGGATCATAGACCAGGCCCATTCTGATTTCGTTATCAATAATCAAAGAAAGGGAAATAGAAAAAACAGGAAAACCGGAGACGAAATTGGTGGTTCCATCCAGGGGGTCCAAACACCAAAGCGGTCTGCCCGATTCCAGCTTCGCCTGCTGCTCTTCTTTAGTCATTTCCTCACCCAAGACGTCAATGTCTTTCCAATGACTACCGAGTTGGTAAATGAGTAGGCTTTGACACTCCAGATCGGCATCCGTAACAACGGAGCCATCGGGTTTGATATTACGCTCCACCCGGGCAAAACGTGGCAGTAGTGCCTTTTTTCCTATAGAAACAACAATATCGCTAACGGTGTTTATCTCGACGGGTCTATGCATAAATTGTTCAATGAACCTGGTAATGACTATTTCGATCAATAGAGCGAAAATCTAGAGCGACAACTAATACTTCTTTTGTTCGGCCGACTAGCTCTGCAAAAATGGCGCTGGATTTTAAAGATACAAGCCTCAAAAGGCAAAATATTTTCCTTGGGAAAACCCCGAGTTTTTAGTTTGAATTAATGCTTGGTGGCAGATGTATTGGGGGGTACATGAGAGGCAAACAAGGCCTCAGCATCGACACTATCGAAACTGTACTTTTGATTACAGTATTCACAGGTAACACTTACATCACCTTCTTCTTCGATAATCTTATGAACTTCGTCGATCCCCAGGCTACGCAAGACATTCGAAACACGCTCGCGTGTGCAGGAACAACGGAAACTCAAGGGCTCACTTTCGAATAGACGAATCTCGTCTTCCACATAAAGACGCTTTAGAATTTCCTCAGCGGATAGCCCAAGCAGCTCTTTATCGGTGAGCGTGGCAGAAAGAATTTGGGCGCGATTCCAGGCCTCCTGGTCGTCGTCCCCGGAGCCTGGCATCTTTTGAATCAGAAACCCTGCCGCAGATTTTCCATTGGCGGCCAGCCAGAAACGAGTCTCCAATTGCTCCGACTGCCTGAAGTAGGTCTCCAGAGTTTCCGCCACATTCTCACCTTTAAGGTCGATGATGCCTTGATATCGATCTTTAGCCGTCTCAGAATCCACCGTGAATACAACACGCCCTTTACCAAAGACATGTTCCAGGTTACCGGGCGTGACATCACCATCCCATTTGGCAGTGCTGCGCATGGTGTGATCACCAGTAGACTCGACTACCAGCAATTTAAGGGGTCCTTCGGACTGGATTTGCATAATCATGGAGCCATTGTATTTGATCGTAGACGACAATAAGGCGCCGGCGGCCATGCATTGCCCCAGTTGGTCACGAACAACTTCAGGATAGTCTTTTAGGTCCAGCGGGGCACGCCATGTCGCGTCTAGATGAACAAAGGCACCCCGAATATTAAATTTCTCAAACATAAACCGTCTGAGGGTATCCGATTCTTTCAAGCAGTTCTCCCTAGTCTAGCCCTTTAGTTTTTTCATTAGTAAATCATTAACTTGCTGAGGGTTTGCCTTGCCTTGGGTTGCCTTCATGGTTTGGCCCACAAAGAATCCGAAGACCTTGTCCTTACCACTTCGATACTGCTCAACTTGTGCCGGATTGTTCGCAATGATCTCGTCTATCACCTTTTCGATCAATCCCGTATCGGTGACCTGCTTCAATCCCCGCTTTTCAATGACTGTATCTGCGTCCCCTTCACCTTCCCACATGGCGGTAAATACTGTCTTGGCCAGTTTTCCCGAGAGCGTGCCATCGGTGATGCGCTTGATTAACCCACCCAGTTGTTGCGGATTCACTTTGCACGCATCAATATCCAGTCCGTCGCGGTTCAAGGCTCCAATGACCTCCCCCATGACCCAGTTTGCACTAAGTTTGGATTCACCCCCGGAAGCCGTCACCACCGCCTCAAAGTATTCGGCCATTTCTCTGGAGGCCGTCAACACGCTGGCATCATAGTTGGACAAGCCATATTCCGAGATGAAGCGTTGTTTTTTTTCTTCCGGCAGTTCCGGAAGCGATAGGCGGACTTGATCCAGATACTCCCGTGTGACTTCCACGGGCAATAGATCCGGGTCTGGGAAATAACGATAATCGTTTGCCTCTTCCTTTGAGCGCATGGGGCGTGTTTCATCCCGATCTGCATCGTACAAACGCGTCTCCTGGGTGATTTTTCCGCCGTTCTCAATGATATCGATCTGTCTTTCCGCTTCGTAATTAATCGCCTTCTCGATAAATCGGAACGAATTGAGATTCTTTATTTCGGTGCGTGTTCCCAGCTCTTTTTCACCTTTGATGCGCACGGACACATTGGCATCGCACCGAAAAGACCCTTCCTGCATGTTTCCATCACAGATCTCCAGATACTGAACCAGCGAATGCATTTTACGCATATAGGCCACCGCCTCTTTGGCGGAGCGAATATCCGGCTCGGAAACAATTTCCAGCAAAGGCGTACCGGCACGGTTCAAGTCGATTCCGCTCATGCCTTCGAAGTCTTCGTGCAAAGATTTGCCTGCGTCTTCTTCCAAATGGGCGCGGGTCACGCCAATACGTTTGCTGCTACCGTCTTCCAGATCAATATCCAGATAGCCTTTTTTCACCACGGGGTGCTCGAACTGGCTGATTTGATAGCCCTTGGGCAGATCAGGGTAAAAATAGTTCTTTCTGGCAAATACAGAGCGTTCCGCGACCTCGGCCCCAATGGCCAAGCCGAATTTGGCGGCCATGTGCACCGCTTCTTTGTTCAATACCGGCAATACACCCGGCAGACCCAAATCTATGGCGCAGGCCTGGGTATTGGGCGATGCCCCATAGGCCGTGGATGCCCCCGAAAAAATCTTACTCTGGGTGGCCAGTTGCGCGTGGATTTCTAATCCGATTACGACTTCCCATTCCATCTTGAACCTCCCGCGCTAATTCAATTTGGGCGTTTGGCTATGCCAATCAGTCGCCTGTTGAAACTGATGGGCCACATTTAGAAGCTTGGCCTCGTCGAAATAATTACCAATCATCTGTAATCCTATCGGTTTGCCAGACACAAATCCCGCCGGGATCGAGATCCCCGGCAGACCTGCCAGATTAGCTGAAATAGTATATATATCATTGAGATACATAGTTACCGGATCGTTCATCTTCTCGCCGATTTTAAAGGCCGGTGAAGGAGTGGTTGGGCCGAGGATCACGTCCACCTGTTGAAAGGCCTGTTTGAAATCTTCACTGATCAGACGCCTGATTTTTTGTGCCTTGAGATAATAGGCATCATAGTAACCCGTTGATAAGGCGTAGGTGCCGATCATGATCCGGCGTTTCACCTCCTCACCAAAGCCTTCACCGCGACTACGCTTGTACAAGTCCTCCAGATCCACCGGGTCTTCACAGCGGTAGCCAAAGCGTACCCCGTCGAAACGGGAAAGATTGGACGAGGCCTCCGCAGGTGCCACTACATAGTAAGCCGGCACCGCCAGATGGGTATTGGGCAGACTCACATCCACACACTGAGCGCCCAGTTTCTTCAGCTCCACGATGGCGTCTTCCACCTGTTTGGCCACGGCAGAATCCAGTCCTTCACCAAAATATTCCTTGGGCAGACCGATTTTCAATCCGGCAAGGGAGTCATTCAGGCTTTCGGTATAATCGGGCACCGCCTGGTCTACAGAAGTGGAATCTTTGGAATCAAAACCTGCCATGGCGTTCATCATGATGGCGGCATCTTCTGCCGTGCGTGTCATCGGTCCGGCCTGATCGAGGCTGGAGGCGAAGGCAATCATGCCCCAGCGGGAAACACGTCCGTAGGTCGGT
>Ga0224501_10003639_pt1 | contig 12164 bp, 7 predicted proteins | sample SF_Oct11_sed_USG_4_FD_169105 | JGI IMG/M metagenome (GOLD analysis project Ga0224501, IMG submission 169105) | Sediment microbial communities from San Francisco Bay, California, United States - SF_Oct11_sed_USGS_8_1 | ecosystem: Environmental > Aquatic > Marine > Sediment | place: USA... | reverse complement strand
TAAACTAAATTAGGAAAATTACTCTATGGGTAAAAGATTTGTGCCGAAAGGCAGTGCAATGTTTTCAGAGGTACGCATCTCGAAGGTGAGAACTATGGCGACGGGAGTTGGACTAAGCATGACCCCCGTACGAACTCTACCTAGTCAAAAAAAGGCTAAAATGACTTATGCTAAGACAAGCCAGTGTCAGCTGACTTGACACGGTATTGCATGGGCAATAGACAGCTGTGTTCAATTGCTCATTTTGCTGGAGGGAATCACTTTTGGGTAGCTTTGTCACATTAAGGGTTGGGGTATAAAGATGGGGTATAAAGATGGTGTGGTGGTGGCATACAGGGTTAGAAATTCATGGTTTGATCCCGTTCTACTAACCTTTACTAGCACAAAAATAAAGTACCGAAAATTGGTCCAATGCTGCCTTTAGTCAAGCTAGTGGCATGCTGCCATAGAACCATAGACACAATCAGCTCTCTAAGCGCACAATACAGTGAATGCACAGACCTATGGGTTAACACAGCTATCTTCGACAATCACTAGTCATACATAAGGGGCTTCCCGACCCTTTCCACAATCACCCTGGTACTTCAAACCTAACTTATTTTTGCTTGAAATGATCTCAAAGTGATGATGAGTCAATCTAGCTGATTCTGCGTTTTAAATCAAGTTGACATTATGCCAAATGTATGATTTTTTATGTTCAGGAAAATATCAAGTAAAGCCCCAGGTCTTACTCAATCACTTACGATTGTCAGGACATTTGGTCATGGGAAATAGTAAGCAGAAGCAGATAGTTTATGTCTAGGATGCTGCGCTATAATAATAGAATTAATGGTGTTTCAATTTTATTTCCGATCTTATCTCTTTCCTAACTGTCATAAATGGAATTTCTGACATCTGATCGAGTAAAAAATAAAGCTTCTACGTGATCAAAAGCCATAATGTGTCTAGACCTAGACCGAGGCATCAAAGGTCTTTAAGCGATTTATTAATTTTAGTTGTTGTCGTTGAACCACATGAGCGTGTTCAAATCACCTCGACATGTGTGAAGGCCGGAATATTCCCCAGGCAATATACGGATCTGATTTACGCATAAAATAGTGTAGGCATGGCTACAGACAGGATATTATCACAAATGTGTACTGTGCGGCTAAGCCACAAGACGATTCTGTACAAAGCTTTGAGTCATACAGTAGTCTTTGAAGTCCCATAAATCTTACCAAGAAATTTATTTGTAGACATAAAACCAGAAATCTGGATACAATCGGTTCAATACCGGTAGTAAGCCAATGGCGTTTGAAAATCCGTAGGTTGGCACTGTGTTACTAACTTGAGCCCAGTTGTGGAGGTTGTTTTTATTGTAGCTCTCTTGGAAGTTACTCAGTAGTTTTGATAGTCTAAAGGGTCTGCCACACAATGGCGAATTTGCGATTTGTGATAGGCTAATCGAAAATCGCGGAAAATTTGCAATTCGCCTTCCCAGTCACACGATTGCGATCTGCTATTCGCAAACTCCTAGGGTTTCCCACAGCTCCATGACCGAAACCAATGAGACTGCGTAGTTGGTGTCGTATCGGGGTTCTATTTCTGGTCAAACTGTCGTTAAAAATCGTGCTTGGGAATTTTGCTCATATTGCGACTCAACTAGCCACTACTCGCACATAATTCTATTCTGTGATCACCTCTGATGCTCTGCATGGTTCTCATCGATTTGATTGTTTCTTGCTCTATGATGATGATTGTCCCAAACTGGCTCAAATAAGGTTACAGGTAAGAAGACGTTGATCATTCCGACTTTCTACTTGATAGCCTTTGGATTCCCACGGACTATGGAAGTGATTGAGCCAATCAGTGCGCGCCTTGTATGCGCGATTGCCGATTTTATTTAACTTGCTAGAACTGCAGTTTCGCGCGAAACAGCTCATGCAAATTCGCAATGCGATTTTCATATAATGGTGTTTGCAATTTTTTCGCGATTATTTCTCAAATTCGCCATCATGTGGCAGGCCTTTTATGCGTCACTTGCATGCAGAGATATAACTTTAATACCACACCAGTAATTCATCAGAGTGGAAGGTATATTTTATGTGTCTACAGTGACAGCACTTGTGTAAGTTCTTTTGTTACCTTCGCATTTCTCAGCTCAACTCCTTTTACCCTGACACTCTTACTGGTGCATCACTGTGGCAGTGAATCAAGAAAGTTTCCTTTATGTCACTGACTGTAGTCAGTGTAGTGTACCGTGCAGGTTGGATCATAAAAAGGATCATAGTTTGAACCTTATGTGGAGTTGTCTTTCCTTACATGAGCTTTCTTTACCATTCAGTCCCAAGGTCTTTTTCGTTATTTTAAAATTCAGACTGGCACTTTAGGGATTGCAGAACAATAGCCTCGCTGAAAATAATTTTACCAGAATACCAAAACAGTAAAATCTTTCATGCAAAACAAGTTCATTCACTAGCGAGATCTTACATTACCACTGATAATTAATAGACAACTAACTGACAGCTCTCACGTTGTTATGCCAGCCACCACCTGCATGGTTCCCATCACAAATCTCAGGACAGTATGGTGCCACATAGATGTGCATTCAGTGCTAGGCAGATGTAAACAAAATGCAGACGTCTGTCATGGAGATGACCATAAGATGGGCATAGCTGTGGGTACCTTTGATCTAGCAAATGGTGGAAGACAGAGCATGTGGTGGGAACACATTCTTTAAGTAATGAATCAATATATCGAGTGGCATGTTAACAAATGGCTCTCACTCCAAATTGCTAGCATGGCTTCGGGACACCATTTTAGCAATAATCAAGCTCCCAACCGTGCAGTGGATTTGTTACAATGGTGTTCGAAATCCATGCTAGCAACTAGAAATGAAAGGCTTGCTAAAGGCCCATACTCATTAATTGCAAAGTTACTCCGGGTTTTTTTTACCAATTGAGCTATTCTTCGATATGCAAGTTCCAATACATGAGCTAGGTTTACTATACTCAATGAGAAAAGAATTAATTAAGGTTGGACTGAGCCTTGACTGGAGATATCTTTGCGCTTTTATGCTGAGAAGTATATCCTTTAGCTCTGAGAGTGAACTTTCTGCCATCACATGGCCCACAAGCATTTAATAGTTCCACTCACCCGCCGCCGCCAGACATGAGACTTTATTCCTGCACAGCCATGCACCACTGAGGATCATTAGTTGAAAGGGAGGGAGAAGTGGTGGCTTGCTAGGTAGTGCATTCAGCTTTGGATCAGGCGACTCGGGTTCGATTTTAAGTTTGTGACATTTTGTACTTTCTCCCTCGGCGGATTCGGAGTGCGACGCTAAATAGACCACCAACTCTATAGGACAAATCATGGACTATCTAAAACAAGCCATTGGTATGATATATGCAAAAGTAAGAGCTTATCATATCTTATCTGCACCATGGTGCTATTAAGCTCTATCATATAACTATTTCTAGCGCAGCAGACGCTCAGGGGAGGATAATCATTGGTGATTATATGTTTTTGTAATCAGCACAACCAAAAACACAATGAGTGCCCAAAAAAGTGCAAATGAAGAAGTATCTTTAGTCTTTAGTCAAACAAAACATTAACAATAAGTGAAAACAGAACGAACGGCTATAACATTGTAACATCGTAGTTTATAACCCACAAATGTGTTCAAACATTTGACAGCAATATGAGTCCAAGGAAAGAAATCATTTTTAGGTATTTGATGGCTGAAACAATTTTAGTACTGATTTAGTGCATTCTGTTTCTGCGACCCTGACCCCGATTTGATTTTTTAGCGTTCTTAGCTTTTTTGGGTTTCTTGAATTTCTTGGACTTTTGAGGCTTCTTGTTCTTCTTCGGTCTTGGGTTCCGTTTCGATCCCCGATTCGGTCTTCCAGGCTTTAGTTCTGTGAGAGTAGCTCCTGGTGCCTTGCTAACCATTTTAAGGAAGGCGCTGATGAAATCTCTTTGGAATTTCTGCTGATTCCTAGCATAATCTTTCACCTATAAAACAAAGATTGGAGGGTGCGCTAACTCTGCTTGATTACCGATTCTAGTCTGACCAAGGAAACCATAAGCGATTAATTGAGCAAAAACTCGTGAAAGGTAAAATATATATATAATTAGGTGAGGTAGCAGGATAGTTCAGTGCTGAAGCACTGCATGTGCGTTTTGCAATCACAGGAACCTTGGTTCATACCTCAATCATGGCACAGTCTTGTTATCAGGGAAGCTCCTCATATCAATTGTCTGAGTGTGAAGTTTAATAAATGACCAAGCCGCCCTGTATAGGGTGGGCCAGTGGCTAGTGAACTAACAAGTATTTCGCCAAGGGAAAACAAAAAAATACTTAAACATCCAGCTGCTTGATTTCCATCCATAAAGTTGTAAGAAACTGGCATGCTGTTGAAAACAGGGCTAACCACCAAGTGTTTTTGATAATAGGCTTACGAATTCCCATGCATCATTACCCATTCAATGTTGGAAATTCTGGTCAAAACACCGTGTCTAGTTTTGAAAAAATTCAAGCACTGAGATCGGACAAATAATATACTTATGTATAAGTCACATGATATACATCAGAAACAAGAAATCAGTGTCTAGCCTAGCTTAGACAGATTTTACACGTAGTCCTCTGTCTCTATGTGAATATATCTGGTTTGGGAAGATGCCTGGCCCAAGATTGAGCCATGTAGAGCTCTCACTGTGAGCATGAGCTTCTCACACATACCTCCCACTGCTTCAACACATGGCAGCACTAGCTTGTGAACCCACAGTAACTTTTCTGACTGAGTTTCAATGGGCCTTAGTCTCAGGCTTAGGGGGCCTGATAGAGAAGGGGCAAGTGATTGGGTAAAACCTAAACATAAATACTTACAATGCGAGCTGTGACATCTTGTTCGCCACATTCCCTATAGGCACAGCTGGGAGTATCCGCATCACCAGAGGTAGTGTACTCTTTCAACAGAATGGCATCGGAAAGTAACATAGTCAGGTCACCATCGGACCATTGTGTGGAACTGCAATGATGAGTGCAATTACATTCATGTCGAACACTCAGAATCTATATCTTCATTTTTCTGTCCTGGTGTCAGGGGTATACAAGTACCCTGATCAATGTTAAACATGCGCAGAAAGTGGTTTACTGAGTTTTTGGCTCGGCATCTGCCAAGATGCATTATCAGGGATTTTCAGCTTGCACCCGTGTGCCCCATTGACATGCCTCCTACATTTGATAATGCCATCAGAGTTTGACAAGGGTGAAAAATAAAACGGTGCCAAAATCAGGAATCCAACTAAAAACCTCTGATTTGAAATCCAGTGTGCTATCCGCTAAGCCATCATTTTACCCCAGAATCTCTATGTATAGCTGACTTCAGTTGTGCTCTGTGATTGAAAAAGAAACCTGTTCCTACGACATACTGCCACATTGGCTGACAGGTATCTGATATCAGGGTCAATACAACTACAACCAAATTAAGCAACCTCGAAACATCACCAATTTGCAACGCCGACCAGCCTATAAGATGCATTTTTCCTCCTGTTGATCCCATGGAACTTACTTTGTAGTTTTGCTTGTATTCACTTGTTGCATAATATAGTTTCTCCTCAGCATGTTTTCATAATACTTGTTATCCAATGTTGACTCAGTGTTATCCCAGTGACCAGTGAAACCAGAATGCCCTCTGTGGAGATGACCGAGTGAGTGGCCACCTGTGGGCGAAAATCAAAATCAAACTTTGAGGAGGTGTTGGCAATACTATTGGAACCAATTTGCTTTGGTCAGTGGCACCACAAATTTCCATTTATATGCTAAAACCAGCCACTTTGAGCCAACTGAGGTAATATAGTAATGTTTATAGTAGTGAGATAACTCAGCAGCATCACATAGATCATTCCTAGCCTCTACTGCTTCAAAACACAGCTTAGCGAGTACCCGCATAGAATAATCCAAAATAAGTTATTTATAAGCTCATCTGAAGGCTTATGTTGTCTATTAGCCAGTGGGGACTGTCAGCAGCAATGGTGTAACTAAGATGGGGTCTCACAACCTTCACTTTCCTCACTTCTGAAGCCGGGTACCCATCCCCTGCTGCATGGGTGAACATGAGAGTTTTTGAAGAATCCAGCACACTTGCTATCTTAAATACAGGATCCTCTGTGCCAGTAGCAAGTTCTCTAACCACAGTGCTTCTCTATCTGAAGTCTACTTACCCATAATAGCTGTAGCTTCCTTTGGATTCATATCAAACTGGTCAGCGAAGAACTGAACTGTGCTGAGGATTTGGCCATGAGGAAGTTCAGAATCCGGAGTCACCACCGCGCAGTCTCTTCGTCCGACGAAGAAAGGAATGCTAGTTTTTCCATTACGTTCCCCACCTGTAGGATAAGTGTAATTACATGTAGGAAAAGGAATCACATTATATAAGTTATATAACCTTCACACCATGATTCAGGAACCGTCTTTGAAGTGATGTTATCGCGTTACAGTATAAGAAAAAAGTGTTCTGAAATCGAATTACAGATACCCTCTAATGGAAATTGGTTCTAAACGAGGGAGTTCTCAGTCTGGTAGTCTCATTGGAATGTCTAACGGTAGCATTTTACACTAGTATTCCTTCACAGCAAGTAATTATTTGAATTTGTGTTCAGCTGCCATCCAATGAAAAATTGGAGTCGTAGTAATAAATCAACTCCATTGTTAAGAGAAACTTCGTAGACATAACTGGCCTACTTGCATACCCGCCAGGGCAAAAGGTACCTTTCTCTGCGAGCTACTCCTGTGCGAGCAGTAAGTCCTCCTAACAACGCAATGGACAAAATGGATATTGTGATGAAAACAACACGTCGCCAGGGATCTATACACACTGTCTAAGCTTCCATTTCATGTTAGGCTGTGGAATCTGGTAACAAGTGGGGAGACATTTGGCATGTATTAACCCCTTTGAATCCATTCCATTTATACCTCTTCGTGATTTGTCGATCCCTAGTTTGGTAGCTTCTGTACCAAGAAGGACATTGAAGTCAGCCTGGGAGAGCTCTGGTGCGTGTTGGGCTCGCAGAGTTTGAGAAAGCTCTATGGCTTCAGTGAGACCTAAATATGGAAAAAACATTAGTCAAAACTATCGACATGTATTACTTTCTAACGTCTTAACCACACGATAAAAGGGGCGCCCTTACCCTTCCCTGATTTTTAACACCATTGTTATTTTTATGCATCCGGGATGAACTTGAGAATGGACTTTTTTTCCCATTTGTTGTTCTACTATAATACTTAGCAGTCCGATTTAATGGACTTCCTAAACCTGAGGCTTGTTGGAGTGTAAGGAGCTAGGAATTATGCGAGGAGCTTATCCTTACAGCGGGCGCTCAGCATGACTAGAACTCGAACCCAGAGTCTCTTGATCTTGAGCCAGATGCTCTGGCCATTGAGCTAGTCCACTATCCGTGGGTTACAGAATAACTCGTGAACTAGAACTTTGTATAGGCTCAATAAATGCCACAATCTGCTGCATTACTGAACTACTATCTTTCCATGGTGTATTGTTGATTCAACATTGTTGATCTGATTTTGTGAGATGGGTAGGGCAATGTAATGATGTGCGGTGCTTAAACTCCTAAATTCAAAGAGGAACAAAAGCAGAGAAAGGGAGCTAATCCGGAGGTGTTTCTTGGCATCAGAATGGGGAGTAAATGTGATTTTAATGTCCCATTTTGACCTTTAAAACATTTTTCCCCAAGTCTATCGCCAAGCCAGGTCAAGTTTTTGCTGTTCCCAAGCACCTGAATGAGATTTTAATGTCCCATTTTGCAGTTTAGAGCACTTTTCCCCTAAGTCAATCGCCCAAGCCAGGTCAAGTTTTTCCTGTTGCCAAGCACCTGCTGCCAAGTCTTCCCTGGTGCCAAGAAATTTGTAGTCACATGATTCACTGTGTATACCCCAGCACAATCCACCCACCTCAACTTTTACACTTTAACCACTGGTGATGTTAACATACTTTGACAAAAAGCATAAATATTGAAAGGGGCCAGTCTATTCGAAGTGGACCAAAGCCTGATAGACACAATTCTTGTTAGAGCGACCCTGTACTGAAGAGGGTGTTACTAGACAATCCGGGATAGTCGGATAGCTTTGTGATATAGAGTGCTGGGCAAGCAATCGTGAAAACCTGGGTTCGAATCCCAGTCATGGCGGGCCCCATTGTGAATAATGAGCTCCTCACTCTTATCCTAAAGACAGGCCTCACTATAAGAAGGAAGCAGCGATACTGACCTGCTGATGGTGGTCTGTTATAGGTCACAACTGGTGAAAAACCGAGTAACTAGACCAATAGCTTCATCACAACAAGCCATTATACAATGATAAAAACTGGACAGTCCCTCTACTACCTTACCTCCATTGGCATGCGTGTGCACATCCAGACATCCATTGCAACCTTCCGGCCCGACGCAGTCGTGGAAAATCATTCTCACAAACTCAGGGATCAGATCATCCTTTTTAAGAGAGAATGATAATTTGATTACATAATTTATAATTAATATACAGCTGACAAACAGGATAGTCATAATAACCTCTGACTATGATGGAAAACTGTAATTCATTGAAGTTCAATCGAATGAGTAAACCAACACTGCATGTATTGTTGCCAAGCAACATTAAGACTAGGACCTACAAAGGGCCAAGTCTTGATTTGGCAGTTTTAGCTTCAATATGTACAAATGTGGGAATCATTAGGATTTAAATTTATAATATGAAATCTAGCACTTACATCATCAATCATAACCTGCCGGAGCGCTGCCTGTGCTGTTACCAGATCGTCAGCAGTGAATGCAGCATGTGTGGTTCCCACCAGTATGTTGGCAATCATCAAAAGACAAACCTACAACAAAAATTTTACTACACACCACCTGATCACTTATTACAGTGCCACCAACTACGCGGGCCGATGAGGGCTTACAAACCCTAGGTGGAAAGACTGGTAACTTCCTAATGTAGATGGATGTTGACCAGATTATACATGGAAGAAGATGCCTACACCTTAGAAGACTACTCGTGTAGTCGATCTACCAAACTAATTTTTATCACGCTTCTCTGCCGATGGCAGAGTCTCTCATCCTCAATCTTTGGCATCCACAGGACCAGGAGGTGCCGTATTGTATGAATACTGATGTCAGTCAGCTTTCCACCTACTCTCTACACAGGCGTTTGACTGGCATTGGTCCACTGAGACCAATGGTCAAGTTAGTCTGTTCAAAAACAATATGCATAAAACCTTACCGTTGTAGTTCTCATATTGAGTGCTTCGTGGTTACTGAACTTCACTGGGAATGTTTCCAGAATTTATAGTCTTGGCCCACCTAATGTCCCACCTCTCAAATCCCGTATGCGTATGTATTATGCAGCACAAAGATCCTACTCTTTCAATATTCAAAACATGAATAATGTGATTAATTAAATGCTCTATCGGTCAGTCGCAAACCACCTCCTAAGCTTGACTGACATGATAGGTCTAAATCTTCTGTAAGTTTATTAAAATATTTTACGGTGTCTTAGCAGTAGAAACTTAGAGACGCAACAATAAACTCCAAGCAGTGCAGGTGCACAGTTACTAACTAATACAGTGACCAGCACTACTGGATTCATCCTCCATTGGTTTCAGGGAAGAGCACTGTACTTATGTAGGTCTCTGTTGGGTTTCAATGCAGATTCGGAGAACCATGTGCGTTCGAATTGGGTAAATTCACCAAGCCAGTTTCTGGTAGTCAAGAACCAAGTGCCACGAACTTATGCAGTAAGGATTCACCGGCGATATGTACAATGGGCATGAAAGGTTTTGGCTAATCTAATCTAATCCAATCTAATTTAATCTAATCTAATCACTCTCAATTAATTTTATTTAATATGTTCTGCATTAAAACCAGTACAATTATCCCATATAAGGTGTATTTGCATGATTTCAGTCAGACGCGATCCCGCGTTCCCGCGATCCCGCAAATGAATAGGCGCAGTTAAAAACGCAAGGGGTTTTGGGTGCAGTTTCGAGCACAATGAAGTTGGCCTCTCTCAATGTCTTGTGTGTCTAAGGAGAGAAGATTGTACAGTCTGTTTTGCAACAATGAAGTGACCCCTGAAGCGACTAGAGAATAAGAGAACAAGCTGTCGATAGATAGCCTGGATATTTTGATAACGTTGATTGACACTTAGTAGCACGCCCACTTTCAGACACGGAATTCTGTTTGCATGCTCAAAATCATTTCAGACGCAGCCAAGGTATATGGTTTGTGCACTTCTGAGTGGTGAAACTGAGAATGCATCTGAAGCCCTGTTTCAGCTGCCGAAAAAAGATCACTCGGATGCGCCTATAGTTTAATTGAGTTTGTTCTGATCCGGTCTATCTTGTCTACTTTGTCTTAGTCCAATATAAGTGTGTCTGCCATACAATATCCATATACATGTAGTAACAAATATTCATTCTCAGTAGACAAAAGGCGCTTTTTCATTCCATCAAGCGTATGGTTCGTCTCGGACTGAACGCTCGAGATGGACGCCCGACCTCCCAGAAATGGAGTAAAAAGGCCTCGTCCAATCAGCATCGAACGCCCGATCATTTGACAGAATGAGTTGGATCAGCCCCGGATACCCGACTCATCAACCAATCAAATGGTCTTTAGCAGGTTACCTAGCAACATTCACTCGTTTCCGGTCTCACACTAGGGTCACTGGAAAGGGACATTTGTTTGGTTTTGCAACAATATTCGCTCGACTAACAGCACGAAGTTGCACTGGAAAGAGAGGCAACCTGTAGTGAAAGAATTGAACAGCGAGTTCACTTTCTCTTGAAGTTATGAGCAAGAAATGGCTGCCGTATCCGGAAACACAGGTTCGGCACCATCAATTGGCTCTACAGCAATCCGGGATTGTGTCTGTTTGGAGTGAAAAGGGGTCCTCGGATCCAAGGTCCGACGCCAAATCAGACAAAGATTGCGTCCGGTACGAGGCAGACCGGACGCCCAATTGAGTGAAAAAGTGCCTTAAAGCACTCAGTATTAAACCAAATCTTAAATTTCAATCAAACTGGAATGTGTTAGAATCACTAAATCAATGCCAAGTTGGGGCTCAGTTTATACAAATAGACACAAAACCTAAAAATTCAAATGTGGGATTTCTGAACAGTCCTGTCTATCACTTCCTGGTTTCCCCTTAGTTTTTTTTACAATTTACGAGCGTTCTTAGTTACTGGTTGCTACAGAGAAAAATAAATCAATTTAATATACCTTCTTTGTTTGCAGTGCCCAGATTATGGATGCATTGCATTTGTGATAGATTGGGAAACTGGCATTACAGTACTAAAACCTTATGAGTCATGACCATATAGATGACGAAATACATGTACTGTCAAACTATCTTATGTCCAGGCCACCAGTTATTTTGACTCAATAACCGCTCCAGCTTAGTTAGATTTGTTCACTTAGTCTGTTCCTAGAATGTAAGTGAAATCGGACCAAACCTCATACCCTCAATGGCAACCAGTTGCCGACTGATATGAAATATTACACAGAGAGGTCCCTAAAGAATAGTTCTGCTGCATTTTACATCTCAACCACTATGCACACCATTCAAATTTGTTTTTTTCTCGCAATTCGAACCAACAGAAGGTAGGAAATATGTGGGCGCTCAGCATGACTCGGACTTGAACTCAGGATCAAGCATGTCGCAGGGAAATCTGCTAGTATGCAGTGGAACAGTTCTTGGATGCTTCCTCCTTACCCGAATAAGCTACTGTCTTTCAAAGTTGATTTAATTGAAGATGAATGCAGATATTACTTCTAAAAGGGTTTCGAAAGTGACATATGCACCGACGTTTTTTGCATTGCGAAGATAAGGGGAGGCGGCCCAAGTTCACAGTGTACCGTCTAAAGATCATTGTGGGAACCACACCTCGGGGAATGAATGGATTGCTCCCGTGATCATTAACAATTATGCTCTAAGCAGACCCAAACACCAGAATAGAGCTTGATTGAAACAGATTTGCATCCCATACTTTTTACGGTTGGATCACCCTGAAACTTCGTTCTGCTGTTTGTGACGTTCGCAAACAACCAGTTGTCTGTCGACGTGCAATGAATAATTAAGAGGCTACTTTGATTATTTGGTGCCTTGGTCCATT
>Ga0224501_10003638_pt1 | contig 12165 bp, 10 predicted proteins | sample SF_Oct11_sed_USG_4_FD_169105 | JGI IMG/M metagenome (GOLD analysis project Ga0224501, IMG submission 169105) | Sediment microbial communities from San Francisco Bay, California, United States - SF_Oct11_sed_USGS_8_1 | ecosystem: Environmental > Aquatic > Marine > Sediment | place: USA... | reverse complement strand
TTTGCCAAGGGGGTAATTATTTAATGAATTAGAAACCCTAAGAGGCGTCTGCGCAAAAACAGGCGAAATCAAAGCAGTAAGAAGAATCAATTTATTTAATATGATAGGTCTTTCCATTTTGTAAAGTTCATCAGGCATTTTCATGCCTAATTAGTATCTGTCTATGATGTCGTCAAAAAAAGATCATTTAAATACTGTTTATACCTGACGTCTATCATAAATAGACGCATTTTTTTGTGTTAAATCGAAATATCACAGTTGACTCTACTTTAGTTTGAAATAAGAAAAATACACCGATCAGGAAAACAGGAAGCTATTAAATTAGTGAAGGCCATTTGAAATAATCTATTTTAGCATTATACGCGGATATCGTATTTTAAAAGCGAGTCGTCTTTGGAATTTTATATAAATAACGCTTGACACGATATCTTCTATAGTGAAATAAGGTTCTAGATTAGATGATTTTGAATTTTCTTGAATATAATACTTTCTGATTGACTGTTTTCATAGCTTTTGACTGGCTCGTTTTTTATTCCTTACAACTTTAATATCATTTAACTAAATTTAAAAACACAGGAGTATATTATGAACATATACGTAGGGAATCTCGATTATGAGACCACAAATCAATCACTGCACGATCTTTTTGCCGAATTTGGCAATGTAGTTAGCGCAAATATTATCACCGACCGCGACTCGGGCCGATCAAAAGGCTTCGGATTTGTCGAAATGAGCGAAAAAAGCGAAGGAATTAAAGCAATTTCTAAACTGAACGGAAAAGAAGTTAATGGGCGAGAAATTAAAGTAAATGAAGCTCAGCAAAAACCTGCCGGCGGCTCAAACCGAAACCGTCGCTGGTAATTTGATTATGAGTTTTATCTCATTAGAATTACACAAAGAACTATTAACCCGGGTTGAAAAACTCGGGTTTGTTCAACCCACCCCGATTCAAAAACAAGCCATTCCTATTATTCTACAGCGACAAGATATTACAGGAATCGCCCAGACGGGTACCGGTAAAACAGCGGCGTTTGTTTTACCTATTTTACACCACAATATCATTTCACAAAACAAAAATGATAGAAAGTCTATTAAAGCGTTAATTGTAGCGCCAACGCGAGAGCTGGCAGAGCAAATTAATGAAGTAATTATTTCCTTCGGAGGCCCTTCGGGCATTCGCAGCGCGACTATTTTTGGCGGGGTCAGTATAAGCCGTCAGATTAAAGAGCTAAATAAAGGTGTTGATATCGTTGTAGGATGTCCCGGCAGATTGCTCGATCATCTTGCACGAAAAACAATTGATCTTTCAAAAGTCGAAACATATGTTCTCGACGAAGCTGATCAGATGCTTGACATGGGTTTTTTGCCCGATATAAAGAAAATAACTTCAATGTTACCGCTTAAAAGGCAGACGCTTCTTTTTTCGGCGACCATGCCTGAGCAGATACGAAAGCTGGCAATGACCATTCAAACAAAGCCGAAGCAGATAGAGGTCAGCAGATCTGAGGCCACAAAACAAGTGACCCATTCTTTGTATACGATAGATCAGAAGCAAAAATCTAATTTACTCAAGCATATTATTAGAAATGAAAACTCATATTCTACATTGGTATTTACCCGAACAAAACAAAGAACCATATATCTTGCTCAGAAATTGGCAAAGGGCGGGTTAAATGTAACGGCTCTTCATGGGAACCTTTCTATTAACCAGAGACGAAACGCTGTAGATGGTTTTAAAAAAGGGAAGTACCAGGTAATGGTAGCGACCGATATTGCCGCTCGCGGTATTGATATTGCGTCAATTTCTCATGTAATTAATTTTGATGTTCCCGACACTCCTGAAACCTATATTCATAGAATAGGGCGCACAGGGCGCGCGGCTAATACAGGCATCGCTTATACATTTGCCGATAAAGCCGAGATGAAATCAATTTATCAGATTGAAAAATTATTGAAAAAGAAAATTGTGATTAATAGTCATAGTTTCAGTTGATATCTAAATTATTAAATCCTGCTTTTCGCATGATCTTAAAATAAAAAAAAGGCATATGAAAGACGCCTTAGCGAAAGCAGATTTTATATTTGAACTTTATACAGAAGAAATTCCCGCGTCATACCAGAAAGACGCGGTAAGGCAGGTTGAAAAAAATCTGCCTCTTTTTTTAAAAGAAAACCAGATTGAATATGAATCTTATGAGATAGGCGCGTCGCCGAGGCGGATGTATGTATACGTCAAACAAGCGTCTCTTACGCAGTCAGTCGTAGAAGAAAAAATAAAGGGACCCCCTAAAAATATTTGTTTTGATAAAGAAAACAAACCGACAAAAGCTCTTGAAGGTTTTTCTCAAAAAGCGAATTTGCCGGTTGAAAAAATAACTTTTGAAGAGATGGGCAAAACAGAATACGCCACGGCTCTTGTTAAAAAAGGCGGTCAAAAAACAGAAGAGGTTCTTCCCGGAATTTTTGAAAAACTTATAAAGTCTCTTGAGTTTAAGAAAACCATGAGATGGGGCGATCTTGACATTGAATACGCAAGGCCAATCATACAGTATTTTGCCATGCTTGATAACAAAGAGCTGTCTTTTTCGGGTTCATTATGGGACGTGATTAACCGCGGCGAAGGAATTTGCGTTTCTTTCGCGACGGGTATGAAATTTGAAAAAATAAAAAATCCCGAAGATTATTTTACGCTTCTTCGAAACAATGGCGTCATTGTAAATCATAACGAGAGAAAAGAATTTATTGAAAAAGAGCTTATTAAAACAGCCGAAGAAAACAGCCTTAAGCCGGTACTTTCGCCTGAACTTTTAGATGAAGTGAATTTTTTAGTCGAAAAACCTCAGATTGTAACCGCTGAATTTCCCAAAGAATATTTAGAGCTTCCCGATATTGTAACCTTATCTGAAATGCAGGAACACCAGAAGTATTTTGGAATGCGCGAAAAAAACGGCAGCTTAAGCTCAAAATTTTTAATTGTTTCAAACCAGGATGTTTCAGAAAAAGAAACGCGTCAAAATATCAAAACCGGCAATGAGCGGGTTTTAAAGGCGCGTTTAAGCGACGGAAGTTTTTTCTTTCAGGAAGACAGAAAAATTTCTTTATCAGAGAGAATTGAAAAATTAAAAAAAGTTCTTTTTCAAGAAGGTCTCGGAAGTCTTTTTGAAAAGCAGGAAAGGCTCAAAGAAATAGCCGCCCTGTTAAAAAACGAGAACGCTTATTTTCAAAAAATTGAAGATAAAAATATCAAAAGGGCCTGCGATTTACTGAAAACCGATTTAACGACAAATCTTGTATATGAGTTTGATCATCTTCAGGGAGAAATCGGTAAAATTTACGCCCAATACGATAAAGAAGATAAAAGCGTATGCGACGCCATCTTTGAACATTATCTGCCGAGAAGGCAGGGCGATAGTATGCCCGATACCGATTTGGGCGTTTTGCTCTCTTTATCTGAAAAGTTTGACAATATCTACGGCGGATTTCTTCTCGGCAAAAATCCGACGGCAAGTCAGGATCCTTTTGGCTTAAGAAGGCAGGCATTATACGCGATTGAAATTATCATTAAGAACGAATTAAAATTTTCTTTTCAGAAATTTATAGAGGGTTTTTCTGAAATTTATCCCGAAAAGTTTCAAAATAAAAACAAAGAAGTTCAAAAAGAAATCTGGATATTCTTCAGGGCCAGAATCGGAACCATTTTTGAAAAAGAGGGCTTTAATAAAAAATTGATTGCCGCCGGCCTTGAATCTGAAGGCAGCGATATTTATGATTTATACTGTAAACTGTTCGCGCTGAAAGATATTCAATCTGATCCCGAATTTGGAGATTTAATGACCGCTTTTAAAAGAATGAACAATATCGTAGAAGACGCTTTGAAAGCAAAAAATTTTTCGGCCGAGAAGACTCAGCTTGACGTTTCGGCGTTTGTAGAAAATGAAGAGTCTTCTCTTTATAAATACGCCGAAGAATTTCAAAAGTTAATCCATCCGCAAATGAGTATATCAGATTACGAGAAATTCTTTTTATCTTTGGCCAAATCAAAAAAAGACGTCGATGAGTTTTTTGACAATGTTATGGTCATGGTTGACGATGAAAAAATAAAGCAAAACAGGCTTGCGCTTCTTTCGTTTGTTATTAAACCGGTAAAGTCGGTATTGAAATTAGAGGCGCTGCAATAATAAGGAAAGTATATGAAAAAGAATTATTTATTGGCCCCCGGGCCGGTTCAGGCTCCTTCAGAGGTTTTGCTGAGCATGGCAAAACCCTTGATTCATCACAGAACCGCGCAGTTTGAAGAAAAATTTGCGAAAGTACAAAAACTTCTAAAAGAATTATTCATGACCCAAAGACCGGTAATTACTTTTGCCAGTTCGGGTACCGGAGCGATGGAAGCCGCCATTGTCAATTGTCACAGCGCGGCTGATGAAGTTCTTATTGTCAGAGGCGGTAAATTCGGCGAAAGATGGGGCGAGATTTCAGAAGCTTACGGCCTAAAACCTGTTTATATCGATATAAAATGGGGCGGCGGATTAAATGTCGAAGACGTTGAAAACGCTTTAAAGTCAAACCCTAATATCAAATCGGTAATGATGCAGTATTCAGAAACCTCAACAGCGGCCATGCATGACGTTGAAAAAACCGCTCAAATTGTTTCTAAAACAAACGCGCTTTTGATTGTCGACGCGATATCGGCTCTTGGCGTTGTACCTCTTAAGTCTGACGACTGGAAAATTGACGTTATCGTGGGCGGTTCGCAAAAATCTTTGATGCTGCCGCCGGGACTTTCTTTTCTATGGTTTTCAGAAAGAGCCGAAGAAAAAATGAAATCTGCTAATCTGCCGAAATATTATTTTAACGCGCAGGCAGAACTAAAGGCTCTGAAAAAAAATACTACGGCCTATACGCCCGCCATTACGCTGATAGACGGCTTGTATACTTCGCTTATGATGATGAAAGAATACGGCTGGCAGAATTTATACGATAAAAACAAAAAACTCATGAAAGCCATTCACGCGGGCCTTGACGCGTTAAATATTAAACTTTTTAGCTCGTCTCCTTCGGTGTCAGTGACGGCGGGTGTCGTTCCCGAGGGAATCGACGGCGAAAGACTTGTCAATGATCTAAAAGAAATTTACGGCGTTACTATTGCCGGCGGGCAAGATGAAGTCAAAGGTAAAATATTCAGAGTAGGAACCTTGGGCTATGTCGATTCAAGCGATATTGTGGTATTTTTTGCGGCCCTAGAGGGCTGCCTGAAAAAACAAAATTATTCTTTTGAATGGGGCGTGGGCGTCGGCGCCGCCGAAGAAATTTTATACGGAGAGAACTCATAATGCATAAACAGTTTAGACGCAGAAGACTTCCGTACGGGTTTTCTTTTTTAAATGTCGAATCGACAAAGGTCCTGCAAGAAAAGGCAAGAGCGTCCCAGACATTAATCGAAAAAGCGGGGTATGAAAGAATCATGCCGGCGGCCGTTGATTATCCCGAGACTTTTGAAGTTTTCGGAGGTTACGATTCTTTTAAGATGCGCGATCATCTTGGCGACGATTTATCGTTAAGAAACGATATTACCGTTCAGGTTATTAAGGGCTATATAAACCAGTTTGAAGAAGCCGAGGTTGAAAGCCGAAAAAGAAAACTTTATTATATGGCGCCGGTTTTTCGCGATATTCAAAAAAGTTACCCTTCATTAAGAGAAGTTTTTCAGATTGGGGCCGAAAATATCGGCTGCGAATCAGAAAAAGCCGTTACCGAACTGGTAATTTTGGCCGACGAAATTTTATCGCAAACCTTTGAACATAATTACGAAATGCTTTTAAGCGACGCCTCGGTTTTTACCGCCCTTGAAAAATTTGTCGAAAATAAAGAGTTTGGCGAATGGGTAAAGCATAAAGACGCTGTCGCTCTTTCTGATTTTTTTCAAACGAAAGGTTTATCTGAAGAATTTTCTTTGTCGTTAAGCATGCATCTTTTTTATCCGATGAATCTTGACCGATGGTTTGAGCGTTTTGACGAAATCGTTCAGAAATGCGAACAAAATGAGTTTCAAGATTTTCTGCAAAATTTAAGACAAGAAATGGAAAGTTCGTATAATCTTTCTGAAAGCCTAAGAAATAAAAAAATTCCCATTCAATGGGAGCCTGTACTGTTCCCTAAGGTGCGCTACTATACCGGCTATTTTTTTGAAGGTTATGTCGAAAAACAGTCATTTCCCGTTTTAAGAGGCGGTTCATATGATGAACTTGTTAACGAATATTCAAATATAAGCATACCGGCATCGGGCTTTGCTCTTGATATTTCGCCAATAATATGAAAAAGCCTTTTCAATTTATAGAAGCTTTTCACATCGGCATATGTCTTATTCAATAATAGAAAAAAACGATCCTCAGGTTTTTAAAGCGTTAAAAGCCGAAGACGAACGAGAAGAAAATTATTTAGAGCTGATTGCCTCTGAAAACATGGTCTCGCAGGCCGTGTTAGAAGCGTATACAGCGACCTTAACCAACAAGTATGCCGAAGGTTATCCCGGTAAAAGATATTACGGGGGCTGCGAACCTTCTGATATGATAGAAAATATCGCTATCGAGAGGGCAAACAAAATTTTTGGAACCCAGTACGCCAATGTTCAGCCTCACAGCGGGGCGCAGGCAAATATGGCCGTTTTTTTGGCATGTTTAAAACCGGGCGATACTTTCATGGGTATGGATCTCGCTCACGGCGGGCATTTGACGCATGGCTCTAAGGTAAATTTTTCGGGTCTTTATTTTAATGTGGTCTCATACGGCGTTAAAGAAAGCGACTGTCAGATAGATTATGACGGTATCGCTAAAAAAGCAAAAGAACATAAACCTAAATTAATTGTGGCCGGCGCTTCTGCTTATCCTCGAACCATTGATTTTTCTAAATTTGCCGAAATTGCCAAAGAAAACGGAGCCTATTTAATGGTTGATATGGCCCATATAGCGGGTCTCGTGGCGGCAAAGCTGCATCCATCGCCGGTAGAATATGCCGAATTTGTAACAACCACTACTCATAAAACCTTAAGAGGACCAAGGGGCGGTTTGATTGTGTCAAACGACGAAAACTTTTTTAAAAAATTAAATTCAAGAGTTTTTCCCGGGGTGCAGGGCGGGCCGTTGATGCATGTGATTGCGGCTAAGGCCGTGGCCTTTGGCGAAGCTTTAAAAGACGACTTTGTAGAATACCAGAAGCGTGTCGTAAGAAACGCGAAAGTATTATCTGATACCTTGTTATCAAGGGGGCTTAAAATTGTATCGGGCGGCACTGATAATCATTTAATGCTCGTAGATACTTTCAGCACAAAAAAAGTTACGGGCAAAGACGCCCAAGAGCTACTTGAAAGCGTGGGTCTTACCACAAATAAAAACGCGATTCCGTTTGACCCGAACCCTCCGATGGTCGCCAGCGGCATAAGATTAGGCTCTCCCGCGCTTACGACCAGAGGTTTTAACGAAGAAGAATTTAAAAAAGTAGGCGGCTGGATTGCAGACGTTCTTGAAAATCCGTCTGATGAAAATACCGCGTCAAGGGTAAAAAATGAAATCAGCGAAATTTGTTTGAAATTTCCTTTAGATAGATTTAGATTATAGTATATGTCTTTAGCCATTAAAAACCTTTTTGAAAAAGTCAGCGATTCTGTCAAAGAAGGCGATCTTGAGGCTATACAAAAAGAAAGACTGTATCTGTTAATAGGCAGACAGCTTGAAGAAAAGGCGAATGAAATAACCGAAGACGATGTTTTGTCAAATATTGTCAATGAAGCTTATGAGATTCTCTTAAAAAAGCCTGAAAAGCCTGAAAAGCCTGAAAAGTCAGAAACGGAAGATGTCGTAGAATCTATTGAAAATGAAGAGCATGAAATTGTGCAGCAGGAAGATAGCCACAAAGAGAAACCTAAAAAAAATAAAAAATATTCTCTGATGAAAGTAAAAAGAGATAAAGAAACCGGTATGGTTTCAATTAACGGTCATAGCTTTTTGTTTGCCGACCCCGCCTTTGAGGCCATTTTACAAAAATATCTGATAAACTCTGAAGATATCGAACAAATTCGGCAAAAAGCGGCCGAAGTAGGCATGAATATGCTTTTAACAATTTTTGATATTGAAAAAGACAATGACGAACAGCTTGTTTATAAAACAGCCTTTCAGTTATTTAGAACTTTGGGCATGGGAATATTTTTTAAATCTCATGACGATTCACAGAACCTGTTTCATCTTAAAAAAAGCTATATGGCCGAAGAAACTTTTAACATCTTCGGAAAACAAAAAGAGCCTGCTTGTCATTTCGCGGCTGGATATCTGGCGGCGGTTTACGCATTTATAAAAAAAATAGATAAAGATGAAATAAAAAATAAAATTGCGGTTATCGAAAAAAATTGCTGCGCGATGGAAGACGAGTACTGTTTTTTTGAAATTACAAATCTATAAAAAATATTATGAACAAGGTTTTTACAGATATTTTAATCTTTCTTAAGGGAAAAGAGTTTTCATCGGCCGACGGTAAAATTCATCTGAATGATACCAGTCTTGTGCGCTATTTTGACGAATACGCAAGATATCTTATTGAGCTTTCAGAAAAAAAAGGAAGCGTAATGCTTCGAGAAGTAAAAAAAGCCGGTTTTAGCTCTTCGCTTTTATCTTTTTTAAAACTTTTAAGACCCGTAAAAAGTTCTTTTGAAATTCTGACAGAACAGGAAAGAATCGAAATTTTACTTGCAATACTTAGCGCCGAAGGATGGGGAATTTTTGAATTAAACGCTTACGGAAAAAAAACTAAGGCTCATATTAAGGTAAGACAATCGTTTGAAGCCAAATATATAAGCGAAAAAAAAGAGGCCAATTCGCATTGTTCTTTTATAACCGGTTTTATTGAAGCGGTCTGGTTTCTGGCCCATTGTACAGAAACAGAAACCCTGTTTGAAGAAAAGATCGATTTGATAGAAAAGCATATATCAGAAACCCCGGTTGCGTTTGAAAAAACATGCTCAAAAGAAGGGGCGCAGTTTTGCTCTTTTGAAATCAACAAGATAAGATAAAAATCAAATGAACGGCAAGGTTCTTGGCATTGATCTAGGGGGAACGTCCATTAAAGCGGGAATTGTTTCGCAAACGGGAAAAATCGACCATATAACCAGAAAACCTGTCGTATCTTCAATGACAAATGATGAAATATTAAAAAGCTTTTATGAAATTATAGATAATTTTTTATTGAACTATCCCGACTTAAGAAATGCAGGCATAGGAAGCCCCGGACCCATAGATATTGAAAAGGGGATAATTAAAAAATCGGCAAACTTAAGAAAAATAAAAAATTTGAAAATTATCGAGAATCTGAAAAAACGGTATAAAAAAATAGACTTTTATCTTGATAACGACGCGTCATGCGCCGCTTTAGGAGAGAAATATTTTGGCCTTGGCAAAGGCGTTGAAGATTTTGCCGTAATAACCCTCGGCACCGGCGTCGGGGGAGGGCTTGTAATAAACGATAAATTGTTCAGGGGATATAAAGGCAACGCTTTTGAAATAGGGCACCTACCGGCGTACAATAAAGATTTATTTGAAAAAAACATCCCCCTGTTTCAATGCGGCTGCGGCCTTACGGGATGTCTAGAAACCATGGCCTCGGCGACGGGCGTTGAAAAATATTTTTCTTATTTTTCAACGGGCGGTCTTGGGCCAAAAAAAAACAAAAAAACATTTTCAGCGTTTGAAATATACCAGACGGCAAAAAAGAAAGATAAATATGCCTTAAAAACTTTTGAGATAGCCGGTGTAAGCCTGGGCCTTATGATTTCAAATTTAATTACTCTGTTAAATTTGCGGCTCATTATCATAACCGGCGGTATGTCTTCGGCTTCGAAATACTTAGAAAGTCATATAAATAAAACCGTAGAAAAGTATACATTTAAAGAAGTTAAAAAAATATGCAAAATAAAATTTACAAAGGGCGACGAAGGTTCGGGCATAAAAGGCGCGGCGGCGCTTTGTTTTGAGCGATTATAGCTCTCTTTCAAGCCTTTCGGCGGTTATGCGTTTATTTTCAAAAGCCTGAGTATTTGACGGGTCCAATTCGACGGCGCGGTTGAAATCGTCGAGAGCTTTTGAGTATAGACCTTGCTTATAATGAATAATGCCCCTGAAAGTTAAAGCTTTCGACAAAAGAGAAGGGGTTTCTCCGGTTTCTATGATCGTGGTAAGCTCTTCTTCGGCTTTTTCTTGCGAAGAAATTCCTCCGTCTTTAAGAAGGGCGCGCACCCTTAAAAGGCGCGCATTTAAATCGCGGGGTTTCAGGGCGATTCCTTTTTCAATATTTTCAAGCGTGATTACCGACGGTTTTTGGGTTTCGATCATGCATTCTGCGATATAAAGATAAGAAGCGTACTGCATTTCTAAATCGGGAGCTTTTGCCGAACGCTCAAAATAGGTTATTGCGGTATCGTATGCTTTCCTTTTATAAGAAATTTCACCGAGTTTAAAATATGCGTCGTCGACAAATTCTTTTGATTTAAGCGGATGTTCCAGAAGATTTTTAAGAGAAAGTTCGGCTTCGGTTAAAAGACCCAAATCTAAATAAAGCTGAGACTGCGCTTTTAAAACGTTCAGATTATCGGGATTAATACGCAAAGCCTGTTTGTATAATTCAATAGCGTTATGACCGTTTCCTTTTTTAAAGTAAAGATTGCCGAGAGCGATAAGAGCGTTTTCGTCAATTCTGTTTAATTTGTAAGAGCGCTCTAAGGCGTCTTGGGCGCTTTCCCAGTCTTTTATTTCTGTGTAAACCTTTCCTAAATTATAAAGAGCGTCGGCTTTTTCAAGGGTTTGCGTCGAGTTATCTATAACTTCGTTTAGTATGGTAATTGCCTCGTCCCATTTGGCTTGGGCTATCAGCATATCGGCAAGGCTCGCTAAAATACGCGTGTTTTTCGGGGCCTGTTCTCGCGCTACTCTTAAGGCTGCCTCGGCGCTTTGGGCGTCGCCTAGTTCGGCGTAAAGTTTTGAAATATAAATATATGTTTCAATATTTTTATCTCCCGTTTTAACGGCTCTTTCAAGGTTTTTTAAGGCTTCTTGTTTATTTCCGGTTTTATATTCGACAAGGGCAAGGTTATAGTAATATTTAGAATTTTGCGGCGCAAGTTGAATCGCTTTTTGAAAATAAAATTTAGCGTTGGGATAATCTCCCTGAATGGCGTGTATGACGCCAAGCTGCGAGGCCGATTTGTAGGCGATTTCGCCTGCAGGTTCTTTCTCGAGAGCTTCTAAAAACGCCGCTTTTGCCTCGGCCATCTTACCCTGCTTTTTATAAACCATTCCCAGATTATAAAGCGCCATGGGGTTTCCGCTGCCTTCAGAGGCCGCGCCTTGAAATGTTTGTTCCGCGCTTTCTAAATCGTCGGTTTCATATTGCAGAGAGCCTTTAAAAATTGTCGATTCTAATTTATCGGGCCTTAATTTTTTTGCCGTTTCAAGGTAGCTCATAGCTTCTTCAAACATCCCCTTGTGACGAAGAGCGATCGCCATATTGTAATGGGCGTAAAAATTATCAGAGTTTAATGAAATCGCTCTTTTAAAATAATCTATCGCCTTATCAAACTTGCCTTCTTCGTCGGCAATGATTCCCTGAAAAACCATGGCAAATGATTTTACAACATTGGGTTTTACGCTTTGAATGATTTCTTCAAAAGCAGATTTTGCGGCTTTAGTATAATTTTGATTATAAAGCAGTATGGCCTCTTGCAGATCTTTATCGTCGGGAATTTCTGATTCGGAGGGTTTTTCGGCTTTCAAATCGGCGCTGCCGGGAAGTTTTATGCCGCTTAGCCTTGATAAGTTTTCAGAAACTTCTTTTTTATAATAAACATACCAGATAACCCCGCCCGTCATGCTGAATAATAGCAGTAAAATAGGCAGATAAAAAAACCACGGCGTTTTCTTTCCCTTATATTGAGGGAACTCTGCGGGTTTGGCCGAATCGTCTTCAAGGCCGAAAATTCTTGTTTTTTTAATTTGTTCTTTTGAATCTGTCATTATTCTTTGATGTTTTTTTTGCAATAGTTGTCAAGCATCCCGTTTATATAACGGCTTGATTCTTCTTCAGCAAATTCTTTCGCCAGTCTTATCGCCTCGTCAATAACAACTTTTG